>Ga0131853_10016676_pt1 | contig 13386 bp, 9 predicted proteins | sample TergutLab28metaG_FD_92764 | JGI IMG/M metagenome (GOLD analysis project Ga0131853, IMG submission 92764) | Labiotermes labralis P1 segment gut microbial communities from Petit-Saut dam, French Guiana - Lab288 P1 (version 2) (version 2) | ecosystem: Host-associated > Arthropoda: Insects >...
GTTATGCAGTCTCCTCCATTCCCCCATTACCTCGTCCCTCCTAGGTCCAAATATTCTCCTCAACACCATGTTCTCAAACACCCTCAGCTTCCTTTCCTCTTGCAATGTCAATGACCAAGTAGAGACCCATAATTCCATATGTTCAGCAAAATTTGAAAATGAAATTTATTTCAGTGAATTAGCTGTAAAGATGTTCCTTCAGTTAACCAGTCCCAGTATACCTTAAAGACAGTGCAAATTTTAATTTCAATAATGTAGACTATAAGTTGAATTACGAAGAAGTTAATTTATTACAACGTGTTATTTTGAAGGAGTTACACTACACAGTAACTGTGCATAAGAACTGTTTTACACTGTCCTGGTGCATGGCAATGTATTGTTCTTCATATAGCTCTTTTTGTTTGTGGTTGTGTTGTTTGTGTGTGTTGTGGTTACAGCCGTGCAGTGCCCTCCCCCTGAGAATCCAAACAACGGGAAGGCGATTTATACCTCTTGCAGCTACAATTCCGTAGTGACCTACGAATGCAAGTATGGCTACACTCTTGTTGGTGAACCCACACGGAGGTGTGGAGCTGACAAGAGGTGGTCAGGAGTAATGCCGCAATGCAAGGGTGAGTTACAGTTGTAATCTGCCTTTTCATTTCTACATACATTGTGTGTCAGCATATATGCATGTCATCATATTCCTTTATTTTAAACGTTGCAAGCAAGAAAATGGTTATGTGAGTTTTCAGGCTTTTACAATGGTACAGTTGATGTTTCATTTCTGTTGGGATGCTGTGCCATGTCACTGGGTGGTTGATGTCCAATATTTTGAGACGGCATAGTGGTCTCATCTTCAATGGTCCAAATGTTCATGAAGAATGGAAATTTCAACCCTTGAAGATGAGACCACTATGCTGTCTCGAAATGGTGGCCACCAATTACCCAGGGACATGGCACCACATCCCAGAATAACAGACACTTCAAGCACATGGTTATTTAGCTGTTTTTCTATATAGACTTTATATCATCAGTTAAAATCCTGTCCTAAGTGTATAAAGGTAAAGCAGTCCCGTTACAGGCCCGGAGTGGCCCAAAGGGTTCCAGGAAGTTAAGGTTCCCAGATTTCATGACAATGGCACAGGATAGTGGTAGGGTTGTCAGCCTTACGCACCAGCCGCCTTTACCCCCAGAAATACTCCTGGTACTCATTTCTGTTAGAGGATGAGTCGACCCCAGGGCCATAGTGCGAGCAGAAGGATTTATGTCCATGAAAAATCCACTCAAACCAGCTGGGATCGAACCAGCGTCCTTCCGATTTGTAGCACAGCACCTTAACCACTTTGCTACCATGGTCCCCATCCTAAGTGTATATGTAATTTTAATAATAACAATAACATTAACTTGTCCATATTTGAAGGTTGAAGACCATACATGCAAAGAATGCTGGAGATTTGGTGTTCATTTCTGTTTATGACAGTCCATTCATGATTTTCTTTAATTGTATGAAAATATGAGCTTCGTCCTGCATGTATTATTTTTTGGTATTTTACTTAAGCAAATATATTTCAGTTGTGATGCATCAATGCCATATTTTGCCTGAAAATCAGTGTATTAGTCAAAAAATAACATGTAATATAATTTTAAAACACAATATCATGTAACCCTTTGTTCATATGGAAAGCAGTTATGCACAAGTAAAGAAAGCCTGCATGTGTTATTACCAACTTCAATAAAATATGAATTATCCAGAGACTTTGCATGGTTACCCTTGAAAATTTGTGACTTTATATGCAGTAATCTCTCAAGGAAAATAACAGACAATACGAATGAATGATCATCTTCATTAAGAAAAGTGCAGCATGCTGACAAATACTGAGCATGAAAGTGATTCATGTAACCTCTTAAGGCTACGTAATGTGGATATCACACCAAAGGTTGCAAAAGGACTTGATTTTGGAAATAATGTACTGACACTTTACTTTTCAAAATCAAGCACCTTGGAAATGAAGTCATTACCTTCTATTATTTTGTCATTTCAGTAAATTTATCTCTTCATGTTATAGCCTCAATTACAATTGTTAAGTACTACACCAAAAGATTTAGATGAAATTTAAACTATAATCTGTTCAATCCTATGAATTAATGTCTTAGCAGTGTATTTCATCACTGCCATATGTCTGTTGAATGTTTTGGCATGTTTTGCTTCTAAAAGTTTCAGCATGATCTACAATAAACAGGATGTGTTTTTTTTAAAATTGTTGAGTCTTTTTTCTTTCCATGCATTGTTTTAATGGCTTAATTGGCTTTTGCAGCAACACAGATGCATTATATTAAAAATGATACTTCTGTATCTCTCTTATGTTTCTTCGTATTGTCTGTGTTCTTTCCGGGTTAGAGATTAACTGTGGTCACCCCGGTCCCCTGAACAATGGTTGGCTTGAGAATATTGAAGCTGGAACTGGTCTGGGGGCCAGTATAATCTTCCGGTGCCATGACGGCATGAAGCTGAAAGGCAACACATCTACGGTATGCCAGATAGATGGGCATTGGCGGTACCCACTGCCCCTTTGTCTTGGTGAGTAACTGGGACAGTGAATTACTTCTCACCAAACGGTAGCCATTGCAGAAGGGTTGGAACATTTCTGCTAGTTTCGTGGTTAGTGATATCATGTTATTACCATCGCTGGTGGGGACTTTTGTTGTGTATGTGACATCTTTATTACTTTGATTTGTATTAGCAGTCAGTATCTGTTTAATGCAGACACAAGCAGTCTTCTAGGTTCTGTCAGATAAAAAATGAAAGCCAGGAATAGCCAGCCTTTTGTTTAAAATTAGTGGGATACATTTCAATTTCTCACAGAGGTGACTGTGAGGATAGTTGTCTTCTGGAATGTACTCCTGCCTAGTCTAGTAGTAGTGTACTGAGATTCAAACAAACCTGTTTCCTTTGTCATCAGAATAGATTGATTTGCTGCATATAGGAAGTAGAAAAAAATTGTTATAGAATCAGGGTGGACCAGAGAAGAGCTCTGTAAGACAATAGGAATGTGGAAATTGTCAGAACTCAAAAGCAGATGGAACCCCAAAAGTAGGGGTGTTCATAACTGGAAAGAACAGAACATCAGTGAAGGAAATAGGGTTTAGGTTGGCAGAGATTATGTTACAAAAAGTGAAAGGGAAGAATACTAACAGAAGTAAGGAAACAAAAATGAAGGCTATGAAATGAGTAAAATAAAGTAAGCTGGAAGATGGGAGGAGGAAAAACAAGTAGAGGAAGTCAGGGGGTGATAAAATGCTGATTTACCAACAGGAAGAGAGAGAAGTAAGTAAAGACAGGTAAGAAAGTTATGGACCTAATAGGAGCCATTTTGTGAAGAAATGAGAGGGGAATTAAATGCAGTTAGTATATGAAAATCAATGAATAATAATAATTATAACTGAAATTAAAGTATGAGGCAGGAGGAAGGAAACATGAGAGGTCCCTGACAATTTCATTTTCTGTGCATCAAAAATGATACATACTGCGTACAGGCCCCAGTAGACCATGCCAAGAACTAAATCCTGAATGTTTTTAGAGGAATCAATAGATCAGTGAGGTTTCCACGATCTGCTTAGGCAGAGACCTGCTTCTCTCTTAATTTTCTTGTGTAGTGATTTGATCTCTATTACCACCCTGATAATGTGATCCATATTTATAGATTGCTTATGTTCTGAGTTTGACTGGCTGCTACAGGCTGATGGTGTGTTGAACCAAGGCTGACTTCTCCAGATGATAAGATGCTCCTTGGAGCTAGTCTTAATGGAATGGCCGGTCTGCTTGATGTAGACCTGACCACACTTGCACGGTGTTCTGTCAATGTTAGGAGTCTTCAACACTGTCGTTTTTTGCACGGTGAAAAAAAAATGGAAATTTTCTTCAGTAGGAGGCCAACAGACTGTATATTGTGCCTGGACATCACTCTGCTGATGTGATTAGAGGTCATGCTGACAAAGGGAAAGAAGGGAACCAAACACTTTTGACAGAAATAGTCTTCCTGATGATTTTGGGTTTCTCTGAGTAGATACAGTGACCCCCAGATTCAATGAACTCTGAATCCACCCAAATGAGATGCTGCTGCACACAACGAACATTTAGACATTACTTCAGGAGTACTATTTATACCTAGAGAACTGTAATTTTAACATGTAATAACTGAGAACTTTGGCTAAAGTGCTAATTCTTCTGACTTTTTTATGGGAGTTGTCCAGGTTGAATTTCAACCACAACATGAGCTGATCTTAGCAGAGTTTATCATGTTTTTCCTTATTCCTTCCAGGCAAATGTCTCCATAGTACCTCAAATTACGCCATGACCATTTCCACATCCTTTGCATTTTGCCACACACCATGCCACCTGAAATGCTGACATCATCACAAACCACATAGCAGGCTCTACGCTGTCTTTCCTCCAACTTTCATGCAGTTCGGTGTGTAGGTGCAACTAGTTATACTTTACCACGTAGACAGCAGTGTCACATTTGTTCTCCTGCATTAGTTTTTTCTGCTTACTGGTTTATTAGAATGGTATGTTAGCTATTATACCTGTAGCAGTCAAACTAAAGTATACCATTATCTGAACAAAAGTTTTTCCATTTTATTACATTTGTTGCAGCTCCATGTGTGGTGCCTCGAATTCAACAAAGTCGTGTGGTCATACTAAGTGAGTCCAGTAACAGTTCCACTTTAGACTCACCACAGGTTGTTCAGCATGGTGAGAAGTTAAAGGTGGAGTGTGAACCACATTATGAATTTATTACAGTCAACAAAACACCAGTAGAATGCAATAATGGCACTTGGACACACATCCCACGATGTGAACCAGGTACGAAAAGTCTTACAGTACAGAAAGTCCAACATTAATTATATATATATATATACGACTGTTAGTTTTATAAGTGTGTATATTTTGATAGTGAGTTTTGAATACACTGTTTGTTTTTTTTGCCACAGTATTTAAAATGTTACAATTGTTTTAAAGAGAAGTAAATGGAAGCCATTGTGCATTAAAACATACGAGTACATACATACATACACACATACATACACACACACACATACATACACAAATACATACATACATACATACACACACACATACATACACAAATACATACATACATACATACATACACACACACACACACACACACACACACACATACATACATACATACATACATACATACATACATACATACACACACACACACACATACATACACAAATACATATATACACACACACACACACACACACACACACACATATATACATACATTCATACATACATACAGGGTGCATATAAATTGTCGGAGGATTTTGCAAAACCATATTTCCACAAATACTGAGCAGAAATGGATGATTTGAAAGAGGAATATTTGCAGTTTCATAGTGACCCTAAGTGCATTCGATGTGTGCCCATAGTTTGACACGGCAGATGTCCAGGCAATACTCCCAATCCCACCAAACCCTCTCAAGCATGTCTTGTGTGATATTCACGATTGCGGTGTTGATGCGTTCTCGCAATTCTGGTAGTGTCTTTGGAAGTGGTGGGACGTAAACATTGTCCTTGACATCTAGTATTTCTGCTCAGTATTTGTGAAAATATGGTTTTGAAAAATCCTCCGATAATTTATACACAACCTGTACATACATACATACACTCTTTTAGCTCTGGGACTGGCTGCATGGGTAGTGACAATGTTTTGTGTGCAAATATTTGTCTGTTCAGCTTCCTTGACTGAGGTGTATTGTATGCCTTTCTTTAAATTGATAAATGATGGAAAGGTGTGTGAAATGCTTCATAATCACTTAGTCTTATGAACACAGTGGTGAAAAATTCAAGCAAGAGAGCAAAATACTCTGAAAAATTATGATGTAAAATACATTTCTTGATTTGCTTTGAAATTAATTGTACTGTTCCTTCCGTTTGCTTATTTTTCTACCATAAACAGCTGTCAAATTTACAGTGCAGTGGGGATTTTTCCCATTTTTGCACATTTTACTGTTCTCTCCCACAGTAGTCAAAAAACGGTAATTCCTACAGCTTTTGAAGTAGCTTTCTTTATCACTGTTTTGGTATTAAGGGATATAAACATATTTTTCTGCTTAACAAACTGATATTATATACAGTCACAAACTCTGTTATAACGTCATAAAAGGGACTGAATATTTTGTGTCACTATAAATGAATGTTTTTTTAACTGAGGAGTATACTGTTATGGTTAACAGTGAGGAGTTAATTGGTACCATAGAACATTTGGCACTATAGGTGATTTGTTGCATTAATGGATGTCATAACCGAGTTCAGTTGCATATGCAAACATGGGAGTGGCATTTTAAGCTCATGGTTCCGTGCGTCATAATTCAATGTTAATAAGAATCCAACTAGATGCAAGAGTATGCAGATATTTATTTACTGCAAAGTCACTCTACATGGTTTGGGTGTCACAGCATCCATCATCAGGAGTACTAAAAACTGATTGGGACGTTGGAGGGAAGTAGCTGTACCGATATTATACCTGTACTGGAGGCTGTGGTTACAGTTTGTAGTACTCCTGGTGATGGGTGCTGTGATACCCGAAACATGTAGAGTGACTTTGCAGTAAACGAATATCTGCATACTGTTGCATCTGTTGGATTTTTATTAACATGGGAGTGGCAATAACTTGAGACATTTTAATCAGTTGTTCTTGCAGGAATCATAATGTTACCTTGTAATTATTTGCATTAGGTATGTTACCATTGGGTGGCTGAAATGTAATATGAGTTATCATTTTATGGCCAGCTGTTTGAGTGCAATGCCACAAGTTTCATGTAATATGGAAACAGAAGCAGCTTAGTGGTAATGTTCCTGTGTTACCCCATCCTGACTAAGATGTGTGCCTTCTAACAATGTTGTGTGGTTTGTAGCTCGGTGTAAACAGATGCCAAAGGCTCCTCGTAATGGATTGGTAATTGCACCTAAAACAGAGCATGGGATGCGGGCAAGATTCAAATGCAAGGATGGCTACATTCTTCGGGGGGGAAATATCACAAAATGTTTATTTGGCAACTGGACTGGTGTTCAGCCATATTGTGAAGAGGGTGAGCTGTAACCTGTCTTTAATTAGAACTATAACCCCTCAAGCTTCGCAGTTTCTTCTGGCAGCTTATTGAACACTAAATTGGTATATATGCGCCTAATATCTGAACAACTTCTCTGTATTAAAATTTTTCTGTTTAAGTCCATCATGCACTTATGACATCTGAACATATAAAAGATATGCCACTATTAATGATGGGTACAAGGAAAGCATGTTACATGATTCCCCTGACATACTGTTCAATTATGAATGATCAGAATATTTATATACAATTCACAAAAGTTCAAAATTAATAACCCACAATTATAGTGAAACTTACTTATCAGTTCTGCAACCGTTTTACAAGTAGCAAATTTTTTTATATTATGCAGTTGTCAAAGCAGCTAACTGCCATCAGTGTAAGTAATTTGATTTATATTTCATACTCATCAATAATTCTCAAACAAACATGCACACATTTTCATTTTTTTTTTTTAAACTTAAGTCTGCAAGTGTTCCTTCATCCGTTGGTGCTCGTACATTTCAAAACAAGTTTCATTAGTAGTGATTATTTTAATATTGAAACCTGTGATTTAATTAGGGATGGACAGGCTAGACATATGCACCATGATAGTAGCGTTCTGAAGACAGATCAGTTAAACTTTGATATTTTTAGAAGTAAGGGCATAGAAATGTTACAGTGACATCATTTCACACTGTATAAAATAAATGTGTTGTCATGGAAGTCTGAATGAGGCTGCCACCAGCAAGACACAGACAAAACACGTGTAATTATGTAAAAAACAAATTATGTTTTATTAATTTAAGTATTTTATGTAACCAATTATAATTTTACTCTTCAGTCTATAGATGGTATTTGAGTACATTTCAGATGAGATGCAAATAAGTCACCAAAGCTAATGAGGAATTCTTTGATTTATTATAGTGTAGTACCAAATACCAACAAAGATTTAAATAGCTTCAGAGAAGATAGAAAGCTGCTATTGGACACAGAGGTCCTATGAATAATGAATAGAAATCATGAATTTTGATATTTATTTAAGAATACTTTCAACATTTTATTGTTCAAAAATTCCAAAAATGTTTACCATTGTTTTCATGGTCTAGAAGTGAAGCGTGCTCTGTGGTACTATATACTTAAAGCATTGATTGTAGAAAATATTTTATTGTTGCATTCTTTCTTAACTGGCCAAATTCAAAAACAGTACTGCTTAGTTAAACATTTCTAGAAGTAATTAATTAAGCTGTAGGAAACATATGATGGTAGAAACATTTAATTCTGTGGAAATTAGTTGAGAATTTAAGAGTCTGTTTACTTGGCCAAAATTAACTTCCTTTTCTTAGTTCCTAGTGTGACATTTACAACTGTGCTTGTGGGTAATTCAGCACTTTATTTTGTAGTTTATTGTCCATTTCCTGGCTACATTCAGAATGGGCGGGTGATGTTGGTCGGAAACATGGGTGTGTATGATTACCGTCCGTACGTTCGAAAGGTGACAAACAACAAGCAGATAATGTATGAATGTGATCGTGGCTATGTGTTGACTGACGGACCACCTGGTGCAACATGTATTGGAGGAAGATGGAGCCCTAAGCAACGCCCCAGGTACACAAATTCTGTGGTGATAGTTTCAGGGCAGTAATTTGTTTGTATGATATATGATTGAATTTCATGTGTTAAAAATTGTAAATTAAAATTGTTATTTATAATTTGTGTTGTGATATGAATATTGTTTCTTCTCTGACTGGATGTTGCAGCTTTATGCTGTGATATCTGATCCTGCAGTGAGGCTAGATGTCTGCATGTCTTCCACCATTTTGTCATTTGCTCTACATAAGTTTGTCATTTATTTCAGGCAGATGTCAGAACACACCTCCAACCTAGTATTTAATTAATTTCTTTAATTTTACAAGCGTTTGACTTTTAAAAATGATAACCACTCCCTTTACTTAAAATTTCAGGCAACATTTACACAGCAACATACCGCATAAACACTCAAACTAGCTTTGATAAAGCACAGAATTTTATTATAGAACTAAAAGAGCTGTAAGTGTGTGTCCAATGATAAGAATGATATTTATTCATTAATATTCATATAAATAAGTATACATAAAACTCACATTTATATGTAATCTTTCTACTTGATTATCGGATGACATACAGAATATAGAAGAATTTCAGTTACATTAATACAAATGTCTGTTTCATGTTTTGTTAGGTGTCACAGCAACAATCTTATTTGTCTTTTTAGAAAAGCATATTTTTATGTCATTACAAAACAGTTGTGAGTATCTGTTTTTGTACTTCTTACTGGTTTTTTAAATATACAGGTGTGTGCCTGGTATGCACCCACGACTTCGTTGGAGCCGATCAGTCCGTGCCAAACGAGCACTTCTCATGGCACAAAATCAACGTCAGCAACTGTGGCAAAGATCTGGGCGGAGGCGTAACAAAAAAGGACGCAAAACAAAGAAAAGGGGAGGCAAGGGGAAAGGTAATATGTACAACATTCTCAGATATATGTGGTGCATTGAAAATAAGTCTAGTAGCCCATACACCACCAGCATTTGTCTGCTGCCTCTCTACACAATCAGTCTAATAGTCCATATGTCACCAGCAGTTGACTCCTGCCTCTCTACATAATAAAATAAGAAACAAAGAGATGAAGAATTGTTGTACCTTTACAGTTAAAGTGAATGTTGGTAAGACTATGTGACACTTGTCGTGACTTTAATTTATTCTTTGTGAAACATCAGACACACTAGTAAGTAGTCAGTTCCAGTGCAAGTGCTGATTATGAATGTTTAAGCAATACAGGGTTATGTTTATTAATGAAGTTGCTCACTGTCGTTTGTAACAGCTGCCATGATTTTACTCTTCAAACACTGAAGGTGGCTGACCAGTCTGGTCAAATCATTAAAACATTAAATCATTATTAAATGCCTACTAACAAGAGGATTCTGTTCTTCTGGGATGTGATGCTGCATTGTATCCCAGAAGAATGGATTCCTCAACTACAGAAACGTGAAAATCTAAGCACTCATGTACCATCAAATTGCTACAAGAACATTATGTATTTTAGTACTATGTTCAAATCAAAATAAATGTGGTTTCTCAGCATACAATTGATAAAAACAGTTGTATTTTTTGATAAATTGATAGTTTCAGTCCGTTCAATCATGACTGTATGGACGTCAGGCATATAAACATCTAGAACTGTATATCTTAAGGATTCCCAGTTTTATAAAAAAAACTGTACTATCTCCTTCATTCCCCCTCACCACAACCACCCCACCCAAGAAGCCTTTTCTTCAGAAGTGGATTCTATTTTTCACATTTAGCTTATACTTTCATGCTTCTTGTGTAATGAAAACCTATCATAGTTGCCAGATTAAGTTGTATATCATGTTGTGCAGTGTGAGTTTGGAGATCAGGTTAATTTTAAAAGTTCCTTCAGTTTTTCCACTGTTTTGTGAATTTGTGACATTATTTCATGTATTATTTTGAATTTTTTATTTTAAAATAATTCAATATTGCCAAGTATTTTTGGAACCTTAATTTTGAAAGAGAGCTTTCCATTATTTTATTTATTAGTTATGAACACTGTTGCTAGTTCTTTGGCTTTTGTGACTTGTGTTCGGTTCATCTATGATCTCTTTTATTAACAGCTGGACCATGTGAAGTGATCTCAGAAGAACCATTTTTAAATATAGAGGTAGTTAAAACGGGAAGAGATCCAAATCAGACATACTCACCTGGGACTGTTGTTAGAGTTTCCTGTGGAAAGGGATATGGACTCAACATAGGAGCCAATGTCACAGCAAAATGTGTCAGAGGACAGTGGAAGCCTGCTAAACCTGAATGTTTGATCTGTAAGTTTTGTGAGGACTTTTATTTGTTCTCTTATTGTGATCCTACTGTAAACTGGGTAGAATTTTTTTTTATGTTTTTTTTCCGTGCATCCCTGTATAATGTGTTTCAAATGAAGCCAACTAGGTGCACAATACTTCTTAGTATATTTATTTCAACTTCTCTGTGTGTTTTGGGCAACTATGTGCCCATCATCAGGAGAACTTACTTTATCTATGTGACACTAGTATTTTTAGTTCTGTATGGGTGGCTGTCTGCTCTGCAGACCAGACAGCCACCCATACAGGATGAAAAATACCAGTGTCACATAGATACAATAAGTTCACCTGATGATGGGCTCATAGTTGCCCAATACATGTAGAGAAGTTGAAATAAATATACTAAGAAGTAGTGTGCACCTAGTTGGCTTCATTTGAAACAGATAGGTAGCATCCTTGTCACCCTTAACCCTTATCCTGCTAATGTGGAGAATAGGGTGAGCTACTAATGCTAGCAAATGGCAGATGAGTTTTAACTTCGTGTTTACAGGGTTAAATGTACTGAGTGCCACCAAAGGGAAGGTAAAAGTGCCCAATGCATGCCATGAAATTATATGGGGAGTGGAAGTATCACTTCCTCAGCGCAAGATGGAGGCAACTGGTCAACTTCGTACCTCAGCTGTTTGTTCCCTGAGAAAATGCCCACATTACCTATTGAATAGGAGGCTTTGTGGTCCCTGGTGTAGGTCTGGATGCATTATGGAAGAAAAGAACCTATTGTTCCTCCAAGGAATTGAACTTCAGTTCCTTGGTTGTCCAGCCCACAGCCACATCAATGTACTGACCAGGCCATGGAGTATGGACACACATGTAATGGTTATGAATCATGTTCCCTATCAGTCACATTTTATTAGTGTCAATTTTTAGTTCTCTGTTGTCTTGCCTTCTATATAAGGGCAAATGTAGCAAGAACAGTGTATAGGATGTACTTGCAGCCCTCTTCCAGGCACATCTGTATTGAGAGCCATCACTTCCCATTACCAGGCATACATAGCCCTCTCTCCCCATGATAACCTCCAGATACATTCACCCCAAAAATGGCAACTGTAGTGTTGGACAGAACATCAGGAAATCCTGATTATTTTACACAACCTAATTAAAAAACCGGATCCAATGCTGTTGTTCTATTTCTTGCTGAAGAAATAGAACAGACATCTTGTCATACAGAAGGTGAAAATAACAATGTTTCAGACAATAATACCTACCATATGTTATTTTGATACTTTGAATACTTAAATCATTTTGGCCACTTTATCATTGTGCTTCAAAACGGTCATTCATAAAGCAATCTGAATTAGCTGAAAATGTTTACATTACAGTTACTGAGAGTGGTAAAACATTTGTTACTCTCTGTGTTACACTTGCCCCACGCACATGGCTTGTGGTTTTTATAGCATCAGTGATAGGATGACTGCTGAATTATCATTTGGAAACGAAGTGAATATGCCCATGGTCTAAGTGAGGTACTGTGGCTGAAAAAATCAATAAAAGGCTCAAGGGATAGCTGGTGGCCCAGCCTATTCTCAAACAGATTGCATCTGAAATACCAGTCTGCAGGGTTACCAATTCATCATCTTGCTGTTGGTGAATAAGAGGAAAGAGTACTGTTTGGAATAATTAGCCCTTCAATGCCAGCCTCTGTGCACTGTAGAGACCTGTAATTCCTCACATTCTGTGGGTTTCGTGTGCCATGTGGTCATGCATGCTTGAAGGATGCTTTACAGTTAAACTCTTGTTCTGGGCAGTAGTTCAAGTTTAAACCACAGCATTACTGAAAGGTTAAACTTGTTATATATGTAATAAATCTTTAAAACAGTCCATCCAACACAACTGTGTTTTTTCAAAAGAGCAGCTACATGTTATGGTCACAACTGACCATTGTCGGGCTTTTGTGGAATACTTAAAAGAAGGTAAAATGTAGTGCATATAAATTGGTCATCTGATTTTACTCTGTGGGATGTAACATAAGGATAACATACATGAAAAATTGTGTGTCAAGTTGGTTATTTCAAGGATCATAAGAATACCAATTATAATGAACATTTCATCCTGTTGACAAATTGATTTTTTCTTACTACAGTGCCTTGCCACATCCCTGCAACAGAAAATGGTATATATAAGCTAGCATCAAAAGACAGCCGAGGTCAGAGTTCTGTGTTAAATGGGACATCCACAATAGAGAATGGGCAGGTAGTGGAATTCTCATGTCCACATGGATATAATGTCCAAGGACCTAGTAATCTTCGATGCTGGCATGGCGAGTGGGCTATAACATCTATTCCAGATTGTACAGCAGGCAAGTGAAATCGTATCATACTGCATTACATTATCTTCCTGTCACATGATTTATATTGTTAGATACAGTTAA
>Ga0131853_10016677_pt1 | contig 13386 bp, 6 predicted proteins | sample TergutLab28metaG_FD_92764 | JGI IMG/M metagenome (GOLD analysis project Ga0131853, IMG submission 92764) | Labiotermes labralis P1 segment gut microbial communities from Petit-Saut dam, French Guiana - Lab288 P1 (version 2) (version 2) | ecosystem: Host-associated > Arthropoda: Insects >...
AATAAACTTTCAGCTAAAATACTGGACATTTTACCTGCATCCTTAACCTGTATCTTTCCTTTTCCTGTTCACTGAACAAGTCCTTCATAGCACCTTGAAGGTTTTGTGGAGGAGACATGACAGGAACTGACAATCTTGATGACGCATTCCCAGCCAGAACATATGTACACCGGTTCATAAGGTAATCCTTAAAACCCTGTGGAGGTTTTGGCTGAACTGGAAAGAGTCCCTTCCGACGTCTCTCAATCTAATCAGTACAGGAATTGAGACAACATGAACAGTTCTTAATCACAGCCTTAAAATTAACAATAAGAGAGTACAGGGCTAGACATCAGTCGTATTTCCCAATCTTCATCACAAAACCCTTCAAACCCACCTACACAATAAACCCATGAGCAAGAAAACAGAATACAGGTCAAACTTTGTAAGAGAGAGAGGCACAATTTACATGTACAGACAACTTTATGTTGTCTCAGTGCTTAAATTACAGACCACTCCATGAAAACACATGGGGATGTGGACATGCAGCTGAACACATGCATAGAGAAATTTGTTGCGGCAGCCCTGGGCATCATGTGCCATCATTATATTATTAACCAGAAAATGCGTACTTTACAGAAACAAGTTGCCAATTTAAGATTTCAATTACAAAAGACTATTGCAGACAGAAGGCCCTGTAATCTCTACACGAATTTCCCGTGTGGCAGACTGGGAAGCTCACTAGATACAGTGCAGTGGTCAGAACAGGTCAAAAACAGGATTCCTGGTCCTCTGGCGGCTTAAACTGCTGGACAATTGCTCTCAAGAGGTCATTAAGTATGGAGAGGAGGCAGTCCCTCCACTAGCTGGCTGGAGTCAGGTTATCAATTCCAAGGTCAAACCTGTTCAAAGGATCCCAGTTTGAAACAGCACAAGAGCCGGAGAGATTCATACTATGAAAAAAACAGGTCATTGGCCTACAGATGAGAACCAGTAACAGGTATGTAATACTGGAAATATGCCACATCATCTCATAAGACACACAGCCACTGGTGTAAAGAAGTAAGACAACTGGTTTGAGGAAGAACTGAATCTTTAACACATCATCTTTTACTAAGTACAAACTAACAAAGCAACATGGGTTATAACAAATATAAAAAATAATTTACAGAAAAAAGGTAAGAAGAAAAGGAAAGATGAAGCTGTACAAGTGATATCAGAATATATGAATCTGAATGTGGAGTGGGGCACAAAAGAAAGGAAGAACAGAATACAAACATCAGAGACGAGGTCTGTAATTAACAACACAAAAAATCAATCAAGGCTGGAAGAAGATAGTCATAGTTTATTTCTGCATACTACCAGACATTCATTAACAGCCCGACGATAACCACAAAAAACTTCAGTTAGGCTAAATAGTTATCAGCCAAGCTAAGGGCACTCCCAAACAACCATGTCTAGTGTGCTACCACTAAACCAATCTGTTCAAACATATCTGCAACTGAAGCACAATAAATGCCAGCAGAATAGACTTCACAGCTGTAAACCATAGTGGGGGCCTAGTATTCTATATATTTATGTGGGAGATATTTAAATAAAGTCTTTGGGAAATTCATACTGGATCCTGCAAGTCTCAGGCCTGAGGTCTGTGGAATGGACATCCTGCAGAATACACAACAAAAACCATGAAAAATAAAAACAGACCATGTTACACACACCTGCTTTCTGATGTTAAGAAACAATTGGTAGCAATTTGTAATGGGCTGGTCATGAGGATGCACTTCTGTGGCTGAACTTGTGGTATCTGAAGGCTCTGATGCAGAAGTTGCAGCTGCTGATGCCTGACTTTCTTTGCTCTGTTTCATTTTCCTTTTTCTTGGGTGCAGATCAACAGGTGGAGGTTGTGCAGGTGCAGATGGCACTGGCTGGTTTTGCTGCTCTGCAGGTTCTGCCATTTTTTCTTCAGGAGCAGATGCTACACACACAGTTGTAGAAGGGGTAGATTTAGTGACACCTGTGGTAGTAGTTACTTCTGAAGTCGTGGGAGGGACAACAGGTTCTGCTGGGGAGGGAGACTGTCGCTGACTATTGCTCTGGCTTGGTGATGAATTGTTTGATCCCCTGTCAACTGTATTGTTACTGTTTGATCCTGGGGCAGCGGGGGAAGGGGCAGATGTGCCAGTAACTGATGAGGAAGATGTAGAGAGAGCATTTGATGATGAGCTGGCAGACCCTGTTCCACCACCACATGCAGAAACCGATGTGCAACCCCCTGACCGATGAGAGCTGCGCAAGACCCTCTGGTGATGTGTGGAACGCTGGTCTTCAGGTAAAAGAGGTCCAGAAATAGATTCCTTCTTGTCATCATTCTTCACTGAAATGTTGTTACTTCCTAATTCTGAAGGACTTGAACCACTAGCCGAAGCTGAAGCAGAGCCCACCGTACCTGACGCTTCCTTGTCAGGAACAGAATCAGCACTATTAGATGAAGCAACAACATAAGGAAGTGCCTGATGATGTCTAGTTGTACCATTTTTACCGTTGCGATTTCCCTGCTCCTGCTCCATAGCAGCACTCTGCTGTGGAATTACAATCTTGAGAGGTGGTACCTTTGGCCCTGCTGTCCAAGCAGAGCTAGATGTTAATGACCCTGTTCCTTCTGCATTGCTGCTGCTACACTTGCCCCCTCTGTTCTCATCAGTTTCACCATCACTTTCAGATGCCAGTCCGGGCAAAGACTTACCGCTACTTGAACCAGATGCTGCACAAACATTTGCCAATTTGGGACTACTACCTGCTGAGACTCCAGAACTGCTTGGACTCCTACGATCTGAATTGCTATTTCCTGATCCATGGGCACTTTTGGTAGTAGAGTTATTACCATTTTTTGGATTATTGGCAATCTTTGAACACTTCTCAGCAGAGCTTCCATTCCTGCCACCTCCAAATCGACCTGTAACACCACTTCCATTCCTCAAATTTTCCTTCCCACTGTCAGAGTCCTTGCGCTTCTTGCGTTTATTTTCTTCATCTCCATCTTCTACTGCATCATTTGTTTCTGCAAAACTTCTTTTGGTACTCTGGTCTGTGGGGCCTTCTTGTGTAGTTGGACTATTACGTGGTTCTTTGCCATCTGAAATATTCACATGACCTTCCTTCTTCTCAACATCAGGTGATGCGCTGTTTCCTCGTCCAGACGCACTTTCTTTCCCGCTCTTAAATTCATATACATCCTCACCGGCTGCTGCTGCTTTGCCCTCCATGCTGATACCAAAGTCAATCCTAGACACACATGAAAAGACAACAAAGTCAAGACAGATCAGTCAGTACAGACTTAAAAGAAATCACACAATAAAAAAAATCAGATCTGGGGTTATCACAGTGGTGAGAATCCAGACTGCAGTTTTCTGGCATATGATGCCATGCTGTCGGATAGTCACATTCCAGCTGTTTGGAGAAACCTGCTGTCATCTCAACCTAACCTGAAGATTGAGAAAACAGGTTCCTCTGAAATGCTGGTACTGGTCTACTACACTGCATGTTGTCACATCACAGAACATTGGGAACTACTGGTGCACTGAGTGGTCGCAGGAATAATGACAGAACTGGCTTGGCGAATCAGACACCAAAGCTGGTCTCTCACACAACACACAAAAAAAAATTGGAAAAATGTCTTCACAAACCGTTCCTACATATCATTTCAGTCTGTTACAACTGACACTGTTAACTGTGCATGTGTACACAGCACTGGAAACAACAGAAACCATAATGACTCACACCAATGATCCTTTAATCCAAAAGCAGAAACACTAATCACAAGAGAACAGAAGTGCCTTACAAAATAAAAGTTTGCATAATCCTCAGATAACACAGTAACATATAAGCTGCACCTCAGATGACATCCCATCAATTACACATCCTCCTCCTTCCAAGAACCTGTAAACTGTAACACTTGAAACAAGTCACTTCAGTGCATTTGGATACATCACAGCAACACAACATTGCAGCTTTGTTTGCAAGTGTACTGAATCAATATAAAATCTAATGAATAACCTGTCCAACAGCCGACATGGATCCCCTGGACACAGTTTAGTGGCACTTCATGTCATTACTAATGGAAATGTTATCTGATATCGTGTGAACTGAACCTATGCTGACACCAACCTCTAACTTTTCTGTCATCTCAAGAAAGCATTATGTGAAATATATATATGCTGGGCACTTTTTCCATGTCATCTGTACATCCTGTATTGGCCATGAAATATTGTACGACCTAAAATAAAGATAACACCAAATTCCAACCTTTCTATGATCCAAAAGAAACTCTGCATGAACTATGTATGAAGTGTGCATTTTTCAGCATAATTTCTACACTGTGTACTTACAATGAAATATTGTGTGAAATGAACAGTTGAGAACCTCAGATAGCATGGCTTGTATAGTGACTATACTAAGGGTTGGAAAATATGAGATTCAAACCCTGGCTGGGACAAAGATTTTTTTTTTCCAAAATATCCACACTGGTTCTGGACCCATCCAGGCTGCTATTCAATGGGTAATGGGAACTCCTTTTCCTGGAAGCACAGCAGCCAGGACATGAGGCTTACCACTCACTGTCAACTAGTGCCAAGGTTAAGAATAAATACAAATATACCTCCACTCCCCCTACATGCCTTCACGACATGGCCAGGGACGACTTTACATTTACTTTTACTGACTACAATGGACACCTTAATATTTCCTGAAGGAACCACCATGTGAATTACACAAGCAGTAGGTACTTTTCCACATCATGTGTACATTGTGTAACAGCAATGCAATACTGTGTGAACAAACTGCAACTGACTGGTATGAAGAAAACACTGTGTGTTCCAAGAACAAAACAGGCATATTTTTGCACCATTCACTGTGCACAGTTGAGTAACATGGCTGAGCTTGCTATCACTAGTCAGTCATATCATGATGTAAAATCAGCTACTACACTATTCTGGAGTAATGTGCAAGACTTAATCTGGAGATGTATTACTCTTCACAGCACACATCTGCTCTGCAATTGACAAGAGTTCACAGAGAACCGAGTCACTTTGCAGAACACTGTAACAGACAGTAGCGCAATTGAAAATAATGAAAAACAAGCACAATCTTGACTCAAATTATGGGTTAACAGCTAAAATGAAACTCTTGCCTGTTGTTATTAAATGATGCTACATCAGCAACTGCTACAAACTTCGCTGAACCTTTTTCATCCCTGGTTTTTATGTGATGCAAGCGCAGAGTTACCCGAGGACAGTCACACTTTTCACCTGCAATACAAAATCCTTATAAGTACAGTGTGCAGATCATTGATGAAAGAGCATAAAAATCACTGCACCGGATATTTAGGACACTCCAGTCATATAAAACCACAACATTCCAGAGACAAGTTGTTTCCTTCATAAGCTTGAAGGATGGGACTCTATACAGTGGGCCCAATGATAGAAACATCATTAGAAGCAGTATGTGAAGTGCAATGTATGAATCTTGACAAGTGCATCCTGCAATTCTGCTAGAATAATGGTGATGCATTAAACCCCCTTCCATTCCTTTAACACTATCTTCAGCTAGGAAAAGAAACATGTCATATGACAAGCCTGGGTCTGTTTGAAACCTCTCCTGAAAGTCACAACATGACACAATTCCCCTTCTGCTGCTACTCAGCAGGCAAGTACAAATTTAGCGACAATCAAATGCACGTTGAAATTGTTTTTCAAAATGCTCTGAACTGACCCAAAGTAATGCCCCATATGTCAGCAACTCACAGACGGCGATTCTTCTGTTTCTGAGGATAGTTTACTAAATCCACATTTTCATCTGTTCCTCTTGTCGTTGGACTTCCTGGGTGTTTCAGCAACTGCAAGGTCACGCCACTTCTGAACTTGGAAAACCACTCAAAAACTTTCATTCTTCTCAATGTTTGCTTGCCAGAAGCTACTTTCAACATTTCACAACTTTCTGCAGCATTGTACTTGCCAGTCTAAAGCAAAATTTGATGCACAAATGCTATTCTTTCAAGTCCACCATTATCTTGGTATGGAAAAATTGCAATGGTACAGTTGTATTTGACAAAATACTAAAAAATTACACATGCTAAAGCCTTATTCCACACAGGAAATGACTAAGCAGACTGCACTCTATCCAAAACTAGTAGCAGATGTTTGTGTCAGTAGCAGCAGCAGCAGCAGCAGCAGCGTCAGGTTGTGGTCAGTCCAGAAATTTTGATCACACCATGTACTTACCTCAGAGCTGGTCAGACTTTGGCAGAGGAGAGGAATAATGTTACGCTTATCATGAGCTTCACCGCTTTGGGGAGGAACATACCACAACAGACCACACCAGACTGATATCTAATCTAAAGCTTTTGTAGCAAGTAAATTCAATAACACTTTCTTCAGCTAGAAGCAGATACCAGACTTAAATGGCAACAACCCTATAGCATTAGCCATGGCCAGATGTGCCAAGTCCTGCTGCTATTGTCTGGAGTGTGACAGGTTATCCCATGCTAGTCAAGCAAGCATCCAAAGAGGAAACAAAGCCTGTTTTCAACACTGCACTATACTCCCATTATAATAACTATAATAATCATCATACTGATAAATATTTACTAAATTATAAATTTCCAGTGATAACAGAGTAGAATACTGACAAGTTTAGTGATTAACTCTTAAACATACATATTCAAATGATTTACCAGCATCAGTGAATTCACAGACCAAACATCAGTGCTGCTAACATCGGTATTATTACACATCACCAAAAAAGCTATCAGTTTTAAAACTGTATCAATCAATATCTTCATCAACTGAACAAACGGTTTGCATCAGAGAAACTTACATTAAATTCCAAGAAAACAAACTTCATGGAAATTGACACTAACAATCAAGGCACACATTACTTCAATTATAGGGTATTGTAATAATAATAAAACAATCAAACTTGGTCTGCAAACTCACAATATAATGTTGTTCACCCTGGCAGTGAATGCCTATTCCAACCAGTCTTTCACTGAAAGCAACACGGGAAATTTTCATACAAGATGGCTGTAAATATTAATGTTGTCCACCCCGAAGTGTTATAACATATAAATACGTGTCACTCAATAACACAACACATATATACAATAAAAATAGTATATTTTCAGAGCGACATGTTTCAACCTTTATTAGGTCATCTTCAGGCCCTCTGAGAAAACGGCTCCAAGAGCCCTACAGAAGTTCACACTCTAAAAACTAAACAGTAAAACCAAGTTTTTATACAATCTTTTATACACAGTTGGTTTTAATATACCACCATCTCAGATAATCTTAACCTTTTAAAGCCAAGACTGTCACACAGATTTCAATATGTACAAATTTATGTATTTTACATTCCTGTAACACAATCTGTAAGTATTTGGGATCAAACAATGCATTAAAATATAGATAGCTCTTGGATCTGTTTTCTCAGAGGGCCTGAAGATGACCTAAAAAAGGTTGAAACATGTTGCCCTGCCAATATACTATTTTTATTGTATATAAAATAAAAGTGTTGTGTTATTGACTGACATGTTGTATTTAGATGACTGTAAATACGTAAATGAAAGAAGTAATTCATATTTATACTGTATTATGCTGCATTATATTCATACAGCCCTACACAATGTAATTATTCTACCCCTTACGCGTAAATTTCTGTCTTAACATCCGGACAGCTGTACCATGCAGACTATGCAACAATATTTCAAAATTATATGAAAAAGAATGAAATCACTTTTTTTTTTGTAAAAGGCTGTATATAAATATCAATATTATGATAGTATGCTGTATTCAGAAACTGTGCAATTGAGTTGGTCGAACAAGTCCGCGTTGACATAAACACAGCACCAGGCTGGTCTTCATGATTGCTTGACTGGGGTAATTTCAGACAGCAGTTATGTTATTTAAATGACAGTCATACAGTCTGGTCTGCTTCAGTGTGTCGTCAGCCCTCACTGCTGTACTGAGAACAGACAGTTTCCTGACTGAGTTATACTTACAAATTAAGATAAAAATGCTGATAAAGCTGATGGTTTTATTTAAGCTTCATGTGATGCAGTGGCAACAGTGTACCAAGAATAACGAAAATTAAATCCTCCTGATAATGTTCGGCTTAGAACATCAGTATCATGTGCATCTTTTATTATTTTTGTACAATGAACCAAGAAATGCACAATTAATTGGCTTATTATATTGCTCCTACATGTTGTGACACTATTGTGTCATAACTTGTGGTCAGTACCTGCTAAGTTACATATGTCCATGCAAATTTAATAACTGTACAACAAGATGCGACAGTATTCAGTTTATTATATTTCTGTAGGCAGCTCTACATGTTCCGCATGTTGCCACCCATCATCAGGAGCTCGTACAACTTTAATTACAGCTTCTGCCACTGGTCAGCCAGGTCTACTACCATCTGCTCTCGTTATTGAGTTCCAACTCAACAACGAGAGCAGATAGTAGTAGACATGGCTGACCAGTGCCAGAAGCTGTAATTACAGTTGTACGAGCTCCTGAAGATGGGTGGCAACATGCGCAACATGTGAAGCTGCCTACAGAAATATAATAAACTGAATACTGTCGCATCTTGTTGGACAGTTATTAAATTTGATTCACAAGGCACGGATCCATGAATATATAAAAAATATATATATATATATATATCAATGCAGTCCTGGTGATACAATTTAAAATTTCAAATAAGTTTTTTTGCTGTCATTGTTCAAAACCATTAAAAATATTAAAATTGTCTTTGTTGGAATAAAATGGCTAAAATTGTTTTGTTGTTACAATTCTTAGGAAGTCCTGTATGTTGGCTGTATATACATTCCATTATTTATCACAGATTGTATACGGCCAACATACAGGACTTCCTAAGAATTGTAACTACAAAATAACTTTAGCCATTTCATTATAACTAAGACAGTTTTCATATTTTTAATGATTTTAAACATGGACAGCAAAAAACATATGTCAAATTTCAAACGGTAACACCAAGACTGCATTAACATACTTATGTAACTTAGCAGGTACTGATCACAAGCTCCCTGAAGATGACACAATAATGTCAAAACAAGTAGGAGCAGTATAATAAGCAGAAGTATAATAAATTGTCCATGAATTGTGCATTTGTTGGTTCATTGTACAAAAAAATATATCAAATGATATTCAGTCCATAGTTAAGAATATGAAATATCCAGACAGGCAGACATAACCTCTTTATTAGGTGTGCAATGGACAGTGCAAAAATCTCATCCATACGTTTTTGGTGAGGGAGGGAAACTTAAAAATATCATATTTAAAGAATCATACACTGTTTTAAATGTCACTGACGTGCGGTCAAAATTGGTACTGCTCTGATGTCACTTTTGTCACACTCTTATAACTGACATTAGCAGAACAATTACACTTACTTAAATGTTACAAAATTCCATTCAACTGGGTTACCTATTTTCTAATGTGCACATACAACTATTTCATATTTCTGATCATGCCATACCAAACTGTGTAACTCAGACTCATTTGATTCCTCATTCCAAGCATTTATAATTATGCCAATGTGAGTCAGATCTGTAATGGTAGAACACCCAGGCCAACACAGCCCAAATTAATTATGGTCTTCACTTAGTTGGGTAACAAAATACGTATCTCATACTCTGCCTACTGCTTCAATTTTCGAAAAAGCTAATAATCACTAACATTGCACATTTTTCAACATATTAGCTATTTCAAGAAGATGTTTAAAAAATAGTGTGAACGAATCTTTTCAGGTAAATAACTGCTCCTGCACATACATAAATTTCCATTGCACAGAGCCACTGCTCATCAAATGGCAGGCCGAATAAGAAATTGGTCACAATTTGATATTTAGATGCAGAGGGGATCTCAGTATCTAAAAACGAATCCACAATAAAAAAAAAATACACATCAAAAGGCATTCAGCACCATGCAGAACCTCTTATCACCATGTGCTACTAGTATTTCTGTAAGATTTCATTCTGATAATTTTGATACATTATCGTTACTCTGACACCAATTCAAAACACAAATATTTCTGCGGTTAGACAGGCCTACACCCTGATGGATGACGAAATACGCATATCCGACCTGGGTATACGGGAAAGAATAAGACCAAAACAAACAAAGCGGAAATGTCGAACATTTGCATTTCACCAACCGGGAGCAATGAATCAAGTTCCGTCACAGCCTTATTACAGTCTGCAATAACGTGGTCACATGAACTGCGTAATTATGACATTCACAATACACATAAACTGCGTAATTATGGCATTCACAATAAAAAAAATCTAAGGGTACCTCCGGTACCTATCGATTTAAGCTGTATGTAACCTAACATTGTTACCTGGTGAACTGACATTCCAATCTGGCCATTAACTAGGGCCAATACCACATAACATACGACATATCTACTCCATCAGAATACGTGAATTAATATTCACGAACCTCAGCGAAACTAATTAATAACACCTTCTCCTTTCTGCAAAATGGATTCGCCTGTACAAGCAACCATTACATTTTATTTAAAGCATGATCTACACAACTACGTTTCGACCATTAAATAAAACTAGTTACGCATACATCGCACGCACATCAAAACATACCCAAAACTTACAACATAACGTCGTCAATGATCCATACACGCTTCGTAACAGAGCTTGCAACTACTAACGATCACCTCCCTCCATTTTCCTACCTTTGTTCTGTGGTGGTATCCTTCGCATCTCACAGGGGGCACCACAAGCTATTGTAGCGGCAATTTGATTCCCTCTGCTGGCACAGAATTTTACCTTCTCCACCCAAATTTAATTTACAGTGAATTGCAAAAAAATAGGATACATGAGTCAAAATTATATTCAAGTGTCGGTATCAAAAGATACAGGATGATCAAGTCTTATGTAACGGTATCAGCGCTGTATGTCAAAGTCCTTTAGAAGAGTCAGAACGTGTACGTTCAGCGACCCAAGTCGAATATTGTCATTACCGGTGAAATTCAAGTTGTCTCATGCATCGTCTTCCGACACTGCAAGCACTGTCAGCTTTCTTTGCCAACGTAATTAGACAGTCAACCACATTAGTTGGTTACCACAGAATCAATTCTTCCTTTCGGATGTATGAACATGAATGCTTATTCCGTCTCAGGTATTGTATTGTACACGAAAACATCTGTTCTTCACGTATGAAGAGTCACATTTCCCTCCTCGTCGTCCCACTTTCGAACTGTCAGATCACAACGCCATCTTTTGGAACGTTTCGTCGAAAGACACATATTTTGTACGGTGAAGTGCCAGGACGACTTCTTTAGAAGCAGACCCGCTCTTTCCCGAGTCGTGAGATAATCTGCCGCCATTTTGCCTACTCGCGTTAAAAGTCGAATTTTGTCTCCGCCTTCGGATATCCTCCACCAACCCTCGACTCGCCACGCCTATCGATTAAAGTAGGCTACTACGCACTCTCCAACATATCTTGCTGCGAGATCCGCGGCCCACACGGGGCTGATAAAAAAGCTTTATTATTTGCCCGTAATTTCCCTGGTTTGAGAGGGGGCTGACGATAAGAGCCGCTACTGAAAATCTGGACGGAAATGAAAAATGGACATCATGTACCAACCGTCATGTTAGTGTTTTGCACCAGTCTCGTAAGATAAGAATTACAGCAATAATTCTCAAACAGAAAAACAGTCCCTTTTCATCGAGTCTCATTAGGGGATGTACCGAAGCCCAGAAGCCACCCTCCCCTCCCCGGTGGGTGTGCCCATGATTTTCGTCGTGTATTAACAGAAGACGATAAGATGGGCTGGGCATTTCGCGCGCATGGGAAGTACACTTGCATGTAATATTTTGTTAGCCTAACCTGAGCTGAGACCACTTGAAAGACACAGGCGTAGATGGGAAAATAATATTGAAATGGATCTTGCAGAAAGAGAGGGGGTGTGGACCGGTTTCATCTAGCTCTGGATCCGGTAAGCCCTTCGATAGCATGATATGGAACTTGCGGTTTCCGTAAAATTATGGGAATCTTGACTAGCTTCTCAAAGAGGATTCTGCTCCGTCTACTAGTTAGTTATTAATTGGTTAGTTAACTAGTTCGTAAAACCGTTTCAACGTCATGTTGAAAGTCGTAAGAGAACGCAAGCGCCAGAAGCATTGCGCTCTGCCATATTTTTATCTCGTTATAATTGAGTCAGACTCCTCACTGTGTGAGACGTGCTGAGGCTGAAGAAAGTATTGAGCATTCGGCATTTCTAACAACATAGCTCAGTCAGATGGCAGCACTCCGACTGATTAAATTAACGCTGGGGTTCATGTAGGAATAAAGAATCAAACGACGAGTGAGGTAACACAGAAGCAAGAGGATGGTGTGCCAGCCGGAAATGCAACGGCCGCGTGGCTGATGGTTAACTAAATCACTTCAATTTATGTTTAAAAGCACGGGACCAGTTGTGGAAAAAAAAAAAGCACGAACACACAAATGCACGATTACAATACAATTACACAAACAAACGAAACAGAGCAACAAACAAGATTAGGGAAAATTAAGTGCTGACTCAACACATGAACAGAATTTAATCAATTTACATTATATTCTTAGGTACGTACTGGTGACTTATTAAACAAATGGCACAAGCTTACTGCATTGACACACACAACGTACGATAAACGGAAGAAAAATGGGATGTATACGGAGTTACAACTAGTGCATGTGGGTTAAAGAAACATATGACAAGAATGTGAGATACGTGACTAAATATAATCAGGTAATGTATCATCTGAAACACAGATATATAAATTAATACATTTGTTGGAGCCTCTCAATTACCATCCTGTCTCTCGGACTTCGTACTGCGGTCCTTGAACGACCTTGGTTGTGTAAATACGTGTTTTAAATTGTGTGCGTCAGTACGGTTCGCTCTCTGAACTCAATTAAATGGAAAGCGTAGATAGAGCAGCCTTTATGAATTGTCTGCTATTTTTTGGCTGTCACTGGTTTTCTAGACAGCACCTCTGCCCTACGACAACGTACCAGTTTTGCCATCGCAGTATTCTTTCAATAATACTGTATAATACTATGCCACTAATTTCATGAGGATTTAAGTTCTGTGTATCTGTGTGCCATGTCTTGAAGTGCATGGTTCCCGACGTTTAGAAGGACCTAGTGGCTTCATCTTTGAGGATAATCTGTCCAACAATCCTCCAGGTCCTTGATTCGAAAAAAAAGAAAGGACTTTTCCAAAATACAAAAATCTAGAATTACCACACCCCCCCCCCCCCCCCCCCCACCCTCCCGACCCCCTCCCCACTACACCGCACCCCCAACCCCCCTCCTACAACACTAC
>Ga0131853_10016678_pt1 | contig 13385 bp, 10 predicted proteins | sample TergutLab28metaG_FD_92764 | JGI IMG/M metagenome (GOLD analysis project Ga0131853, IMG submission 92764) | Labiotermes labralis P1 segment gut microbial communities from Petit-Saut dam, French Guiana - Lab288 P1 (version 2) (version 2) | ecosystem: Host-associated > Arthropoda: Insects >...
ATGCTGCAACTAAACATCTAATGCTCCTGATGATGGGCGTATGTACCCGAAACATGCCGACCTAAGAATACACCAATAAAATTATCTAGTTGCATCAAGTTGGCATTTCACTTTATTTCATGACGCAGAGGTGTATATTCTGTCCCAGAGTTCATCCGATATTTGTGTCCTTGGCTTTGCCATGCTAATGTTTACTAAGTACAGTGTGTGTTTGTACTCTGGAACCACGTCTGTGTGTTTAAAGTGTGGAGCTGTCGGTTGGATGTGGCTTCATGCCCGCAGATTATCTACCCCGTGGACCATGTATATTCCCCAGGGCGCTATTACAGACATTCCCACCTCCTTCCACTTCTAGAGCATCTCTGCTGGCGACATTTACCATGATTCGCAGTGAATTAGGTGTGTGTGGTAAAGTTGTTCCAATGCGCTCCCTAAGTGCGTGTGGGAGAATGGGCGTATTGCTTTACCTATTCTCAGCCTCGGCAGTAGATGGTGGTCAGTCGTCGGCTTCAGGCCCCGACCGCTTTATTCCCGAGGAGAGAGCCTCCAGTACCAATTAAGTAGGACGCTTTGTGAGAAGGGTGTATGGTTGTTTATCTGAGCTCAGATGGACCCTGGGGAAGAGCTACTTGTAGGTTCCTGGCCCAGATATCTCAGAATTAATTTATATAGATGCTGATGTTTGTCGGTTTGTATAGTCCATCTTTACAAAGGTATAACTGATATTGGTTGAGTTTTGTGTAGGGGTTTGTACTGGAATTCTCAGAGATTATTTAAAGTTAGTTCAAAATTTTGTTTTGCATCCCCCCACCCCACCCCCCGTGTCACTTGACCCGATTCCGGACTATGGCCTCCCCTTACAGGGCCTCGTGATCACACTCAGACACACCACATTCCTCTATCAAGTGGTCACCCCGACGCAGAGGCCTCCACATCACACCACAACAGTCACAAGAGACAGACATCCACGCCCCTGGTTGGATTCGAACACCCAGTCCCAGAAACCGAATGGCCACAGAATCACGCCTTAGACCGCGCGGTCACTGGGACCGGTGTGTTGCATCATATAATTCACATAAATTGCAAATCAGGTTTTATGAGTTTTCTGAAATGCCACTTGCAATATGTGTTCCGCGTTTAGAGGCGCAGTTTTGGCTATATACCGAATTGGGTACGGTGGGCTGATTTTATAGACATCAAATAAGGAGAACCAGTACCTGCTCCGCTGCGACATTGCTCAGTTCGGATTTAGCCACAGACCGGAGTAGGGCATGTCACACGTACATTAACGAACAAGGTTTACGTTTCATCCGTCCCTGACGTACCAACACCGCAGCTTTACGTACCCACCAGCCATAGTTTGCTATTTTCAGTTCATCATACACTCAGTATGAGAAGCTTAGGTATGTCGTCCATTGTTCACAGCGTACTTAAACAAATCACATCAAACAGCGCTATAACCAATTGGTAACATGAAAACCGTTCGAGATAGAAATGGTACGGAGAGATAATTCTGCTACACGTAAAATTTTATTACTTGCCATAACATAGACTTGTTTTTAGTGTGTGCAACTTTTATGGTAAGTGCTATTGTGTGACGAACCAAACACAAGATAAAAATTTTTCTGTTCTACGCAATGTGGTGTCTGTATTGTGATTAGCTTTACATTGATGTATTTCTACCAGCATTGAATGAATATAAAAGTCACTGAGGAATGCAAAATACCAATGAAGTCATAATATACCGCAATGTGGAGTAAGCCTTTTATCCCACGCACTAACTCTTTTGGTTCTCTAATTTGTTTCTATCACCTATTTAATATTCCGAAATCAAAACACTCTGACTTTTCAGCAAAAGTGACATATATATATATATATATATATATATATATATATATGTGTGTGTGTGTGTGCGTGTGTGTGTGTGTGCGTTTGTGTGTGTGTGTTTGTGTGCGTGTGTGTGTGTGTGCGTGTGTGTGTGTCTTTTTTCCAATGACTGTGCTAAAGGTCTCATCACCTGCTTGATGAGATACTAAGTAGATCTAAACTCCGTTCTCGATGTAGTGACAAAGATGAAATCCAGTACTTTATAACGGCATCTAAATAACTCCTGTTGTTCTTCCCGCACATACGTAGCAGTAATGACTTACTCTATGGGGCACAGTCCTTCTTGAGAAGCTAACCGGTTCTCAGCTAGTGAAAAAATTCCCCACGTTTTATGGAAACCGAAGATTCATTACCGCATTCACAAGTGCCCGCCACCTGTCCCTGTCCAAAGGATCAGTCCAGTTCCGAGGTCTTTGTGAGTGGTTCGTAACATGATGCGTTTTCAGGTGAGGAATTGTTAGCACCTCGCCCAATCCCCAAGCTGGAGGACCACCCCTCGTCTGCTGTCCGTGACTGCTTATTCAGTATATTCGCAGCTACCCTCCATATTGGAGGCCGTTCCTCCAACCTCAAACTGAGGACAAGCCATACCGTGGTGGCAGCGACCCACTTATGAGGGACATACGTAGTTATTACTCCATAAATGTCTTCCATAGTTTTTGACAATAGAATTGCCTAATAAAGTAATTATAAACAAAGTGTAACCCAAGTTTAATTAACTATAATTTTAAATAATTTACAGCAACATGTTTCCTCTCTTAAGAGCCATCTTCAGACTGAATGTAAAGGAGTACATATCATACTGTGCCGTAAAATGGACGAGAAGTCGTTTACATAAAGTTTTAAAATATTAAAAGGATATTATTAAAGTGAAGTATGAATTTTGATAAAACTTGTCATTACTTTGAACTTTAAAATTTTAATGTTAAATAGTATGGTTAAAGATGAAGATGGCTTTTAAGAGCCAAAACATGTTGCTGTAAATTAATTAAAAATGATAGTTAATTACAGTTGTGTTAGATTCTGTTTATTGTTACAATATTTATTATATTATAACACAACGGGGATGCTTTGCCTAAAAATAAAATTGCCCTTTATCATCGGCGTTTTGCTTTACAGAACAGTCTTACGCACTAATTCTGAAATTAGAGTCTTTCTTACGGGTGACTGTGTATGTAGCTGTGTATAGAAATATCTCCTATTAGACTCGCATATGAACTGAAGAGCCGATATATATATTAAACTCGTCATGGCGACCCTACCATAGGAAGTGTAAAACTGTGAGCGCTTCTAGATCTTTGAAAAGGATGCATTTGTTTGCTTCGGTTTGAGGTCGATATTTAATATAGATTTTGCTACTATGAACACACCACCCACGCAAAATTTTTAAAGTGGGATTGTGCACTTATTTGGTGAAACGAGGAAATTTCTACGTGATGGTACTGAATGTGCTTCAGCGTATCTGTTATATTTCTTTCAAGATATGTTTCATGAATTATTTTTGTTTTATTCCTTCTGTTCATTGTTTTCCCCTTACAGATATTTTAATGGTGTGTCTGTTTCCTTTCTGTTTGTTCGTAACGAAAACGCAGTTTTGACGGCCTGGTCCTGTCCAGTCTGTTGGGATACACTTATAATTTTTACGTTCTCTTTCTCCACTTTTCTCAAATTTGCTTTAGAGTATGCCATTAGGAGGGTTCAGGTCAACCAGAATAACTTGAAATTAAATGGTACACATCAGCTTTTGGTTATGCTGGTGATGTTAGTACATTGGGCGGAAGCGTACATACTATATTATATATATATATATATATATATATATATAAACTGTATTACTATAACAAAGAGCATTCAAGCTTTAGTAGTTGCTGGTGAGGACAGTAGACCATAAATGAATGCTTATAAGACTAATTACATGGTCATGTCTCGATATCAGAATGCAGGACGAAGTCACAATATAAAGATTCATAATAGATCCTTTGAAAGTGTGGAAGAGCTCAAATATTTGGGAACAACCTTAACACATCAAAATTCTAGTCGAGAAGAAATCCAGAGCAGATTGAAGTCAGGGACTGCTTGCTATCATTCAGTGCAGAATCTTCTGTCTTCCAGTTGGCTATCCAAAAATTTAAAATTTAAGATATACAGAACTATAATTCTGCCTGTCATTTTGTATGGGTTTGAAACTTGGTCGCTGGCATTGAGGGAGGAACGCAGGCTGATGGTGTTTGAGTATAGGGTGCTGAGGAGAATATTTTGGCCTAAGGGCAACGAGTTAACAGGGTAGTGGATGAAGCTGCATAATGAGAATCTTAATGATTTGTACTGCTCACCCAGTACTTTTCGGATGATAAAATCGAGAAGAATGAGATGTGCGGGGCATGTAGCGAGTATGGGTGAGAGGAGAGGCGTGTACAGGGTTTTGGTTGGGAAACCTGAGGGAAAGAGACCACTTGAGAGACTCAGACCTAGATGGAATTATAATAATAATATGGATCATCAGGAAGTGGGATAGGGAGACTTAAGCTGAATTGATCTGTCTCAGAATAGGGACAGGTGGCGGGCTGTTGTAAATGCGGTAATGAACCCTCGGGTTCTATAAAATGCGGGGTGAATTTCTTGACTAACTGAGAACCGGTTAGTTTCTCAAGAAGGACTCTGCTCCATAGAGTAAGTCAGTAAGTAAGTAAGAAAGAAAGAAAGACGTAACTTGTGCTTGACCAGACGAATTTTGTTATAGGCCCAGCAAATTCACCTTGTCAGTCAGCATCTGCTCACCGCTGAACTGTATTTTCTCACCTGTTCCGGCATTATATAGACTTCGCAGCTGAAAAGGTGCTGTTAAATATCCTGAGAATCAATCGTTTTGGACGTTGAAGCTTGTTTTGTAACTGAGTTGTTATTAGATATGGCAACGAAACAGACAGATGCATATTTTATGTTCAGTGGACCGTGCATCATGTAATATGGCAATAATTATCCAACAAGATGCAACAGAATACAGTTTATTTAAATATGTCAACTGCTCAACATGTTTCGGGTGGTATTTCACCCATCATCAGGAGCTCATAACAAGTGAACGTGGCAGGACGGGAACGTCCAGCCACGTCCACGACAGGTAGCAGTACAGGCCTCATTAATGCCTGATGCTGTAGATACAGTGTTATGAGCTCCTGATGATGGGTGAACTACCACCCGAAACATGTTGAGCAGTTGATAGATTTAAATAAATTGTATTCTGTTGCATCTTGTTGGGTAATTATTGCCACAGATGCATATAAACTTTGCAGAGTATCTTACATTATATTATAAACATGATATGTATCCTCTAATTATTGTATTGTAATGTAATATAATATAATATATCATCATCATCATTGGCACAGCAGCCCCTTTTGAGCCAAGGCCTTCTTCAGAAGCTTCTGCCAGCTGTCCCTATTTCTTGCAGCATTTCTCCATAATATAATATACTCTTAAAAGTTTGTGTGCATTTGTTGGTTTCGTTACCACATCTAATCAGCTTAATGCATGATCATGGATTATTTTAAATCGAGTTACCATTATTGCTCCACAGAAATTATTATTTTATTTTCAGATTTCTCATATTGCATGATTTTGTGTAAAGGTGACTGGACAATGTTTTCAAATATAAAGCGCCTGTTTCACTGAGGTAAAACCACGTAGCATATGTTTAACACGGGAAAGCAACACGTGCTACGCAGTGACGGAAATTACTAACCGCGTCTGTTTTTGTTCTTCGTGCAAAAACTTTTGTAATATCTTCAGATTCTAGAACAAATTTCGTCTCACTTCAGAAACAAAAAACTACCACTTTTCGTATAAGCTATGGGGCCTATACAAGAAGACCCACGTCACACCAAACGCTTTTATATGTAAGAAAAGCACTTCCTCCATTCACCCTTTGGTGTGCTAGATGCCATTACTCTGTTCTCTCTTACGGACAAATGATGACAGGGCTATCTGCCCAGGGTTGAGTGATGAAGTGAAATCAGACAGCAAACTAGGTTTCAGCAAAAAGAGATAAAGTACTGTAAAAAATGTAAGAAAGTGGATATGTGATATAGGTTCACATATAGAGATCTCTGTAGTATGCCATCTACGTGACAGTGTTAGTCCTCCCATCATGCACCACGCAGGGAGACAAATGACAACACAAGAATGCTGTTAGCGACACTGCAGCTTTAGAAAATGTCTGAATGAGACTCTGGAGAAAAATAATGTAAATGATACAGGCAATGCCTGACAGAGCCATTTATAAATCTGACCTGTATGGACGGAAGTGTCGTAGTATTCGAAATGCGAGCGAGTAAGTCTGGTGTTTCCTGTGTCATGAGGAGTCTTTTAGGGCGCCAAAGAGTACGTAAAATGAAATATACTTCTGGCGCATGAAGACCCATGTCTTTGTATTTCATCGCTTGAAACTGATCAAAATACTTTGACGAGGTTTTATATTGTGGAGTGCAGGTTGTATTAAATAGTGACTTGCGTTATTAGTTGTGGTGCTTGTCATTTAGACATGAACTTCGCTTTACACAAAGCGCAAAATTTAACTCTTTGGTGTCAAGTAACAAAAAAGTGAATTTACTTTAATTTATTTTTGTTACTTTCAACACACAGATTTTATATACAGCCACCACACAGACGGACTTCATTGGAATTCTTATAATAAAACTAACTAGATGCGCTAACATCCTGATCCTGCTCGCAAGCTGTCAGCAACCCTGTATGACATTTACCATTGCTGTGTGTACAGTGAAAAACTCCTGATGGTGGACAGAGGAACTGTCCGAAACATAAATTTGAGAAATTAGTGCATCTAGTTGGTTTTATTATAAGAATTTATCACGATGCACGGTCACCTGAACGTCAAATTCCCTGCAAAAATATATTAGCGTCTAAAACAAATCGGCGTCATGGGAATTGAGATATGAATAATAAACGTTTGCACTGTTCTCTCTGAATGGGATATAAATGTTCCAGTCTGGCTAGACGTGGCTTCCTGCGTCTAATAATTTTAGACCGCTCAGCGCCGCTGTCTCAGCTACAAAAGCTATGTAGTATCAAATTACGGTAATGCTAGTTAGGCAGGGATTTATAAAAAGCCTGTAAATAGTCGTTAGGGTTTGTAATGGCAGTGTTCGCATAGATTGACTGAAAGGAAGTACGTATGTTAAACATTCGACATGATAAACCGTGGCCTAAACAAGGTTGAATCTTGATCAGCCCAAGTCTGGATACACCTGTAGAGTGCTACCACTTCACTAGCCTTCTGTGTACTTTGCTGGAATTTCTGCGGAGAACAGCCAGGACTCTCAACCGTGAGAGGCAGTCCTGGGCCCTGATTCGAACTTGAAACCTTCCGAAAACTAACTGCAACAGCTTTAATATCTGAACAATTATCGGATTTTGGTTGGTTGGTTGGTTGTTTGGTTTGTTGGTTGGATAGGTTTTTGGTTGGTTGGTTTGGTTGCTTATTTACTTAGTGTGTCTTTAGATAGCTCGTTGATCAAGAGGGTTTTCCATTTTTGTGAAATATGTCGGAATATTGGCAGCCTCGTCAATGGAAACGTGAAGCACTCCATATGAGAACTGCGTTCTTCAGGTCTATTGCGCAGCAAGTAATGGTAATTATTTACCGACGTTTCAGGACAACATATCAGTCCCATCTTAAAGGGTCAAGGATCCAAGAAGAACTACTGCGCGTTGCGTAACAGCCCAGAATAGCGCAGTTCTCACCTACTTCGCAGCGAAACCTTGAAATCACGCAAAAGTCATTCCGCATGCACAGAACAGTGGTTATCATATTTTGGAATATTCGGTCGTTGTTTGAAATGAAACTTAACGTTCCCTAGACAGGATCGGTCCCTGCCTTCGGGCACACTAATGAGGTTTTAATTCTTATTTTAAACACGGAATGACAAGCAAAGTCTAGAGAGTGAATGGTGACACTGTTCATGTACTTTACGAACGGTCAAATTAATAGAATTGTCTTAGTAATTGTCCAACTTAATGCACAAATTCTTGTCCGGTGCACCGGACGGCCACCTTACAGAGTGTGATGATACCAGATGCTGCATAATACAGTTTTTACCTCCTGATGATGAGGACAGTAGTGCTCGAAACATGTAGAGGAATATAATAAACTTATTATAAAACAAGAATTTGTGCATTAGGTTGGTCAGTTACTAAGATTATACTGAGATGCAGGTCAACAAAACATTAAAAAAGAATAGATTTTTATCGCCTTTGTATTTAACCTGTTTGCTCTTGTACCAGATCCTCCAGAGGTCCGGCTACAGGGTGCTCCCACACATGATCTAGAAGAGGGACGAGACAATGTGGTGCTGAGATGCGTCGCCGACGCCAACCCCCCAGCAAAAATCGTATGGAAACGTGCAGGACGTAGCGACATCGTCAGTTTGGAAGAGACGCTGCAGTTCAGACCCGTTGCACGCCGCGATTCAGGCACGTACACGTGTCAGGCCCAAAATACGGTGGGCGCCAGCGAGCCCCTCTCCGTCCAGATCGATGTCAAATGTAAGTACTGGACATTTAATTAAATTTGTGCAATAATATGGATTTTTAAATATAAGGTGGAGCAGAAATTGAGGCTAGAAGCAACGTGTTAAACATCGGTTGTCACGTGAGTTCTGCGCCACTCTGTACTTTGATTATCTCATAGGCACCGAGACGTTTCGAATATGTATTTGCCTCTGGAAGATAATATTTTAGGGATCTGATCACAATATCATCTGTTTGTAAGAAACATGCATCCAATGCAAATAATTCTCCCCCCCCCCCCAATTCCAGAGCTATTAAATATATAATAAACTCGCAAATATACGTCAGCACAAATATTTATTAGAGAAATAGGCTACATGTTTCGACCTGTTAACAGGTCATCATCAGGCCTCCAACAGGATAAGTCAAAGGTGCTGGAGGCCTGATGATGACCTGTTAATAGGTCGAAACATGTAACCTATTGCTCCAATAAATATTTGTTGTGCTGACGTACATTTGTGAGCTTATTATGTACTTCATTAGAGCACTTCGTGATGCCTTCTCTAAAAAAAGAGCTATGAAATGCCAGTGCTCGGAATTGGATTCTTTGCCTACCTGTGAATCACCTTCTGGAATGCCAACATGAAATCCGTTTACCATACTGAAAATAAGTAACATTCCCAAAATAAATTCTAATTTAGTGAAGCGTATTAACGAATCTTATGTAGGCATGTCTGTGTGTATTAATATACAGAAATCCTTGAGTGCGATCCATTATATTTTACGTTCTAAGAAACAGGTATGCCCATTATACAAACATATAAAAGTCTAAAGGTTTACACGATCTCATTATTCTCTTCCCATGTAAAAATTCTTATTTGTAGTTAAGTGTACGTGCACCAGGTGACAGTTGTTGCCGCAGATAATTTGTCAGTGTGAAGCAGTCGAGATACCAATGTTTCGCTTCGGCACTTCAGCCTCGAAATTTTTCCATTAGTGTTATTTCTAGATTGTAACACCGCCTGTACAATGTTTATTGGAAGTTCCAGCTGCCTTGAGACTCTTTATACCGTTGTTCAGTCATAAGCTTTTGGATGCGTGTACCTACGTCACCTTCGGTGTCTCATAGGTTATCTGTGGTGTTGCACGCGTTTGGCAAGCTCTGCTTCCGTTGTAAGGGCCATGTGGCAGGTATAACTCTATTGGTTATGTGGGTGTAAAACTTCTTAACTTCCTCTGTGAAAATAATACACTGTCAATGTGTTAATGACGAAGTGTCAAGGAAGATGGGTCTTTATAGTTTGTAATGTTTACAGTGTGCTGCTAGTGTAGTTGTTTTGGGATCAGTAGGGATGAGATTGAGAGGATATTTAGATACTTTCATTTCATGAGATTGGTACAAAATTAATTTATAAGACCAACTTTAAATGCACCAAAATGTACACAAGTCAGACTTTAGTTAGGTTTCTACATGTTTCGGCACGTCATAGGTGCCATCATCAGGGAGTCCCCTTAACTGCTAACGTAGCGCGAAGAAAATGATCCATTGACTGGTAAGTGGGGAACACCACAGTCACACACTTACATACGCATTAAAGTGTCAGTTAAAGCAGTAAAATGTCCATAACACAAATATTACAACACTAAAAGAAAAAGAGATTTTAATACGGTCCATCTTCCTTGCATTAGTCAAATCCATAATATATAAATAACCAAGAAAATGCACTTGAATTTCTATAGTAAAACCCAGAAGATGCACCACCGTATAAAATGTATTTCATTTTATACGTTGGTGCATCTTGTTGGTTTTACTGTAGAAATAATATTATGATGCACGGCCCTATGAAAGTCAAATGCACTTGAATGTTCATTATGTACTCCAGTCTCACCGACACCATCAACACTGAAGTGCATTTTGTTGGTTATATATCATGAAGCTACAAAAGATGTCTCGTCGAGCGTCGTGTGCAAGTATATTGTGTTTTTACCCTCTTACTGCGCAACGGACCATTTTGAGAGCGCTACGTTAGCTGCTGCGAGGACTCACTGATGATGGCACCCATGACGTGTCAAAACATGTAGGAGACACTAGCGCCTGGCGTGTGTACATTTTGATTCATGTAAAAGTCGGTTGTATAAATTAAATTCTATACAATGCGCGACACACACAACATTAAAATGTTAACAAAATGTTTGCCAGAAATATTATGGGAAGATATCATACGAAAGGCAAACGCACGTGGGAGAATAATACTGAAATATGACTTAGGTTGCAGATTCCACAGGTATAAGACTGCATTTGAGGGGGTTCAGTGTAACCTGCAGCGAACATCGCGGTTTTGAAAATTGCCATTTTTACTAAAATATTTATTGGTGTATAATTGTGACCGCACTGTTCCGTAAGCCGAAACAAAATACGTATTATTACAGAATATTTCGGTTATGAACGAATTAAATGTCGTCAGGGGCAATTCTATGAGAAATCCATATTAATTGACATTCAATGTCCAGGACCACAATGGCTGGGGAAATAGCTTTGTTCAACCAACATTACACAGCTCTCTGCTTGTCAGCATTATATTCAAGAGGCCATACCCATACAAATAATACGAAGCTGCCTAATCTCAACCTGAAAAGACAAATGCAGGTTCTTAGAAACCGGTGTTTCCGTTCTTTGGGGATAATAAGCCGTGATTTCGGCGGCCAAATTGCTTTATTCGTTAGTCATTTTAGAGGCGTTAGGAAAGAAAATATTTCTGCCATAGATTACCTATACAATTAAAATCATACATGCGTATGTGAGTAAAGGAGTTAAGAAACGAAGGCAAAGCTGAACAGGTCTGCAGCCCTCGATATATCATTCCTTTCGTTTCTGGGCTGCTAACTTTCTATTGTTCCATATTAACTGCTATAAATGAGAAGGAAATCAGTGTTGGGCTCCCGCGAGGAACAACAAGACAAGCAAAGTATGTATAACGTAACATTAGAAGGTGCGTTCATGCAGCCATTGTTGCTGTGGAAAAGTAATGCGTGTTACAAGACCTGAGTGTATTTGTACCCTTTAGGTGTCCAGCATGAAATGTGCATGCGCCATATTGTCATCTGTAGCTTACCCCGCTCTACGATGCTATTCCACTTTTTGTCATAAACAGCACGATTTTCGAAAATTATATATATGTATATATTACTGAAGACAAAATGTGTGTTTTGATTTTATCTACAACTTTTGTCTGAGACGTTTCTCATTCTAAGAAGAGATGAGCGAGATATGATTAAAACATATATATTTGTCTTCATGTAAAGTGCCCTTTATTCTTGTACGATTTTAGTGAAACTTGAATTTTCTCGACAGATTTTCGAAAAATCTCAAATATCAAATTTCATAAAAATCCGTCCTGTGGGAGCCGAGTTCCATGCGGACGGACAGACGGACAGACATGACGAATCTAATAGTCGCTTTTCGCATTTTTGCTAATGCGCCTAAGAATGGACTGATGTGTGACTGAAAAAGTCAAGAAAAGAAGAGCCAAGTCTTCTGCCGTGTGGTGCCCGACGTCACCACGGATATTATTTTCTTATATTCAAGGTCAAGCAGCCCAAGAAAACTTATCGGACTGCCCGACCCTCGACATGAACCCACTACTCGCACGCTTTTTCCAAACGTCGTAACCATTTATCAGTGTAGGTTGAAGAAATCCGACGAGATGCAACAGTATGCAGATATTTACTTACAGCTAAATTAATCTACATGTTTCGGACGTCCATCGCGCCCATCATCAGGAGTACATAAAATTGTAGTTGGTTTGTCCTTATTTGGTCACGTTTGAGGAAGCTCGCTCCCCAGATAGTATGATTTGTACCAGAGGCTGCAACTACAGCTTTATGTACTCCTGATGATGGGCGCGATGGAAACCCGAAACATGTAGAGTAATTTAGCAGTAAATAAATATCTGCATACTGTTGCATCTCGTCGGATTTCTTCAATCTAGAACTACGATGCACGGAACCACGAATATAGCATTTATCATTCGTCACGATGTAACGTCCCAAACGAATCCTCAGGCCTAGAAGTGCTGCACAACGCCTGTTTGTGTGATTTTGTCATTGAGTGCGGCATCTATGCATAACACATACAAGGAAACAAGGTATATTTTACTAACTGGGACAGAGTTTATAGTGCAAAACGTCTCTTACCTCTCGGTATGGCTTGGAAGCTTCTTCTTGTCAGTGTTTTATCGACTTGGGGTCTCATCTCATGAGAGTAGAGTCCCACCACAATACAGACCTTCCTTCCCCACTCCACCTTCCCCCCCCTACCCAATCCTATCTTTAACACAGCTCTTCCCACCCCGATCCGCTGCCAGGAATTACGGCACCAATTTAGTCCCATTTGTTCTCCTGCAAGTCGCTCCTCCCAACTCTATATTGTATTACACTCTGATTTCCACGAAGAGTTCCAGTTCTCAGATTCGCACGCTTATTTCGACGTTTCGAAGTAATCGCGATTGTTTCTACACTCACACTTGGACAGCCCTGTATGGTTTTAACCATGGTGTAGAATGGCGCATTTTTTTTTTACTTTGTCCGTCCTCTAATTTTTAAAGCACGCGCCGATGGGGGCGGCTGTACTTCCGTCTTCAGGGAAATAAGCACCAAACCTGGTGGATCCCTCACATCGAGCCGTTTTCAGTCACTGGGCGAATTTGCTGAGAATATCTCGCTGTAATGGGGTCCAGGTGCTTCTTTACCTGAAGACTGAAGCATAGAAGGCTTCCGAAACGTCATGCTGCTTTAAAATTAGACGGCGGAAAATGTAAAATAAATATTTTAAGCTCATGGTTCCGTGCATCGTAATTTCAATGTTAATAAAAATCCAACCAGATGCAACAGTATGCAGATATTTATTTACTGCAAAGTCACTCTACATGTTTCGGGTGTCACAGCACCCATCATCAGGAGTACTAAAAACTGTAACC
>Ga0131853_10016679_pt1 | contig 13385 bp, 5 predicted proteins | sample TergutLab28metaG_FD_92764 | JGI IMG/M metagenome (GOLD analysis project Ga0131853, IMG submission 92764) | Labiotermes labralis P1 segment gut microbial communities from Petit-Saut dam, French Guiana - Lab288 P1 (version 2) (version 2) | ecosystem: Host-associated > Arthropoda: Insects >...
ACCCAATATTGTGCGGGTGATAAAATCGAGAAGAATGAGATGGGCAGGGCATGTGGCGCGTATGGGGGAGGAGAGGGGGCGTATAGGGTCTTGGTGGGGAAACCGGAAGGAAAGAGACCACTGGGGAGACCTAGGCGTAGATGGGTGGATAATATTAGGATGGATCTCCGGGAGATGGGATGTGGGTATATGGACTGGATTGTGCTGGCCCAGGAGAGAGGTGGCGGACGTTTGTGAGTGCGGTAATGAACCTTCGGGTTCCATGAAATGCGGGGAATTTCTTGACTAGCTGCAAACCAGCTAGCTTCTCAAGAAGGACTCTGCACCATGGAGTAAGTAAGTAATAATTCAATTGTTATTAGGTCATCGTTTTACGACTAGGTTAGTTTTCTCCTTGCTTTAGTCCTGAATGCTCCAAACGTCTGGTAACACCCTTACATTTCGCGCTTTACGTGACACAATGAAGTGTGATAAGAGAGAATGGCTAATGCGGCTTTTGCGAAGTCTATAGCTGCTTCGAGTAAGATCTACGAGCATGCCAGCAGCTCAAGTGAACGTTAGGCACGTAGAACACGTAGCTGAGCAGTGGTCGCTCACTTAACTTGTGATGGATGCTGTACCTAGGTGGCAGAAAGATCGTCTGAACTGACTCACTTTCAGTTGCACTGGTCTTCCAATAAGTGCGAATAGTACAGTAAAGTAAAGTTAACTTGCACGCCATAAAGGCATATGGGGAGCAGATGTAAAGCTCCAATCATGCTCAACCCCAGCACTAGATGGAAATAAGGATGATTTATCTCTGGGAAAGAGAACCAAGTAGCCACTGAATAGAAGAATGGATCTGTAACAATGCTGACGCTCTACTCTTCACGTTGTCACATACACACAATCATCAACGGATCTTATTATTACAGCAAGAGCTCTACAACTGAGCGTACAGACTGTAAAACTGATGTTAGAATAAGTTAAGTATGGCTCCTATCAAACCAATTTTCATGAAACTTGTGATGGCTGTACAAGTTTTTGTACAGAACTACTATACCAAATTTCACGAAAATCCGACAAGCTGTTTAGTCGCTGACACTAGATCACAAATGAACATACGGACCTGTTTTCCGATAGACACTTTTTTTTCTCGTAAACAAGACCTACAAGGAGGTAAATTTGTCCTTGGGAACACCAACAAACCACAAGGAAGGTCTGCTGCAAACATCGTAACAACTCATACTTTACGTTCAAATGAATACCGCTCATTCGATCACGCTACTTTGCATACGCAAGACAACGGAGTTTGGACACCTACCACCGGAAGTTCTCTTCACCACGAGGCATACTTCTGGACCCGGTCTCCTATCCAACTAATACCGGTCACTCCGGTTGAGGCTTAGTCTAACCACACAGGCCATCTCAAATCATCGAGTTGTATTCTATGCATGTCCCTTTACCTCGCGCGTCTTGATGCGGTTCTTAGGCACAAGACAACTTTATCTCCATAGTTTACTTAGATAACAAGGAACAGAGGCGGGTGAACACTCTCCGGCTCATCAATTTGCAGCAGCTTCGCTAGGTCTGTAAGAAGGGTATTGGCTACGTACGGTACAAGGGACAAGAAACAGCTGTGTTAGTATCCAAATATGTGAACTAATTAAAGCGGTTAAACTTGAGTAGTTCATCAACAGTTCGCAAGAAGCACTAGGGACTCATGAATATTCCAGCACTTCCATCAAATGGAGCCAGTCAGCTTGTTGGGAGTCTGGGGGTTGGAACCCAAAACAAAAAGACCTTAAGATTTGATGACAGTAAAATTGCTATATGCCTTAAACTATTAAATATGAAATAATGGAAGAAGGAAAAGAAAGAAAATATAAAGGTAAAGGTCGCCCTATTAGATGAAATGAAAGCGGGAGGGGAAGAAATATAGCTCTACACTTTCTTTAACCTCGGCGATAGCCGGGGTGGATGGTGAGGGTTTTACCCCTGGAAAAGAGATCCAGTACCCATTGTACAGCCGGCTGGATGGGCCTCGGGGCCAATGTGAACGGATACGGAAAACCTCATCCCCGTGGGAGTTCGAAACCGGGATCATCAAGCCCGTAGCGACTATGCTATCCCGGCCGCCACAAATAAGGGACAAAATAAAACACAAAAGAAAACAGGCATACGAAGAAAAGATGAAACGGAAGAAAGGACGAATGAATAAGGAATATAGAGAAAGAAAGAAAATTTATCAACTTCAATGATTATCTTGTGCAAATACGCAGAAGGCTTTTAAACGACTCACATCGTAAATGTGACGAAAAAATTTCTAATATTCAAGGCAGAAAACAGTTTTGAAATGGAAGACAAGCACTGCGGTTTCGATTATGTTTTAAGCAATATATAATTTTCTCCAGGAACAATACAGCGATGTTTTTAAGCAAAATACAATTCTCTGGGAACAGGAAAGCGATGTTCTTAAGCAACACACGAATCTCTAGAAATACTGCAACGATGTTTTTTAAGCACCACATGATTCTGTAGGAATACCACCACTATCAATCTTGACGGATGTAAACCGTAACTGGATTCAATGAGCGACGATCACCTTCTCGAGAAGGATTTACCGCCGCAGAATTAATATGTTAGTCTGATCATTCTGCCATTCGACGCTACGTAATGTGACCAACTGAACGCGACGTCAAAACAATCCAAGAATGAACAAAACCAAATTATCAGTGCTCCCTGCGGACAGAATTGTCGCTACGTGGCAGTGAAACGGCAATATCGAACTGTAAGTTTTTTTTCCTTCTGTCTGTCCGCAGTCAGGGATGCAACCGCTGCGTATAGGTGAGTGTCTCTCCAGTACGTGACTAGGTTGCTACACTAAGCCGGGTGTGACTGCTTCATCACTTCTTAGCCCGTGCAAAAAAGGCGTAAGACACTGTGCCAACTTGCTATTTTGTGTTTTTGAGCCCCCTACAACTGTTTTGCTCAACGTTTTTGTGCTCGCGGCACATTTCGGGTATTAGTATTATTTCGCTGCACACTAGAATTAGATTATGAAAATAACACAATACGCGTAAAGCTACTTATGAAGGTACGTTTTACGCTCCACCTAAGACGATTCGGGTGGAAGACTGAATTCGTGAGTGATTCATACCGTGGCTGCCACTGCATCCGCTGTTACCGGCTATGTGTTTTCTGCGAGGTGCACGCTCTCGGCGAAGAAACAATTTTAGGCGCGTTCGCATAGTTGAAGAAAGCAACAGTCAGCTTCGTCCTGTCCTCTTACCTCCAAAAAAAAAAAAAAAAGAATCAGCTCCCACTGGATGGATTGTTGTGAAATACTATACTGGGGAATTTAATTTGAATTCGTCAAAAATGCAACTTATATTAAAATTTAATAAAAATAGCCGACATTCTATATGAAGACTTGGGTCCCTTTATGTTATCTCACTGAATTCTTCGCGAAATAGAAAACGTTTCAAATAGGGGTTGTAAAGAATAACAAAACACATAGCATATTAAAAGCATATTTTCCGAAAACCGTCCCCTGTACGAGATAATTACTAAAAGTACAGCATATCCAGATAGGCCATCTAATAACAATATGGTGCAAAAAGTTTCAATTTGCATGTCGGATAATTAAGACAAAAATACACAGATTAATGGTATTGATACCTACTGCTTTCGGCCGTTGAAATCTTGAACTTAAGTTGCATTCTGAAAAAAGGATATTTAGGCAAAAATGGAGTCATAACAGTTGACACTTCATTTCTGTGTACTTGTCTATAATCACATAATAGTATGCTGCCACATACCGTAGACTGAAACTGGTTTTTACATGGCGTCACATACCATTTCGCACGTTGCAGTTGACGGCTTCAGGTACCTTCGCAGTTATCGCTTGTTTGTCACATACATGATGCATAATTAAGGAAAGTTTGAAGTGCAATAAAAGAATTTAATATTTATTCCATACATCTAGGAATATTTAACATGTTTCTTGGATAGGTTATGAATATACGTGTACCTGTCAACTAGAAACGGGATGAAGCTTTCAAGTTATGTAGACCCGATAACTCTAACATAAACAAAACTGGTGGAAGCAAATAAATAATATGTTCTTAAAAAAAATATACCAAACAATTCTGACAACAGAATTAACATTATGATACTAAAATTACTATTAATTACTGGTTCCAATTTTCAAATGTAAATTACTCTTATGCTTTAACTGATAAATTATACCCAATTACGGATAACAATATGAACTCGCCAATTACTGAATTCTTAATTTTCACGTTTAATACATACATACATATACGTACAAACATATATAGGGGAATATAAATTATACACACATTGCATACATAGTGTTATATGCACACATATATACACTACATTATACAACAAGGAATTCAGACGGAGAATTCATAAAGTTCGACCAAAACTATAGCAGTGAGCGTATCATTATTTCCTATTACTAGCTCTAATGCATGCAGCCTGTTATTTGAAAGCGTTTGAAACATGTCACGAATATTATGAACTGAAATGCCATTAATGGTCTGATTAAAAATAGAAAAATATATTAAATAATAAAAATATTTTGCTCAGCAATTTGTGGTCTCGCGGGTTGGCAATTATAGCACTGTAATTGCGAGTGCCATTATTTAAACCTCTGTAATTATGTGCACCGCTAGACGGTAAAATGGCACGCGTAAAATAAATTTAATTTTAATTTTAGTGCGTAAAATACAACACCCGCAGGTCTAATTTGCTTCCCAGAATAAGATTATTTCTCCAGCTATTCAATGTTTGTTTCAAACAGAAACACCTTTGTTATGAGAATCTTAATCCTTCTTACGTTATACAGAATAGCCAAGACTATTCAGATCTACAAATTCTAACCGATAACTCTAAAATATAACGTCAGTAGTTCAAATTAATTCGTGTTCTCCTTAGGCTGCGTGTCGGAACAGTTTTGAGTAATCATGTTTCACTTCTAGGTGTGAACGGCTGTCCTTCGCAAGTAACCACGAATGGAAGAACTTAGCAAAATAAATTCTGACAGGTTCAACCCCTTATTTCGTTCCTTTTCTACACAGCATGCCATTTTCATAACTTTGTGCACTGGAATAGAATAGCCGATACAGTGAACAGCTGTTCATCAGGGAGATCAGCCTAATGCTGCTTAACAAAGTGCTGCCGGTACTCAATCTCCAGTCTGGTTGAGAATAATGTCCTTAAAAGTTGGCTGACTATGATTCGATGAACAACTTCATTACTCACTCATTTATTTTTAGACGCTAGCATTTCCCAGAAAATTAGAACACAAAAACCCTAGAACAACTTAGAAGGCACCAAACAGCCTATGCAAACTAAAATTCAAGAAAAATATTAAATATGTAGCACATAAAATGCATGTTTTATTTGCCATCTAACTGTACACAGTCTTTGATCAAGGCTTGATTCTTAAGAATTTCGGTTACACGCTACTGGGATTGGCATTTGAAATAGTGGAGCAAACTCCACCAAACCCAGAAACATGGTTAATCCAAAGACCTCCAGCTAACGTCATATGTTTCATTTATCTCTATTTATAAATGCAGAAATAGTGGCGACAATAAAACGAAAATTATTAGTATTTTTCTCATGAGACAGATTTTCTTACATTGGTATGATTTTCCTTCATTAAAACCAAGAATTCGTTTAGGTAGCTCCTTAAATTATTTGCTTCTGAACACTAAGATACTTGTCTCATAATTCCCGACCTTCAGCTCTCAGTTTTAACCGAACAGTTATCACAGTCACCATGATGCACAACGTTAGAATAGCACAAATATTTAAATCCCGTAGGCACTTTTGAAATCTACTGTTATCCATTTTAACTTTATCAGAATTTACAAAAGGATAAATTTAGAATTCCAGAATGTAGTATTCCTAATTCGCATGCAGATGGTCCCGGGTTCGAATCTAAACCTTCAGACCGGTTATCCTGGCTCAGATGTTCGTTGGATCAAAAGGGAAGGCGCGAATTCCAATATTTGGAATTTTAGATAACTCACGCTAGTACTTCTGAACTGCAAGTTTCAACGCCGTAGAAGTCACAGGTCGCCAACACTTGGCAATTTACGTAAATCACACTAGCATTTTTGGACTGTTTCAGTTTCAACGCCGTAGATGTCACAGGTCGCCAACACTTAGCAATTTATATAACGCACACTAGAATTTTTGGACTGTTTCAATTTCAACGCCGTAGATGTAACAGGTCGCCAACACTTGGCAATTTACATAACCCACACTAGAACTTTTGGACTGTTTCAGTTTCAACGCTGTAGATGTCACAGGTCGCCAACACTTGGCAATTTACATAACTCACACTAGCACTTTTAGACTGTTTCAGTTTCAACGCTGTAGATGCCACAGGTCGCCAACACTTGGCAATTTACATAACTCACACTAGCACTTTTAGACTGTTTCAGTTTCCACGCTGTAGATGTCACAGGTCGTCAACACTTGGCAATTTACATAACTCACACTAGCATTTTTGGACTGTTTCAGTTTCAACGTCGTAGATGTCACAGGTCGCCAACAATTGGCCACAACAATCAAAATTACATTTATTCAACCCATCTTCTCTAAAATTTATTTTAATACCATCCTACAAACTTGTTCTTCCAAGAAAATTCCACCAGATTCCAGTATTTATTTAATTATATCTATATGAGCTACACGATTAGGCGGCATTGTCTTCTTATCTGCCTAACATTCATTGTATACCTGCACAAATCACGAAGGCTGCCGTTACCTAATATCCGTCAGGGTCTGACACCCAAAATGTCATAAACTGACTTACACCAGTCCCATTTGGCGCCACAAATATATGCATGCCACCGATACTTGCTGAAACCTACTAACCAGAACTTTGCGGAATATAAGTGCAGTTTTCATAGCCATGTCTACGTGTCACGTGAGCATCACAAGTTAAAGTCTACGGGTTTTAATTTATTGCCTACCTACCTGCCGGTCATAGACAGTATTTGGTATTTTTCTACACATGTACATGACGAAGATAGAAGTTTCCCACTTAATGACGCTGCCAATTTATATTATTATAACCGTCGGGAGTACAGAAGGTAAAAGAGTATGGAGAAACAGTGAAATGATAATGACATACTAAAACAGATTTACTTGGAGAAAAATGTGCCGTAATGCGACTGGACCCACCAGAATCCCATATGGATTAGTCACGAATCGAACAGGGTCCTCCGCGCTCACAGACAAGGGCTGACAACATGAGTGTGAAGTTGACCTCTCACCTCCATCTAGAGAAGAAGGTGACAATGACAAAGAGATACGCTAACACATCCCCACATACCTTCATGGCGTTTGCAGCGATAGCTTTACCTTTACATTTTTTCCCAGACTGTCAACAAATCTACAACTTTTTAATAACATGCCTAAACAAAAGACGAAAAGTCACTCTGAGTCACTGAACGCCGGGCGCATGTTCCCACGTCATCACTTCTGACTGGTACTGTCGCACAGCAGTTACTGTTCATACATTTTCTTGTCCAGAGCTATACATGGGGGGTCAGCAGTGGGTACAAGCGGGTACACGGGAGTAGACGCGAGTAGAAGCGGGTACGCTGGGTAGATGAGGGTAGAAGCATGTACACGCGAGTAGATCCGGCTAGAAGCGGGTACACGTGGGTAGATGCGGGTAGAAGTGGGTACACGCGGGTAGATGCGGGTAGAAGAGAGTAAATGCGGGTAGAACCGGGTACACGTGGGTAGATGCTGCGGGTGCACACCGTCTACTAAATTTCGCTGTTTTTATAAAGCCAGTGTGTAAAGCTATTCACAACAATGAGACTGCAGCCTTGACCAACGACGCACTTTTCTTCAACTTGCAATGTAATAATTTTCTTACAGTACGCGTCCATAAGCACTTTAATTGACGCTTGAATGAATGCGTAGTTCACAGAAGCCATTTCCACCCCCTCCCCGATGAGATCCAAAGTGCCAAACACTCGACAACCATTCATAGCTCAAGCGTAACGTGATGTGATACGAGAGAAGAAAAACTGCTCTGCAATGGAAACGTGCAAAATTACTTATGTTCATTACATTTCATTTTCAACATGCAAGTTCAAGATGTGTGTGAACGTTACGGAACGTAACTCTGTGATGTCATCAACAGCCATTACAGGCCCAAGAGCAACTGACAGTCCAGCCACAATTATTGAACGAGGCTGTAGCGCCTTCGATACTGACAGAGTCTTTAAACAACCCACAAGGAACAAATATCGAAAGATGAATTACTAAGGCGGTCATAAGCTGCCCATAGAAAACAGCATTTGTTTAATTCAGAAGAAGCTGCACTGGCGAAACAGGCAGACCGTGGGGCGTGATGATCAGGGAACACTGACGGAACTTGGAATTAAGTCACTTGGAAAGATCCAGACTAGCAGAGCATTCGTTTGAAGAGAATCGCCGTGTAATTTGGGAAGAAGCAAAGATTTTAGAAACTGAAAAGAATGCAGTGTACAGGAAGTATAAGGAAGCGACCTACATGTCATGTCTACAAAATCCTATTAGACTACCCAGAGTCGAAAATTCTCCCATCTGCCACCCTTTGATCACGAATGACCTGTCTCAATACTATTTTTTGATCCCATGAAGATTCGCAGCTTCTCCACAGGTGGTGTGAGTGGTGTTTGTTTCTTCAATGGGTGTGTTATGATTCTGCATTATGTGTCTATGATTAGTTCAGTTTGTGTTCATAGCTCTGATTATGGCTCCGGTGGTTTAAATGCGTGGTGTCAGGCGCTATTCTTTGAGTTTCGTAGTTGCTCTTTAAATTTTCTGCAGCACATTTCCTGTTATAACCTGCGGACAAGTTCTGTTCTCAAGAACTTACCTACACTTGTGAGTGTTTCAGTGGTACCCAGTGACTGAGAACAGCTTGATCTAAGGGATACGACAGATTAGGTATTTCTTGCCTGAAGACGGAAGTAGAGCCGGCTTTCGAAACGTAGTGTTTTAGTGTTTATACACCTGTTACACGATGGACAAAGTCCAAAAGAAGAAAACTGTATGTGTACAACATTTTTCTGTTACATTAAGGCTTAACTACCTAAAAGGCGAAGCTTGGCGAAATAATGTTTCATTATCAGTTTCCTTCGAAATCGAGAAAAAGGAACGGATCTCGGTTAAAATAAGGCATGACTAATAGTGATTAAAAATAATCCGTGTTAATTCGGACAAACGCCGTAAATATAGGCCTAATCCTTACGTGGAAGACGAAGTTCCTGAAGTATAAAGCAGCTGACAGTACTGGCATATAAACTGTCGCACCGAATGAAAATTTAAAAATATAATAACATAAACAGCCATGTAGATGCAACAATAATAATTCTATTTATAATTTCGATCAGCTCAACATGTTTCGGGCGAAATTGTCGCTGAAGAATAAAAGACAAACTCGATGTCACTTGCTATTTTATTTCACTTCTTATGTCCGAAACATGTTGAGGACATAAGAAGTGAAATAAAATATCAAGTGACATCAAGTAGGTCTTTTATTCTTCAACTATCACAATGATGTAGGTCCAATACACATAAGATTATTATTGTTGCATCTAGTTGGCTGTTTATATTATTATATCAGTGATACACGGTCACACAAACATCAAAAATGAACATTTAGAAACACGTTCGTTTGGGCAGTACATAAAATAATCCTGCCTGCTGTTAAAAATGTTCTTAAAAAGTGCATTGTCTCCAAGCCTAGTGTAGAATTTTCATATTAAATTTAACGCGGAGTTAAAATTGGGTTTGGAGGTAAAATGTATCACTGATTATTAAACTATTTAAAGGCGCTATTTTACCTTACAGAGTTAAGGAATAGATGAACATCCTACATATAATTAAATAAAAAAGGCTAATTGGTTTGGTCACATCCTGCGTAGAAACTGTCTTCTGAAACACGTTATTGAGGGCAACATAGAGTGAAGGATAGAAGTAAAGGGAAGACGAGGAAGAAGACATAAACAGCTTCTGGATGACTCTCATGAAACGAGAGGATACTGGAAATTGAAACGGGAAGCACCAGCTCGCACTCTGTTCAGAACTCACTTTGGAAGACCAAATGGACATGTCGTAAGACAGACTACAGAATGAATGAATGAATGAATGAATTTATATTCCATGTTTTACGGCGCTGAATAATATGGGAATATGTTTTTGAAATTCCTGAGGCAAGAACTTTGTCAGAGAAAGTCGTGGCATGTTTAAAGACACTATACGGACATTCGATTAAAAACATAAGAAGACATCCGAAAGGCACTGCCAGCAAGCCGAGTGACGTCAGAACCAGTATAACCTCGACACGGTATTGGTAATTATGGTAATGCACATCTGTCTTTCGAAATATTATTAATACAATACCAAAAAAATATACTTAGGGTTGAGAGATCTTTAAACAGTATTAGCTTCAAATATATATACTCTTACACGTTTCGGCTCGAATAAGCCACCTCTAGGGAGATTCGAACATAAAGGAAATCTGGTTGTCGATATGTAAACATACGCAAAATAACAGTAATTTACAAACAGGGATTAAAATTATTAATAATTTGTACCTATCATTATGTCTTCTATTACATTTCGAGTGTTGTGCTTCTGCATGCAAGTATATATTTGCAATCGTTTTCGATCCACGTATGGAGAATGGAAAGTTATTAAATAGTTTTGAAAAAAGGTGGTGGCAACGATGTAAACATAACAACAAAACATTTAAATGTTAGTGTTATGGAACAAGCTATTAAATGCATATAGAAATGGATTTTAAAATATACATATCCTGTAGACGATTGAATGGTGTTTACTGTATAGGACAGCACTCTGTACTAAATTAGTTATATGAGTGGGGTGGTAAAAGTTTATGTTAGGCGCATACGTGTTGTAGCTGTATCTCATACATAATTTTGAAAGGGGGGATTTCGTACTCCAACATTCTGTTTATTCCTTCGTCATATTTTAAATATAAACCATAGAACGTGCCAACTTACCCTCATCTTTCCACGGCTTGGTTCACAGTTTCACGCATTCGCAACTGTCAGTTTTCTGCAGCCTGTGTGTAAAACAAGGAAACGCGAATTTCCTTACAGCAATTTACAATGATTATTTTATTTAAACAACGCAACAGAATCTAATTATAGGTACAAAATCCAAATAACACAACACTTAGTAGAACACCATATATTACACTACAACATGTTTCGGCCAATTCACATGCCCATCATCAGTTTGTCAGTCATACAAAGCATATAAAGGAATTTAGGTTTAAGGAAGAGGCCTCCCCTTTAAAAGCAGTGGTTATCTTGTTTTATTTTAATATTAATATTAGCATTATTCCAAATAGTGAAACAGTTAACACTATGTTTTTTTAAAAACGAATGTATTGTTCAAACATTCCTATTACGGCAATATCTGTCAAGTGCTATTCTAAACATCCTGCGTCGTTGACTGGAGATAAGTTACTGTACGATACGTAGTTGTTGCTAATTTACGTTAACTCGTATTCATGGGTTTGACTGTGTGTGTAATTTGGTGCTTACCCACATTATAATTCATGTGCATATTATGTTCATTTTACAAGGTGAGACCCAAGAGTTTTTAGACAACTGTTACAAAACACAGATAACTTCTTATATGGACATGATTTATTTTTATTCTTCAAAATACATTCCTCCTTGATCAATACATTTGTTTGCACGTTCCTTCAAATTCTTCGTGCCCTCCAGGAAAGCAGTTTTTGAAATGCTGTTAAGCTCCCTTGTCACTGCACACTGAATTTCTTCAGCTGTTTGAAAATGCCAACTTTTAAGGAAAATTTTAACTTGGGGAAGAGAAAGTAGTCGACAGGTGCACGATCTGGCGGGTAAGGTGGGTGGTGGAGAACAGCAACGTTCCTGTTCGCCAGAAACTTCTTTAAAATTGCAGCGTTATGAGATGGCGCGTTATCGAGAAGAAGAAACCACTCACTGGATTGGAATTTGGCCGTTCTAACTCGTCGAATTCTCTTCAGGAGCCGATCAAAAAAAAAACCACGTAAAATTCTGCATTTACTTTCTGCCCTTCAGGGGAAAACTCTCGATGAATTACACCTTCTGCGTCGAAAAAAATTAACATCATCTTCACTCGCGATTTTTGAAATCGCAGTTTCTTTGGTTTTGGAGAGTTTTGCCCCACCCACTCTGCACTCTGTCGTTTGGTGGCCAGATCGTAGGCGAAACACCATGTTTCGTCGCCGGTAATGATATTTTCCAAAAAAAAAAACGTTCATCTTGTCCCATTAAAAGAAGGTCCTGGCAGTAAACAACGCGTTCTTGTTTCTGCTCTGTGGTCAAGGTGTGAGGAACAAATCTCGCGCAGATATTTCCTTTTCCCAAGTCTTCGGTAACAATCCGGCGAACTGTCTCTTTACCAATATTCAAACGATCTACAATCACTTGGAGAGTGGTATGACGGTCTTCTGTCAGCAGAAGACGAACAGATTCCACGTTTTCGTCTGTTCTGGCAGTCCAAGAACGACCACTTCTGGCATCGTCCTTCACGTCCTCCCTTCCCGTCTCGAAAGCGAGCATACCACCGATACACATTTGCACGCCTCATGCCAGCGCTACCATAAGCCTTATTAATCAGTTCGATCGTTTCCACAGCACTTTTACCGGCTTTAACATAAAATTTAATTGCCACTCTCTGCTCCTCCATGACGCCGATGACAAGGCAAAAAAATCGTCTCTTGCAAAACAAGTTCGTACTCACAGACCACTGAAAGAAAACCGTTGAAGACTGTCACGTGTTACACGAAGCATAGTACTACGTAGTTACGGTGTCGGCCGCTAGATGTGACGCACAGTATTCTTTTAAAACAACTCGTCTAAAAACGTTTGGGTCGCACCTTGTACGTAACATTTTACCGAAGATCGTTCTGATATAAACTAAACTCCGTGGCCTTAGTCCGCACGCGAACTATACCGACAGAGCGGCCGCCACCGGTCGGCGAAGTTAGTGCCTACTTTTGCGGATAGATGGGGTGTCACGTGGTCAGCGCAACGGGTCCCCACAGCCGTTCATCTCTGTTTTCTAGACCTGGAGCCGCTACTTTTTTCATTCAAGTAGTTCCTCAATTGACCTCACGAGGCTGAGTGGACCCCGTTCCAGACCCACGACTACTCAGAAAATCTGGTAGCGCCGGGGATCGAACCCGTGACCTCTGTATCTGTAGCCAGAAACTCTGACCACTAGACCACAGAAGGTGACAAAACTTAGTATGTTGCCACACTCGTGTCACTTCAGTTGGTTTTAAACACTCTTTCGAATCCGACCAAAAA
>Ga0131853_10016681_pt1 | contig 13384 bp, 9 predicted proteins | sample TergutLab28metaG_FD_92764 | JGI IMG/M metagenome (GOLD analysis project Ga0131853, IMG submission 92764) | Labiotermes labralis P1 segment gut microbial communities from Petit-Saut dam, French Guiana - Lab288 P1 (version 2) (version 2) | ecosystem: Host-associated > Arthropoda: Insects >...
ACATGTTTCGGGCATAATTATGCCCATCTTCAGGCGCTACAGCGCCCCACAACCGCTACCAACCACATCCAGCAGAACCAGCGCAGCACACCACATGCAGTAACACACGGTCTTTGTTCTCCTAAAGATGGACATAATGATGCCCGAAACATGTTGAGACAGTGTTGATAATAAACATCTGATTGTTGCATCTTGTTGGTTTTCTCTCTCTCTTCACAATGTGTATGGAATATTTGTGGTTTTATATAAATTGTGTGCATATGTTGTGTATGTGGGTGATTGTTCAACTATATTCAATGGTATTTATTCTAGGCAAGTACGCTACATTTCCTGGAATATATATATATATATAGTTACTTAACTACGTTTATAATTCTCAAAGCACTTTTTGTAATATTTTTCATGGCGCGACAGCCCTAGTAGGTCTACGCCTCCTCGTCGACGTTACGAGATGACACTCAGACACATCACATTTGGTAGGACTCCTCTGGACGAATGATCAGCCCGTCGCAGAGACCTCTAACTGACAACACACAACACTCACAAGAAACAGCGATCCACGCCCCCGGAGGGATTCGAACCCGCAATTCCAGCAAGGAAGTGGCTGCAAACCCACGCTTTCGACCGCGCGGCCGCTGGGATAGGCAACTGTTCGTAAAATATGTGTGTAATTTTGGAGGCATGACATTAGTTGTCACTGAGCTTAAACCTTAAGTTAATTGCAAGAAAACTCACAAGTAACAGCCAACCTTTTCTTCACAAATAGGCTGTTAAATCGAATAACCAACAGTAATGAGTTGTTCATGTGTCTTTTGTCACTGTATCAATATTTGTTACCTGATAAACTTTATAATATGCTCGGGAACAGGAAAAAGACAAAGATAATATAAAATAAGAGAGACACGTAGAAAGTGGGTCTAAATTTCGGGTAATACAAATGCAGATGCCAAGTCTTCTGATATTGTAGCTACCGGAATTTCTTTCAGTAATTCGTTGTATGATTATGTCAGTACTTTATATCAGATGGTAGGATGACTGATGTAGTGGAAAATTTGATGTTTGATGGACCGTGCATCATTGTGATAATTGAAGAATAAAAACCAACTAGATGCCACTTATTATTTCATTGTACTTCTTATAGGCTCAACATGTTTCGGGCACTACTATGCCCATCATCAGGAACTCGAGACTCTAATGTTACCACATTGGTCGTTTCGTTCTTGGGTAGCTGTAGGTTGGAGGTTGGGTGCGGTTACGCTGCAGCCCGGACACTACTCCAGCCTAACCGCACCCAACCTCCAACCTGCAGCAAACCAAGAACGAAACGACCAATGTGATAATCAACATTATAGTCGCGAGCTCCTGATGATGGGCAGAGTAGTGCCCGAAACATGTTGAGCCTATAAGAAGTACAATAAAATAATAAGTGGCATCTAGTTGGTTTTTATTCTTCAGTAGTGGAAAATATTTGGAAGAACGCGATCTTGACAAAGTTACGGTACTACCGCGACAGTTGTCAAGGGGGACTGAACAAAGGGCAAATGTCTTCCTTAGGCTAGATGTTACCTCGGCAGAGATTCGAAGAGGGCATCTCCCAAACAAAATTCTCCCCGATTATCATTTAGACATTAAACTAAGCACGTCAGAGATGTGACTAGACAGGGTTTTTATAGTGCAGTGTTGTATTGTGATGACAGGCCTAAGTGTAAATTGCAGACTTATAAAGCACAATATTATTACTAATCAAATTACGATTCCTGTAGAGTTACCGCCACAGTCGTCTGCTCAGTAACATGCGTTATTTCACGTTAACTTTCGTAAATAATGCTGTGATATGCAGACTAACCCCTGTTCCACTGCGAGCAGGAAATGAAAAACTATGATCTTCGTTAGTTTATCATAGTATCACGTGATGAACTTCTTTAGGGTTGCGAGATTTCAGAATTCCTCCGCAGTTTGACCGAGGCCTATGCTCTTCTGGGATGTTACGGAGCGTAAGTTGGTAGTTGGCGACCGACGTTTCGGGATAGCCTATCGGTCCCATCTTCTAGAGTAAAGCAGTCCAAGGAGATATAAACTTGACTTTCGTAACTTACTGGGTTGCTTGACCCTTGCAGATGGGTCCGATAGACTGTCCCGAAAAGTAGGTAACCAACTACAGACGTACGCTATGTAATACCCCAGAAGAGTAAAGGACTTATTTGGTTTGGTTAACTGGTTACCTGGAGAAATATGTGTTTTTGGACTATTTCAGTTCAACAGAGGCTTGAGTTACTGAAGAAGGTCAGGAAATTTGTGTCGCGCAGTGAACTGAATTGGGGGTTTTCGGAATATAAGCTCTGTGTTTTATTTCTCATGTTAAAATGGAGTTTATGGAGGTGAAAAGCCAGGTGGCTCGCAACGCAAGAAAATCAGGTAGCGGCAGCCGGGTGTGGAATTTTTAAGAACAGATATAGAATTCGTTGTAACAGACGGGCATAGTTAATAATAATGATAAATTTATTACCTAAAATGTATGAATATTTTCAAGTTACAGTTTATGACTTTTATATCATACCGCTTGCAGGTAATGTTAGTGAAAGTGAGATAAACATATACATACATACATAAAAATTGACGCGCTCGCTAAACCCGTATACACACACACACACACACACACACACATACATACATACATACACAAAGGTATGATATACGAATATATAATACATTTAAATTCATTACAGCCTGCCTTCCGCATATTGTGATATAAGAGTTAAGATTTGGAGTTGGAACGACTAAGTTTTACTCTAAATTAAAGTTAAGAAATTAATAATAAAAGCAATATTGTAATATAGTATAATGTATGTATGTATTCTCGTAATTTAAATTTACGAAAGTATATCTCGTTAGGCCTATACAATTATCCATGTACCCTCTCTGAGATCTGGCGAGTTTATTGACCAAGGATTTTCAAAATTTCCACCATTATATAGGGCGAGTCCTTCGCTAGATGCCCCAAACTATTGTCTATAAAAAATGATGTTATTGAGATAATGACTTGAAAATTTATATACACATACCGGGAACTATGCAAAACAGGAGCTGCTCATAATCGATGCTGAAACTGGTCTCCTTTCACATCCAAGCACACTTGAATGCGTTCTTCCAAATTCTGGAATACTTTTCCCAAAGTGTCGATGTTGACGGCTTGAATCTCTTGGCGTATAGCGTCTTTGAGTTGTTCGATTGTGCTAGAGGCCCAATAAAAAATTTATACAGTATACACATACAGGCAACGGTGGAAAACAGCATGGACCTCCCGGCGATTTGGACTGATCCAATTACTTGCATTTGCTTGTGTTGCGCATTCCCGCATCACGGCAGTTGCGAATCGAATGCCGCGTGAGTGAAAACGTATACAGTCGAACAGCGCGGGTTTCTCGTTCGTAAATACTGGCAGACAGGTTCATTTAAAGCATGCCAGACGGCATTTCGAACGGAATTTCGTGAAAGACGTGCACCATCGAAATGTTGCAACCAGAAATTGGTTAAAAAGTTAGAGACAAGGGGAAGCCGACCTAACACCTGCCGACTTTTTTCTTTGGGGCATATTGAAGGGTAAAGTGTACAAAAATACACTCCGCACAATCCAACAACTCAAAGACTCTATACGCCAAGAGATTCAAGCCGTCAACATCGACACTTTGGGAAAAGTTTTCCAGAATTTGGAAAAACGCATTCAAGTGTGCTTGGATGTGAAAGAGATCAGTTTCAGCATCGATTATGAGCAGGTCCTGTTTTGCATCGTTCCCGGTATGTGTATATAAATTTTCAAGTCATTATCTCTATAACATCATTTTTATAGACAATAGTTTGGGGCCTCTAGCGAAGGACTCACCCTGTATAAACACCGGAACATGTTGAAAACAGAATCCAATATGTATATCTAATGAGAACGAAACAATCGACGCCATTCAGTGATAATGACGCAACTCCCAAAATGTTTTAGATCAAGAATACGACCTAAGAAACAACGCAGAGTGATATTCAACTGAACAGAAAAAAAAAACTTAAAGAACCAGTTAACGCTAGGTGTGCTTGCTGATAGGTGAAAAAATGTGAGTTACTTAAAAAATCGGGAAAGAGGTGGAAAGAAAGCAAAATCCGTAAATGAGTAGTTAGTTTCTGCGTTTATCGTAGAATAATTTTAAATTTTCCTTACCCGATATTAGTCTATCAATGGCGCGAACTACATGAAGAAAATTTAATCAGCTGCAATTCTATAAAATAATGGCAGTGCCAAGTTTAATATAATCATGAAGTGTGGACACTAAAGGGAACTGATAGACGGAAAAGCGGAACGGCAGAGATGGAGTTCCTAAATGGCTTAATTAATGGGTGACAGTTAAAATCCTCAAATTCTAGGATAATCAAATGCCTTCCATGTTGGTAACAATCCTAACATCGAAAATGCGACTGGTATGAATGCATCTCTAAGGATGTAAGAGAGCTGACTGCTGCAGTACTACAGTTCTCGGTGAGTCAGTGAGATGTAGGTCGTCCTAAACGAAGATGGAATGACGACTTACCATAGAAACAGAACAGGCCAAGAGGCTTAAAACTTGAAGATCAATGAAAATAATATGACGAAAATGGTGATGATAATGATGATATTGGTACGTCCGAAGGGTGGAGAGTAACAGCATGATGAATAACAGAAGCGGGTGAAACCGAGAAACAAATTGGAAAAATGTAAAAGGGTCAACTGGAAAAAGTCAATAAAGTAAAAGGAAGCATGAAGGAAAGCAAATGAAGGTAAAATGAGAAAGCAAAGTAAGTGGAAGAAACGAAACTAGAAGCAAAGACATATCATGAGGGAAGAAAGGAAGAGAAAAGCAAAGGGAAAAAAGCAACGAAGAAAAATAAAATTAAATAAACAAATCAGAAACAGAAAGGAAACCAAGAGTAAGAACGGAATGAAGAAAGAAAGAAGAAAGGCAGAAAGAAAGAAGAAAGGCGAAAATCAAGACCAAAAGAAAGGACAACAAACGAAGCAGAAAACAATGAGGCGTGATATTCCTTGCAAGTATAAAGCCAGCAATCTGTACTGCAAACCGAAGTGCTGACTTACAAGCATTCCTTATTTTGAGATGATCCCAAATAAGTCACTGAACCATGTGACATGACCAGACAATACGGGTATTGTGATCACTCTGGCGTCTCCTACCGTTAGTGTCGGAAAGAATGAGGAAGGTACGCACATATTCAGTACGTACGGGTCCCAAAGTCAGTTGCTCTATGAGGTCAGAGACGTGCCTTTCCGACAACGTTGCTGGGCACATCTTGTGATCCTGCATTGCAGTTTGAAGGTTATAAGTTGCAGCTTTCAGTCTGTGTAATCAGCTGCTTAAGACACTTCTTAGAATTCAAAAAGTGCCTAAAATGACGTCATATTCCGCGAGGTTGACAGGAAGAATTATAAACAGAAATACTTTATTGGTAGAAAAACGTAGATGAGATCAGAACATGTTAGAACGAATTAAATGATACAAACTCCAGCCGCTTGTAATAAAAATAACGGATCTGTACTGGCGGAAACCCGATGTTACCAGGTATGTAAGTGAAAATTAACAAACTGATTTTATTTAATTTCTTTCATTTGATATTTTCTTTAGATGATGGTTATCAGTCCAAACATGCTGGAGACTTATTAAGAGACGCTTAAAACTGGCACGTGTACCGAGATCATGTTCCTTCATACATAACGCAGACTAAAATCAGCAACTAAAATTATAGCCCAATACAAATATAAAAACGTTTGCACAATCTGAAGAGTGTGTTATAGCGCCAGCACATGTGTATCGTGTGGAAGTTTGGCCGCCAAACTGAACTACAACTGGAGTTAAATATCAGAATAAGGCAGATGAGTCTAAAATTTGTGAAGAACGTTTGCCATCTCACAACAAACACTGTATTTACTTCGTACAAAGGCACCAAATAACGAAACAGAACATGATGCACAAACGTTAAACACATTAATTAAATGCACAGAATACTGGCTAGATGAGAGATTTTTCACTCCTGGTTGAGCCACCTACATCTAACAGTTGTCCGATGTAGCGCAAACAGCTCTATACCGACTTCTAAGTGATCCATCCCCGCTGTGCTGCATACAATCATAAAGACAGGTACAGTAAAGTCAAACACAACTTGTTATCCACAAGTTGTGTTTGACTTTACTCTACCTGTCTTTATGAGCTCTATATTGAATGCGTACGTGTGTATTTTTCGTCCGGTCTATGTTGCGGCATTAAGGTTGCGAGGGAGCCGACTACCACCCGCTTGAGCTTCCATGAAACGGTGCGACGGTAAATAATTTGAAATGGGAGATGCTGCTCTGTTACACGGACAACACTTGTTGGAACTAGAAGCTGAATTAGTTCTGTACAAATCATCATACAATGTATTATTTTTGACGTTCAGGTGACCGTGAATCGTGATAAATTCTTATAATAAAACCAACTAGATGCACTAATTTCTCAAATTTATTTTTGGAATAAAATTCTACATGTTTCGGACAGTTCCTCTGTCCATCATCAGGAGTTCGTTACTTACACACAGCAACGGTATATGTCATACAGGTTTGCTGACAGCTCCCAAGCTGTCAGCAAACCTGTATGACATATACCGTTGCTGTGTGTAAGTAACGAACTCCTGATGATGGACAGAGGAACGGTCTGAAACATGTAGAGTTTTATTCCAAAAATAAATTTGAGAAATTAGTGCATCTAGTTGGTTTTATTATAAGAACTGTATTATTTGTCTAGTCATCTTTCGTCGTCTCACGTTGTGTAGGACCGTACGATTCTAAAACCTGTTAAGGCATGCAACTGTCAATGTCGACTGGATTAATACAATGCGTGGATAGTGGCCAACTGGTTTCTCAAGGATATTGGATGCCTGACGGACTGAAAATTTTGCTTTATCACTTCTGAAAACTGACTGTGCCTTGCAGAGGGAATAAAAGGTATGATTTTCGAGTGTACATGTAAGGAAACAAAATACGTATATCACTTGATTCAAATAAAAACATGTTATTTAGGACTAGTTTAACTTTAATTACCTAATTCGTCTGTTCAATAATCTTCACACAGATCACCGTGAATATTTTCCATAGATTAAATCGGGGTTCAAATTTTACGTTTCCGAAACTAGTAGGGCGCAGAACTCAAACTTCGTTTTGTAAGAATCATTCAACTAAATCAGTCACTACTTGCACTGAATATCAGCCTGGCGCAGTAGCATTGGTTCGAATGGCTTTGCGATGTACCCAAGTCCCCTAATTTTCATTTAAATACAATTTTAATCCTTTACAGAAGAAAAGCAACATCATCTATACAGTAGAATATTGATTATCCAGCCTAAACGAGATCGATAAATGGTCGGATTACGGAAAATGTCAAGTAATGTAGAACTTCGTCGAAAAAGTCTCCATATATTCCTAAATCCATCCATGCAACCTTTTGGTTCCTATGAACTGATACAGCAGTATCTAGGTTATTAAATACACTATTTTTGGCCTTTCCAGGAAATCCGAGTTTTTTTTTTGTACACCTACGCTTAGCACAAAATTGTAAATATCGTGTCTTGTGTTTATGACGGACAAAGCTGCATGTCGGTTAACCGAAGACTGAATAGCGAGGACTCTATTGTATTTAAAGATTCACTCCATACTGCGAAGTAAACACACTCCTCGGTTAAGAAAATCAGTTAATTAATGTTATACGAAAAAAATGTTTCTTTGTTCTGAGATCCACCAGAAATATATAAATTCTATGTCCAAGGTAAACAGTAATTGTTTTTAAACCTGGCGATTTGATAACGTAACCGCTGTGCCTTAAAGAGTTAAAATTCTGTAACCTGTCATCCTATCGAGGTGACACCGTAATGGATGTCTGTCATCAATAACATTTTAAACTAAGTAGGATTACGAAATTTCTGGCTAACATTCTATTCGGAGTACCAGTTTTATCTACAAGGATACGGACCGATCATAAACCGTAAGTGTACACTTCGCATCCCCGACGGAAATAATTGCTTCAACGCTCTTATCACAACCATTCTAAGGCCTTCTAACGGGTATCTGAAACAATATTTATATTATAAAAGAATTATTATATGCTGTTACTGCAAAAATGATCGTTGAAATTTGTGTTATCTGTTTATCCAATGACGCATTATCACCTTCTAGAATTGAGTGACGTCGACGTAAATGATAATGAAGTATGAGTTGAAAGAATTTAGAAGGTGATATTCTTGATAAAATACAACGTTTTGTTGCCCGGAGAGGATGAGGAAAATCATAAATAATCTCAGTCTATAGTCTGGACCGGGATTCGATCCGCTATTACCCCGAACACAAAGTAAACTAGACGCGTACCGCGACACTACACCTTTCAGGTGGTAAATGTACAGGAAAATCTTGTTGAAAGTAGTCTTCTACTTAAGTGATTATCACTCTCAAATGGAATATTGTGAGTACAATTGAACAAAAATTTGCTTTGAGTGGAAGTTGTATACGTAGCTATTCAGTTTAGAGTTTAATCCAGTTCTTTAAACTTAATGTGTTGAATATTGGAAAAGGAAATAAGAAATGTCAGCATGTCTTGGAGTGCGTTGTACACTGCTATCCACAAAACGTTGGATTACACAACAACAACAACAACAATAACAATAATAATAATGTAACACACGCTTCTATATTACGTAGGCATCCTGAACACACAACGCAATAAAGGATTACAAAAAATTATGGACTAGAGAGAAATGTAGGTCTTGTACTTACTCATTAGTGCCAACTGCAGAGTACGTTGGAAAACAGCTTCCGTTCTGTTCTTTCATTTTCTCAGAAATGTGGCAGCACCTAAGACAAACAGATCCATAACACTATTACTTCTGCTAATTCACATAAGCATTATTAGTTTAAAATCATATTGTTTCTTCTTTCTCGAAAGTAAATGTATGTGCTACACAATAGAGTATAGTCATAGAATAAAACCCTAGGATTGCAGCATTTCCTTCGTATTTAGTATAAAAAAATTAGTTGTCAGGTATTTGTTTAAATGAATGTTTTCCTGTTCTTCACAATGTCAACGATCACCTAGTTGATTTAGGGTTTTCAGAATATAACTTTAAAATACGAAGTGGTTGCAACCTCCCTCCAACGTGGCCAAGCTAGACCCCGTTGGATGGAGGTAGCTGCACAAAATATATGAGCAGTACCGGAGGCTGTAGTTACAGTTTCGTGTACTCCTGACGATAGGTGCGGTTGACACCCGAAACATGTAGAGTGAACTAGCAGAATAATAAATAGACTGCTTTGTGTAACATCTCGTTGTACAATTTTTAATACGACTCACGTAATTTTCGAAGCCATGTCGTTGCCACTTTCATAAATTTTCATCAAACTTTCTAAACTCGAACATTTAGAATAAAATTCCAAAAGTGCTAACAACACATTTAGTGGGTCAAATTTTATTCTCAAATGTTGCCACTGGCCCACACGACGTAGAAGGTCAAACGTCAACGACAAAAATTTAGGAAGATCCATCTGTAAAAACACAACTCTCAATACGTTCACGTACAGTCAGTACAAATGGAATATTAATTTATGACTGACACAGTAATCCGTGGCAGCAGGGTTGCGTGCTAACAATTTAATATAAAACCCTTCTAAGTTGTACTTAAAAATCGGGAAATATTTCACTGGAACTTCCATAACTTGTCATCACTCAACATTGTGCCAACACTAAGGAAAGACGTACTAACCCTGTATGGTACAGTACAAGTAGTTTTCTGTGGCTGTGTTTGTCCTTGATGGAAAGTGAAGGGAATATTGAGGGCAAGAACGTTGGATATCGTGGGGGTGAGTTAGTGAGACAGCAAGGGTGCTGTGTGTTGTGGTGGGCATTGACTGCTTATAAATCAAAACACACGATTTAAGGTGTTTTATTAAACTTGAACTTCGGTGGTATAGAATTTGGTTTCCGATACCAGAATGGTATGGTCGTCACACAATACTGTACCACAAAGACGTTTCGGGGGAACGTGCTGCTTCCAACTTCAGGGTATGTGAATTAAATTCGCGTAGAAGCTGAGTATTATGGAGAAGGATATACGTCGATTAGATGGGAAAATTACAAGTACTGTAGCAATCAAAGATACGGAGAAGGAAGAGGGGACAGATCTTGTGCCAGTACCAGATCTATCACTTGAGTGTGATAGGGACAAGTACAAGTAATTCTGAACAGCTTGAAGGATAGATTATAAACAGCGATATCAGTAAATGAATAATATTTATTGCAAAATCTCGACACGAATTAGAATATCCCCTCGATAGACCCAAATCAACGAATGCAGCATACACTGACCATGCACAGGTTACGGAAAATTGCTGTCGTATTTCCTGTCTACAGCGGCGTGCGTTTAAATTTTGTGTGGTTCTTACTTTCTTAACAATAAATCCTGCAGTTGTTAATACTATTTGTATTAATTAATACAAAATAATTAATATTGATTGATTACCTGAAGGGTTATTGATAACGGCATTGTGTGTCCCGCAGTGCTTTAATACTGACATGGTAAATTGTGACTAACTTAACAAATCAATATTTCGAGGCACGAAAAGACAGACTGAGAGAGAGAGAGAGAGAGACATGATAAATATCTGACGAATAGATTAAAGAGAAAGTCGTGAGAGAAAGTGACTTTATTTCCGAAGAGGGGATAAATAACATCACACTGTTGGAATGTTTCCAAGTTTACCCGCTCGTAATTCTGAAAATAACAGCTTCAAAGCGAAAAAGAGAGAATGGCAAGAAACAGGAGACCGGGGCGAGGAACGCAGAGCAGATTTGGATATTCTGATGAGTGAAAAAATGATTATTTTGAACAGGCAGTTTGGTGGGGCTATTGAGAGCAGCTGGAAGTTTAAATTTTAGGCGCGTTCGCAAAATTGCGAAGAGCGACTATTAGCTACGTCATGTCTGCCCGTCCGTCCGTCCGCCCACATGGAACAACTTGGCTTCCACTAGACCGATTTTCATGAAATTTTATAATTCAGTATTTAAAAAAACTCATGAAATTTAAATAACTGAACACTGGCTACTTTAGATGAAGTCGCGTTGATAATTATGATAGTATCTCGCTGTTTTCTTCTGAGAATGAGAAGTAATTCAGACAAAATTGTAGAGAAAATCAAACACAGGTTTTACGTTCAATATTATTTTTTAGGAAAATCGTGCTTTTATGAGATAATGTGGAAAAATATGGTAGACCAAAATAGGCCACAAGTGATAATATAAAAAGGCGCATGCGCATTGCAGGCTGTGTAACTAAGGCTACAGACACACACTCAGAATATATAATACTTATTGCTTTTCCTCGGCAACATTGGTTACACGAACGTCCCTCAATGTTACGTTATACGTATATTGCGTATCTTGTTATAAACTCAAATCTGGAGAGCAACACCAGATGCATGCTGTATAGGAACTTGGAACATTCATAAATAATACATAAAAATCTAGCTCCCACCTTATGGACAGCACGCTGCGTCTATGTTTAGATAAGTAATAATCGACGTTTGTTATAAAGATAAAAACTTTTCTTAATATTGTAGTTGATACGTATAATAACCACTAGAGTTTGAACAGGATAAAAGAAGAAAAAGACGTGGAAAGAAAAAATGCGGGTGGTGCCAGTGTTTCATTGACGTATCTGCATCCATTACATCTCTCGACAATGAGTGTAAGACAAAACATATAATTTAAAATATAATAATTATTCCTCACTGACATTAATCGCGGTCCTTTTAGGAGACGTGCCTAAGAAAATATTCGATATGATGTACACTAAATGCTTGAGCAGTAACGTCAGCAAATATTAGGAGGAAGAGGCTTTGGTACTAATCGTACAGCATTTCTGGTTACAGAATTGTGATGCAACGCTGACGACACCAACAGCATGCAGGGTGGGAGAATCACCACTAAGGCCAAGGTCTCTGGAGAAGGGAAGGCCAGTAGCAAGATGGATAAGAAGCCAGAACTTGTGCCTCCAGATGGCGGCTGGGGATGGATCGTTGTCGTAGCTTACGCACTCAGTAATGTAAGTTTAATTCTGAAGTTATTCCATGGTACCAACTGCAGATATTGTGGATCATCAGATTAAGAAATATGTTTATGAAGGGCAAAGATACAGTGGCTTTCGAAAGGAGTTGATGATGATGATGATGATGATGATGAAGTTGATTAAGGCGAAGAAGAAAAGGAATATATTATGCACAGACCTAGCTTGGCAGTGGTTGAATTTTTAAAATAAATATTGTCTTAATGGTATTTAGAACTGAAAATTATGACCAACAAAATGAATATTTTCTTAAATCCGTCAAAGATGTTAGATACCCGTTATAATGTTAACGGGCTTAAAGATCTGGCGAATACAAATATGGTTTACACCAAACACTTTTCTGCTGTTCTCGCGGTTTTTTTGTCAAATATTGCATTGTTATTTCCTGTATCGTAGAGTAAACAACACTATAATATAATCTTTAAATTTCCAAAGAACAGCATTTTTATTATTCGCATTTTCAGTTATTCCATTATTGTGATATATTCTGAACCCATTTTAGAGCGTCCTTCTTTTCAAGTGCGGAGGTTGCATAGCATCGAATATGGCAAGAAAATATTCGTGAATTGTGAAAACTAAGGAGATAATATTTATTATACTCCAGTCCAAAAAAAATGAGGGACATTATGAAAATACTCATGCAGCACTTCCCAAAACTCCGCATATGGTGATGTGTAGACCTTCTACGTCGACGTTTTACGAGGGTCGTACCGAAAGTCATGAGCAACCATTTTTTGCATGCAAACCGGGAATAGCAGACGAAGGAGAGTATGGTGGTAGATGGAACCAGCTGTTGTGTTATCCTTCAGTGTCTCGTGACGTCAATAGCTTGCATCACGTGACCAGTATCACTCCTAACAAAATGGCCGACAACGATATGTCGTTTCGCCAGCGTGCTGTCATCAAATTTCTCGTTAAAAAGGAAATCCCTTATGCAGAAATTCACCAGAGACTTCAGCGTGCTTATGGAAGTGTGTGCATGGGTGCGAGCAGTGTTCGAAGATGGGTGAAACATTTTAAAGTTGGGAACACGAGCATCCAAGATCAGCCTCGGAACGGTCGCCCTCGAACAACCTCAACTGAACGCAACAAGGAGAGTGGATGAGATCATTCAAGACGACAGGCGTGTGACTGTGGACACAATAGCCCGAACACTTGGATTAGGGCACAATGCAGTACAGGAGATGATTGAAAGCTTAGGCTATAGGAAAGTTTG
>Ga0131853_10016684_pt1 | contig 13383 bp, 4 predicted proteins | sample TergutLab28metaG_FD_92764 | JGI IMG/M metagenome (GOLD analysis project Ga0131853, IMG submission 92764) | Labiotermes labralis P1 segment gut microbial communities from Petit-Saut dam, French Guiana - Lab288 P1 (version 2) (version 2) | ecosystem: Host-associated > Arthropoda: Insects >...
TAATAATAATAATAATAATTATTATTATTATTATTAACTGCAATTGGGTTGTCACCCGGTGGCAGTGATTATTTTACATGTATACAAAATATGAAATTGATTACTAATAAATTTAAGTCGGAAAGGCCTCATGAGAAGCATGTAGTGGCAACTTGGAATCTTGGGAACCATCTCAGCATTTGCTTATAGACACAGGCAAACCAAGAAAAACCTGTGTCGAGGTGGCTGGTAGCAGGACCTTCCGAATACTGACTTCTAGCCGGCAGTCCGGCATCTAAAGTAAAAACAGCAGTACACAAATGGCATTTTACTACTGTTAATCCTTTTCTTTGTTTCTCGTTTTCATTGGAAGAGCTACATGAAAATCGCCACATTCTGCTGCCGCATCCTGTGTGCAGTTTTCAAAGTCAATGTCCTGATTATCTGCTCGTAAAATTAAAATATTAGCGACAATGTTCTGTGTGTGCTGAACATCTGTACTGTGGCCGAGTTGTGCAGAGGGCCTCTTGTCGCGCGCTCCTCCCAGTATCCTATTCTAATGTTAAAATACGGCACGCATTAGAGTTATCACCAAACAGGGATATCACGTACAATCTAGACAGGTCACCACAATCTGCATCTGATATAATGAGATCAGTGATAATAAAAACCTTGCTTTCTTTCCAGGTAAGTGACAAATTGTTGGAGTTGGGAGGGCAATCACATCATGGCCACAATATTACCACGTTGGCCTTCATACCTAAGTAAGTAATTTATCCACTCAGTCTCCGAAACCTACGCCTTTCTGGTACTATCTAATTACGGTGATGTATCACAGATGATTTTGAATATCATGAATAAATATACTGGTAAAGGTAAAGGTTAAGCTATCCCATTACAGGCCCTTATGGCTCCAGGAGTTTGAGGCGCCCAGAATTTCAAGGTAGTCTGCACGTGAAGGTGGTAAGTTTGTCAGCCCTACGCACCGGCCGCCTTAACCCCCCCCCCACGAGATATTCCTGGCACTCATTTCTGTTAGAGGCTGAATCGACCTATTGCGGCCGGAATGATTAAGTCAGTGGAAAGCCTCAGTGTCTCCGAACATGCATGTACTAAATGTCAACTAAAATCACGCATTTACCGTTAAAATCCAGAATTATGTCCTAGATGTTGGTCAAATTTTTCATTTAATATCAACCATATTATGCTTGTTGTGTTGACTGTTCCTTCTACACTGATTTACTTCCACCATTATATTAATATTCTGTATTATAATACTAATATGTTAATTTGTCGTGCGTAGCTTATGTTATTAGACCCTCTACTGTCTTATCTACTTTATATTATTATACCCAGTGTTATATCGTATTTGTAGTATTAGATCCATTATCGTCTTACTTAACCCTTTACCTGCTAACGTGGAGAATATTGTGGGCTCCGAATAATGCTGGCAAAGGGCAGACGGAATTTAACTTGGCGTTTAAAGGGTTAATTTCTGTTTTTACACCCACTATTACCCTACCTTATGATTCTCAGAGCAATTGCGGTATGTCGAAGCTGCTAAAACAATACTTACACAAGTAACTTTAACACATACCGACTCTAGACCCATTTTTTCAAGGAAAATGAATTTAAATAGAGTCCTGTGTCTTTAGCAGAAGGTTACGGTCAGTAAATGATCCGTAACGCAGGATTCTGGCGATGGGGCTGATATGGCGTGACGCTTCCCAGGCGGTTCTCTGACTGACTAATTGGGCATCGTAACAATTCGCGAGAATTTCTCTCTTGTACTTTCTCACACACGAAGTACACCGTCGGTAGAGTGCACATGACAAATAAATACACACATTTTGAGGTGAGAGTACTTTCCAACATCTCTGTCAGACTGGAACTGATTCTTGGATCTGCCTTTTTCGGTAAGATTCCGCAATGCTTCTTCTAACAGCGTCATTTAAAAGTTGCGGTTTTAGAACGGTGTAGATTCGCAAAATTTTCTATTGTATTTGGGACGAAATGCGCCTTGTGTTATCTCTAAGGCAGGTTTTCGATGGAGGAGACGACCTCCCTCCCGTCCCCCTCAGTAGCCTAACTGAGGGTTCAGACCTATTGAATCTTCTGTGATAACTCTTCGTACCCATGTACTTATTTTCTGAGACATATGTGTTGCATAATGACTGTCCTGACTGGACAAGTTTCCTTATTTTATCCGTCAACCATCGTTGTCTATTGCTACCGCTACCCCGCTTCGCATGTGGGTGGTCAAAAAGTGAACTACAAGTCAGCAGGAAGCGGCAGCCGACAGTTTTTAGATAAATTACTAACCGTATACAAAAATTAGAACTTTTATATTCGGTGTCACATGAACACCACCAAAATCGCTCATGTCCAGTGCACACAGGAGATAAAAAATTCAACTCTAGACAACACAACTAGCTTTTATTATATAAAACAATATTTTCCTTTATAAAATTCTACAAGTTTCGACCCGAAGGGTAATCATCAGGCATGAATAAATAAAAAGGAAAGCAGTCAAGTACTTCAGCTTGATAATGGCCTTTGGAGGTCGAAACATGTAGCATTGTATAAACGCATGTTATGAATACTTGTTGTTTTTATAATAAAAGATAGTTGTTTTGACTAAAAGTGTCTTTTTTGTTTTGTTTACGGAGCACAACAATGCGTCGTCCATAGATTTGCTGTAAAATGCCATTGTACGTCCAGCCGTTACACGGTGCAATGGCACGGTCGAAGCTGAACAAATTGTGGAACTAACTGTTCAAATCACGGGATCATTAGCCTCTTTTGCGAGGAAATTTCTTCCAATGTAAACAATGTAATTGGAACAACGTGAGTCTTAAGTTATTGTACAAATTCTTTACAATATCCCCTAGTCCTTCGATGTTTTATGTTAAATTCTTCCAGTCAGGAAACATTTCATAGCCGATACTCTCCTTTTTTTGGGGCTATATATATATGTGTGTGTACTCTTTCTGCTTTGTTTCCTTGCCTTTACCTTGTTGGCCCGCCCTTGTTGCGGGGCCCGAAAAAATTTTTCACCGAGACCCGAACCTGTTGTCGGCATCCCTTCTGTGATGTGAAGTAGTATCGAGGTGTTATACCTGCACATCGTCAGTTGCAAGAGGTCGTATATGTTTGCGTACGATTTTTTAAAACACTGTCTAAAACAATAGCCTACAAATTCTTAATATCTTTAGAATCCTTGTGTCTAACATTAATTTAATCGGAATCATGTAAATTAAAAATATATTTTTGGTTGGAAAAATGGAATGAAACTTACGAAAGCCATAAACTTCTAATTTAAAAACTTATGCATTGACGCACATTTGTAAAAAAGTAAAATACCGAAAATAAACCGCAGCAGTTATGCACAAAGGTCGGGGGAATAGAAACGCAATTAATAATTGTCAAAATCTTGCGTGCCAATCTTATTATAAAAGATATTCGCTTGCGGATCCTTGGTTCTTGGCGAAACACAGTTTGAAGACCACTGCTCTAACTGCATTAGAATAATATTCACAATTTCTCCTGAAACGCAGTGATTTCAAAAGCAACCCACGTTTTGTGAAAGGAAACACTGTCCTGATGTAAGAGTCGCCTTCTGACTGACCTGCTACAAACTTGGCACTTCAGTTACGGTCTTATGCAGAAACGGTGTTTAGCCACAAGTAGAGACACCCACCGATTGACGCAATTCCAAGTTATGCAGTTTCAGACTTCGGAAATCCCGAAAAAAAATAATTGAACTAACGTTTTAGAAACGCGCACCCAATTTTTGCCTACTGGAATGAAAGAGCAATGGGACGTACATGGCAGAAGAATACTGCTGGGCGATAACACATGCGGCGGGGCTTTCTAGCTGCGGCCTATCGGATTCCAATATGTTGGGAGTCTTAATTTCAACAGGGCTGCCTTGTGTGTGTGTGTGTGTGCGTGTGTGTTTGTATATGTATATATATATATATATATATTTCACCACATGTATACTCAGTCCCATATTGCCCAAAATTCGACTTGCACTGGACATGATGCGGAAGTCGGTGAGTTTCTGTGCTGACGCTATATGCGAAGCATTATGTCGGAATTTTTCGTTGTTCTGAGCATCTCAAATAGACACAGCCGTCGATGCAAGCTCTTTTAACGATTTCCCCTGAGCAAGAACCGTTCCTTCGTTACACATGATGACGGAACACACCCAGTTTCCCTAAAGCTGTTTTCGTTTTTGGACGAGGGAAGAATGTGGTTGGGTGAGTGAAGATGGTAGACTGTGTTTGAAATGTGATGGCACACGCGCAGAAATCAGATTTCGTCTTTCGGCGAAACGGACGAGTCCATTTAAATCGGTGGGGGCGTCAGTTCAGTCGACTACTGGCAGCCGAGGTGTGCGCATCGGCTGTAGTAATGCTGGATACATCATGTTCCGAAGTAGTGTGAAGGGTACTGGCTACCCACTCCATTCGCCAGTTTCCCCTTCACTTCCCCTCCCGTGCGTCACCGTGTGCCATCACATTTCAACTGAACTCTACCAAGTATCCATGATCCTCAAAAACTTACAGATTTCCTTAAGTCCAAATCATAATAGGCAATTCATTGAGGTACCTAATTACCTGCGCCAGGAGTTGAAATGTAATAAAATGAAACGAAAGTATTGTTTACCAGTTTTTAAAAGTTCCTTAAATTTTATTCACGTCAGAGTATCGCCGATTGTGTGGTCGAGTGATTTCAACCCCTGTTTTGTGTTCGGGAGGCCCCGGGTTGATTTCATGGCCAGAAGACAACTGATATTGATCGATACTTTTGACTTTTCTCCTTCCTTTTTTACGAGCAATGGAAACACTCCACGACTTACGCAGTACAGGGGTGCTGGTAAGTCCTTAGCCCTACCAGGAAGGAAACAAGCTACATTCCTTGCATTTTATGGAAATTGGAGGTTCATTACCACATTAACAAGAGTCCGCCACCTGTCCCTACCCTAGCCAAATCAATCCATTCCTCTGCCCATCACACTTTTGATAGACGCAACTTGTTTACTTCCTGGTAGGGCTAAAGACTTATCAGCACCCCGGGTAGTTAAGTTCCGGACAGTCCGGCGCTAGTCCAGTTTCCGCAAGTCGCAGTTCAGTATAGATATCATCAGCTGTATATTTATATACAAGGGAGTCCATTTGAAATCCAAACTCCAACACACCGGAACCTGGCCGGCCGCAGCATGGCAGCCCCTCCGTCCGTGTTATCGCCCAACAGTATTCTTTCGTCACTTATATATCATTTCATTTTTAATCTGGCAAGGAAGAATTCGACGTTCGTTGCAAAAATGGAATTTTTTAAATTATATTTTTTACTTTTCCTAAATAATTACGTGTATGTAATTGCGTAACTTGGAACTGTGCAAGTCGGGAGAGTGTATGTATGTTTTGGAATAGCAGCCTGTCTAAAACTGTACAACGATCGCCTGCTTCCGCGCCTCTTCCGTTTCATTAGTCACTAATAATCCTATTATTCGCCTCTACATACGTTAGCTCTTGATGAAAACATAATTAAAATGAACCATAAATAAATAAATAAATAAGATTTGAAGGTGGGTTGGGTGTGTGGACGATATATCATATTTCCTGAAGCGTCGACATTTTAAGTTTCTTGTAGAATCACTGCCTGGGGGCCAAATTTAACTAGTAAATAAAGGTAGGAGGTATTTATTATCTCTCAACAGACGACTGTGTGTTTCTAATGATGAATTTGCATATCTAGATACTGCCAACTTAGTAGGTCTGCTGTGCTCCTGGTAGAAACAAAGAAGCCGTACGAGCGGCACTGCTTCCACAGTATTATTCTGTACGCACTGCGTGTGTGACACACGAACTCACGCACAAGAGTTGTACGATTTCATGTAGATGGACGCGCAGAGGTTTCAGAATGCCAATCACTTGTTCGTGTCACAAGTCACAAAAAAGGTCATTGTTCCCTGTCCATCTAACCGAGCAGCAATCTCAGACCCTGGGGCAGGTTCCCGCGTAGCTATATTCTCTTAATTCTCCGTGTAATGTAAAGGTAAAATTGAATTTGTTCACACCATGGAGGCATACGTGGGTAGTGAAGCCGTAGCTCCATGCGTTATTAAACACGGTTCTAGATGCTGAATGGTCAGCTTCAGGCTTTGACCGCTTTACCCCCAGGAGAAAGAGCTACCCCGCATCCGTTAAATATGAGGTTGGGCGGTTCCTGGTGATGAATACAAATTACGAACCCTTCATTATATTGTTTTCTTTCAACTCCTGTCTTTTCCCCTCGCCTTTTCAATATAAAAATTATACCAAATATTCTCTTGTGTGTTTTCCCCCGTCGCTATCCTTCCTTGAAACCAGTAGCTTAAGTGATAAGCGATCTGCGTTCTTTTGGGATTTTACGCAGCGTAGAATGGTAGTTCATTATCGACGTTTTGGAACACCCTGTCGGCCCCATCTTCAGTGGTCAAGCAGTCGAAAATTTCTTGGGCTGCTTGACCCTTGAAGATGGGGCCGATGGGTTATCCCGAAGCGTCGGCAATAAAGTAACATTCTATCGTGCTTGAAATCCGAGAAGATCGCAGATATCATTTAACACTACGGCGAAAGCCTGAAATCGCGCAAAGCTTGTGATAGCATATCGGAGGTTGTCATGGCGGGGACTACCCTGAAGATGGAGGTAGCATAATCCTCCGCAACGTCTGAAAGGCCGTACTGAACTACACGGTGTCACACCCCAGAATACGGCAATCTGCAAACGGGGCGTGTGTTGCAGCGTCCGTTCGATGCTTCGAAAGCCGAAAATGTGTTCCTACTCTGTACGGGTGATGGGGAGCCTAGTTCAGCTCCCTTGTGCTGCGGAATAACAGAAAATGTTTCGTGAGCGATACTTCCTTACTGTGAGTTAGAGTACTCGTACATCTGTCGTACACATGGGGCTGGGAGCACTCTTGTGCATGCGTGACACTTAGAGGCTTATGGACTCCCATTTATATTGCCCCCACATCGAAATAACTTTGCTTGGAATTGCGCTCTTCTGGGTTGTTACGCAGCGAGTAGTGGTAATTCCTTACCGATTTTTTTTAATTCGTGACACTGAAGATTGAACCAATAGGTTGTCCCGAAACGTCGGTAAGGAATTACCACTACACGCTGCGTAATAGCCCAGGAGAGCGCAGTTCTTATCTACCTTGCGGCGGAAGCCGAAATCACGCAGAACTTCGTGTGGTGCTGAATGTTTGACAGTTTGGAATGTAGATCAGAAATGTTTGGGAAATTTAAAAATGTGGTGCTGATAAGGAAGATCATTTGGACCGATCATGTAAAAAAAAAAAATAGTTTGTATTACGTAGAGTCGAGGCCTGGAGTATTCTATATGCAATAAACTTAAGGGAGCCTAAGTAAATTGGTTATATTTTGCGTGGAAACTACCTTCTGAAACACGTTGTTGAAGGAAAGATAGAGGGGAGGAGAGATGTGACGGGAAGACAGGAAGAAGACATAAGCAGCTACTGGATGGCCTTAAGGAAAGGAGATGGTGTTGGAAATTGGAAGAGGAAGCACTAGATCGCAGTCTGTGGAAAACTCGCATGGCTATGGATCTGTTATAGGACAGATTAAGGAATGACTGGCTTTGAAATGTAACAATCCTACTGAAAATTACAGAGTTTTTTAATTAATGATATGTTGTGTGTGTGTGTGTGTGTATGTGTGTATATATACATAAATTCTCCCGGCCTACCAGCAGTGTCAGGTGGTTGAAAGGTGACTAACCCAACGATTCGAGAACCATATCTGTTCCCGTCGTCGGGAATCAGTTCTATGGGGACGGTTCTCGAAACTTGCTCTTTATTCGTCTTTCAATCACGTGACACTGCTGACGTCCGGAGAGAATTTTACTGCAATGAGGGGCCTGCTGCACAGTTTATAATTACGCAAGTTATGACTCGTAAAAAAAAATCACTGAATTCACCCCGCTACAATTCAGTGGTTCATTAGTCAGGATCACCAAACTTTTTCCGAATAACTATCCTTAGAAGAGAATATTCCGTAAGTGATATACATATATATCGCTTATGGAATATGGGATATATATATATATATATCGCTTATGGAATATCCTGTTATATATATATCGCGTAATTATAAACTGTGCAGTAGGCCCTTCATTGCAGTAAAATTCTGTCCGGATGTAAGCAGTGTCAGGTGATTGAAAGACGAATAAGGAGCAAGTTTCGAGGACCGTCCCTGTAGAACTGATTCCCGACGACGGGAACACATATGGCTCTCGAATCATTGGATTAATCACCTTTCAACCACCTGACACTGCTGGTAGGCCGAGAGAATGTAATTGCATTCGGGCGCCGAGAAAGCTTAAGGTTACATAAGCCATTTTATTATTCCTGTGTTAAAAATTATAAATATGGCGACTGTGCGTAACGTTGGTTATTTGCTACAGGTGCAACGTAGAGGCTTTCATTCTTTTAGATGACGGAGCTGTGCCGCTTATTCCTGTACATCTCGACCATTGAAAATTAAGACGGTACGTCGCCTCTAAACATCGGATTCCGATTTTACAGTAACGCAGCGGCATGTCCCAGAAGAACGGAATAATATTTAGATTAGCTGCACCGCTGCGAACGTCCCACGACTCGCATATACATATGCATAGTACATAGTCAGGATGTGCGACATAGTGACTGAAATGATGCACAGAAATAGCGCCTAAATCGTATCACATAAGTATAATACAGAAATATTTGGCCGAAGCCGATCCCAGTGACCCCGCGGTCTAAGGCGTGGGTCTATGGCCGCTCGGTTGCTGAGATTGCGGGTTCGAATCCCGCCGGGGGCATGGATGGTCTGTCTTGTGAGTTTTGTGCGTTGTCAGATAGAGGTCATTACGTCGGGCCGATCACTTGTCCAGAGCAATCATACCGAGTGGTTTTGTCTGAGTGTGATCGTGAAGCCTCCATAATGAGAAGGCCGTGTCCTACTAGGGGCTCTTGCGACTTAAAAAAAGGCCCAAACTGGTAGTACTTACGGGTTTTACCTTAAAGATAGAAACATCTGAAGAACAGTTGAACGTTTGTACCCCCAACCCCAATCCCGCCCCTGATGGTGCGTGGTGTCATAACCCAGTGGGTCTAAATTGTGTCCACTGTGGGGGGGGGGGGGGCCTGTCGCAAAAATGGCATTCATTCGCAGTCAAGGCAATGGTGAGGCGTAATTGATTAACTAAATTACCATCTTAAATCCATGGAACGGTTCAGCTGTTTAAGGAATTCCCCAGCTTTTATGAAACCCGAATTAACGCGTTTAAAAAATCCCGCCTGTGGGTTTGCTAAAAATCTCTCTCTCCCGTATTCTAGAATGTGACACCGTGTAGTTCGACAGAAAAGTATGGAAGCTTACGGGATAGGTGCTCCTATCTTCAGGAAAGAAGAGTGGGTCTTCTACCCTGATGATTGACAAGCACTTGCTCGCTATACATTAGTACCTACATGCCAGTCTCTACGACGTCACATACCGAAAGGCAGTTGCCATTGTGAGAAGCTCAAATGTAACCCAGTTATTTGATACATTTCGTAAAATGTGCTGAAACACGAATTTCTACCGAAGTGCCTTGTGAAGAGGCGCTTTATCTGATAATCCGAACAAACATACAGCATGACAGAATTTTGGAAGTCAATGATTTCAACCCAGAAATGAGCCGTAGTTTTTATGTGGGATGGGATGGGCCTTCTAGGGGTGGGGGCACAGCATAGCACGTGGTAAGGCAATAAAGGGGTGTGTTCCCGCACACAGCGAGCTCCCAGGCCCCGCCTCCAGCCACCCCGCAATGGGATGGACCCAAGTCTCGCCTCTCGAGGCCGTGCCAGTGCGCGTTTAGAGCAGGCAGCAGTCAGTATCGGACCGACGGCTTGACGCTGTAGTGCGTGGCGAGGTATATAATGTTCATCCCAGACACGCTGAGGAGCTGCATGGTGGAACCAGACGTGTCAACTTACCTTCAGGCGCCGTCTTCAGGCCAGGTGTGATCGTAATTATGTGAATAGTGATTAGTGGATTGGTAAAAGCCATGGAAAACCTCTGATGTGTCATTGTGTTGTAATTATGTATCTCGCAACTGCGATCGCATGTTCCCATGTATGTATTGAAGTGGGGAAGAAATCCAAACATTTGACAAGGAAACCACTATCTTTCTTTTCTCTAAATTTCTATTCTGGCTAGTGGCAAATAACTGTGCCTTCTAAAACCGCACATCTTTCGTACCCCTCGAGATTCTGTCCAGAAACGAAGCAGATGTGAGTGATTGAGGAAGGTGTCAATCCACTGTTCATGCTGAGGCGCTGGCTGAGCTAGGCGGTTTGCTTTTTGTTTTTTTGTTTTCGATATAATGAGGAGGCGGAGAGTGGGGCACCGTAACGTGGCTGGCTGCGTGCTTGGGGGGCGTGGCTTCAGCTGCTAGACACGTGCAAATTTTCTTGCTCAAAATTACTTGTCAGCCTAGTTCCCTATGCGTATATTATTGTTGACCTAAGAAATGTGTATATGATGAAGTCTGAGAATCACAACACAGTGGTACCCGTGTAGTTACGCGAATTACCCATGAATGGGATTTCATAAGATATATTCATATTAATTTTTGTGGTAAAGACTGAGAGGTAATGAAATTATTCGTTTAAGCAGAAAAAGAAACATATTCCTGAACGTCTAAAACACTCTAGGGTTAAAGTGCGCTTATTTGCGCTTGTTTTTTTTTTTTGTATCAAAATTAACTTAATTGTAAAATCAAATTAGAGACAAAATTGAGCATTTCCGGTATGCACTGTCGCGTTGTGTTAAGCAAATATCTCGTAAATCAGCTAGCCTGTAAGCAGACCTCTGGAACCTAAATCGCTGAAAAGAGTGGTCTTTTTTAAAATATTGCAGATCATAGACCTTAGTGATTCAGACTAAGATCTATCATAAAACGTTGGTAGGCTAATTAAATCTGGGAGGAATAGATTGGCTAGACGTGTAGCACACAAAGGAGAAACGCGAGATCTAGAGAGCAGTTAGTTCTGGAAGTGCCAGGGAAGGAGCAACTTGGGAGAAGAGGTATCAAAATATGTTTCTATAAGTAGGTTAGGAAATGAAGGTGGGTGATTGGATTGAAGTAGCTTAGGTGTTATCCAATAGCAGGCCGTTATGAACACTGTAATCAAACTTCATGTTTCTTAAAGGCAGGAAATTCGTTGCTGTTCTAAACAACTAATTTGTGGCGTTATAAAGAATATGTAAAGTTTTCTATTGCACGCCATGAAGGCGTAAAAGCAGAGTGTATTATAACTACACTTATACTTAACCTTGGCATTAGATGCAGGTGAATGGTGGTGAATGTTGTGAAGAAGAGAATAATTTCTTTCCAGTGGCGGTAATCTAACCCCGGATGGTCCAGCCCGTGACCTAGTCTCTGTACTGACTTCGCTGTCTCAGCTGTCTTAAGTAACGTAATAAAAATATAGTAATACTCATAAATTTTGCGAAGAGTAGTTTTTAGGCGCGTTCGCATAGTCGCGAAAAGCGCCTATCACCTCCGTCATGTCCGTCCATCTGACCGCCCGCAGGTACGTATCCGAGCGGCTTCTACTGGGCCGATCCCCCTGAAATGTGATATTGAGGGCTTTTATGAAAATCTGTCGAGAAACTCCAATTTTGAAAATTAAGAATAGATCCTTATATTTCCGTCAAACACAACTACGTTATTGTATTTAGATTTAGGTTTAGATGTAGACTAGTAATTGGTTTCGAGCCCATATGGTCCCGGTACACCTAGGCCTTAAAACAGGCCCTTTTGTGCCCCATAGTTAGGGTAGCCCTGTTCCAGATGGCGCCCAGATTTCGATTCTTAATATCCTCGGGATCCAGAAAGGAGGAGCCCAAATTTGCATGTCTGAGCGAAGCCAAAGCTTCACACTCACACAGAATGTGGACTGAGGTTTCTTACTGTGACGTTATTGTATTTACAAAAATGACAACGTGTTTTGGTGTAAGAAACAATCATCAGGCCTTCATTATAAAAATTCTAAATTATTTAAGAATTTTTGTAATGATGGCCTGGTGATGGTCTCTTAGACTGAAAGATTTTTCTAAATAAAATGACGTAGTTGTGTATGACGGAAACATAACGATCTGTTTTTGAGTTCAAAAACGCAACGGTATTTCCTACGTAAAATTAAAATTACTGAGATTTTGATTGAAGTCTGGCAAAAATATCGAACACTGTACATGACGAACTAAGTTGCTTTTTATTCTTGCCGACGTCATAAATTCGCCATAAAAGCGTTTTGGTGAAACACTCATTCTTTTTATGTTGTTGACAGTCAGTTGTTGCTGAACGGTGCACACAGGACGTAGTTCCTTTTCAGTTGTAACAGTGGTTAGGCAAACGCGGCACTGTGTTAACGTTTTACGTACATGGCCTGTATTATACAGGTATATGATAGATCTGTGTTAGACAAACTCCGGGTCCGTGCATCATGAATCGAATTTAATAACTGTCCAACACGATGCGACTTGTTCAGTTTATTACATTTCTGTAGGCAGATATAGATTGCTTGTATTGTATCTAGAATTTTAAATTATATATTAGTATTAGTAGCATCGTATTTTATTCATTGCAATTAATACCAGAAGCTGTAATTACAGTTGTACGAGCTCCTGATGATGGGTGTCAACACCCGAAACATGTAGAGCTGCCTACAGAAATGTAATAAACTGAATAAGTCGTATCTTGTTGGACAGTTATTAAATCCGGGAGAAGAGTTGTGAAGAGCACAAGTTTCTGTTTATTTTTAGTCATTTAGATCGTACTGGTGACGAAGGTGTGTAGTTTGTTGGTTCTGAATATTTCTCTGCCTTAATAGTGTTACAAGCTGCACTGGTGCGTGGCCTATTTTCTACGTTTAGTCCTTCTGGTTCAAGATCAGTACCCCAGCAGCTAGTGTCAAAATTTCTAAATTAACCCCACGTTTCACAAAATAATATTCTATCAAAACATGAAGACGTCCAGCCTTTAACTGTTCCTCCTTGATCCACTGTTTGTTGGAGGGCTTCTGGCAGTAGTGATTAATTTTTGCGTTAATTTCAAACTCTCCAGTTTGATATTCTTATTAGCTAGTATCCTGGTTTTCTCTTTGTCTAATTAATAAAAAGGGACAAGAATAAGAGTCTGATTAACCCAGGGGTCTTCTGAACATGGTTTCGTTTGGCATGTGCGTTTGTTTAGGGGCTTTTAATCTAAATACAATGAACTACGATGATAATGAATCCATAGTGTTGTGCCTTTAGGACCCGTTTCGCATTGCCTGGAAATGAATTCTTAGACTGAAAATGAATA
>Ga0131853_10016685_pt1 | contig 13383 bp, 5 predicted proteins | sample TergutLab28metaG_FD_92764 | JGI IMG/M metagenome (GOLD analysis project Ga0131853, IMG submission 92764) | Labiotermes labralis P1 segment gut microbial communities from Petit-Saut dam, French Guiana - Lab288 P1 (version 2) (version 2) | ecosystem: Host-associated > Arthropoda: Insects >...
GATGGCCAATACAGGCCGAAACATGTAGTTGTTTCCATCACCGTCATTAAATACACCTCAGTGATTAAGTTGTGTTTGACTACATACTTTTCTTAGTTTCACACACACAACGGGGATGACACATTTCCTAGATTCCTAGGTTGGAAGTGAAGTACATTGTGATTTGATCTACGTTATTCGCATAGCACATTGTATGAATTTATTAACAACATAGACTTTGTTGCCAGGAATAAACAACAATGTTACATGTCAGGTCAACAACGCAAAAATATTGAAAATGTTTTCTGGGGAAATAAAAATGGACTCCCTCTACAGTTGAGCCACAAAGCACTGCGTGCTCTGCGCAATGTTGAGTTTATCTCCTCGGATATCGTAAGAGCCTAACACCTTATTTCGTCAACTAGATGAATGTTATGAACTAAATGTGTAGCTGTCAGGATACTGAAGCGTTGTCACGGAAAGGAAATAATGCGTTGTCTTGTGTATTGTTGCGCCAGAGGTCGTTGTCAGAAACATGAAAACGGAAGACATTATCACTCTAAAGCAATGAGTGTTCTGCGTATTTGAGTATGAAGAGTACAATCCGAATAACAAAACAGTTAATAGAAGAATATCTTGTATTGTTTATAATTATATAACATGTTTCGACCAATCCACGTGGCCATCAACATGCAGTGAAACAAAACACATAAAGAAATTTCGTTTTTACGAAGAGACCTCACTTCAACCCACACTGATTATCTCTTTTATTCTAACATTAATATTATTAAAAAATGGGGGAAATAATAAATATTAAAATATTTAAACATTGAACATATTTGATAAAGGGAGATAATAATAAGATTTGAACAACACAATGGTTTCAATTTACATAATTAGTCCATTGAACAACGATTTTACGGAAAATTTATGTCGCCGGCAGCAATCAAATATGCACAGGTCTTCGCAAAAAGTGGCCGATATTTTTTGTCTGATAGTAGCCAAATTTGAATTTTCGTGACAAATTTCAATAAAAGTTCCGAATATCAAATTTCGCGAAAATTCACCCAGTTGGAACTGAGCTGATACATGCGGACAGATAGGCGGATGGACTGTCGGAACAGACATAATTAAGCTAATGGGCGTTTTTCATGACCACTTGGACGCACCTAAAAACACGTATTTCGGAAACTGCATGTCTCATTACGCGGGCGGAGAGGAGTGTTAGGGTGTAGCTCTTCATAACGGGACTAACAGAGTAGAATATATTTCTCTTTCCGCTCGATAACCACCCGACCAGAAGACAGTGGAAGATCCAGTTTTGATGCTCTCATATCGCAACATCTGATATTCTCACGGCTGGAAGGATCATGACTGTATTCTTTAGCGATGTCACTCCATGTATTCTAGCTATAAACCCTGACGTTTAGGGCAAAATGTCTGTCTTCCTGTTCTGAAGATGTAAGCAGTATGTTCCTCAGAAATGTAGATATCCAGCTACCAGACTACAAGGTGCCACTGAAGAGTTGATATTTGTCTTGTAATCTGGACGTGTCCTGTTTAAATCATGGCCGAAACACCGGCTATCCTCAGTTTCCATGGTTTCCCTCAGTTCCATCATGTGCCCAATAGTGACCGATTAGTTTGCAGCCGCTTCCTCTCAGTTCCGACATATTTTCGCTATCGTCAAATGCGTACCCGCAGACCCATTCCAGACGTCCTGCATCTGGATACTCCCACAATACGTTGCGATACAGCTGATAGGTCAAGCCATCCCATAACAGGCCTGGGCAGGCCCTTGGGGCTCCAGGAGGTTGAGGTTTCAATAATTACTAGAAAATCGGCACATGAATGTGGTAAAGTTGTCAGCCATAGACACCGGCCGCCTTTACCGCCCAGGGATATATCCCTGTTACTAATTTTTGTCAGAGCCCGAGTCGAACCCAGGGCCATAGCTGCATTTGATATACATAGGTAATTAATAAAAAATTCGTCCAGCAATTTGGTTTCTTGAATCAACCTGATATGCAGTCCACTTCGGAAGAAGCACACAACATTGCTGCATACTTCAGATTGTGACGAGTCAATGGATAAAGATCAGGCGTAAGTGTGGGTCAATCTGATAAAACACAATGTAAAATCTATTTGATCAAGCATAATTTCAGGATATCACCCACTATGAGAAAGTAATATGTTTATTGATCGGAAAAGCAAGGATATGTAGATAATCATCTCAGTACAGGATTCTTACAAATGAACGCAAAGTTATAGAGCTATAGGAAGCAGAACTTAAGTCTACGAAGCCTGCTTGTGGACCCGGTAGATTCGTATGGTACGAACATTAACACTTTGAATATTATTAGCGAAAATTATACAAAACTTTCCGTCGTACATCGCAGAAAACAGTCTGCTGCAAACACTAGACGCTCTAATCGGTTCATGCTTGTAAAGGAAACATTCAGTATTTTTCTGAGAATCATACAAAGCACATATTGCGTAGAAAACATGAGAAGGTTCGTAATGTTAAAGGTGGTGCATATAATTACCACTCGATTTCAAAAAGTTAAAAACATATGTCACCTCCTCCGAACGATCGCCTCCTGGGCACCTTTCTGAAGGCTTTCAGATAAAATTAGCACCAATAAATATTAAATTATATGATATCTTGTATTTTGGTACAGACGCACAAACTTAGAGGGGGTACGGCCACTACGGCAATATTATAAAAAACTCTATTCAGAAGTTATGATTTTGATATCTTTGAGAGATTTTTAGATGCAAACTAGATTAAAGTGGCTTAAAATCTGAAACAGTGGCTACTTGATGAATAAGTTGGTGAAATTTTTGTTTTGTAAAACACAGACAATTTCTTGATGGGATGAACCACTGTCAGCATGTCGAAGACACTGCTCCTTAGCCAGTTGTCAGTGCGAGCAACATAGGAATATATGTATGTATGTAGGTATGTATGTATGCATGTATGTACGCATGTATGTACTTATGTATGTATGTATGTATGCATGTATGTATTCATGTATGTATATATGCATGTATGCATATATGTACGCATATATGTATGTATGTATGCACGCATGTAGGTATGTATGTATGTGGGTGTTTATGTATGTTTGTATGTACGTACGTATGTATGTATGTATGTATGTATGTTGGTGTGTGTGTATGTATGTATGTATGTATGTGGGTGTGTATGTATGTATGTAAGTATGTATGTATGTATGTATGTATATATGTGTGTGTGTGTATATATATATATATATATATGGGTAGCGAAAAAGAAAAGAAGGAATCATTCATGAGTAACAAACAGAGAGAAAAAATAGTTTAGTGACGCAGACTGTCCTCCTTAGGGCTACGGACGTGGTCTGATAGCCGACGACTAACTCAGCGACCACACGCTGCATGGAGCAGCATTAAGACACACAAAATGTGCGCGCTTTACTGATAACAGAAAACATTATGTCCTAAACACAGATCTTTAATCAGCCCTGTGTTAGAAGTCTTCTTTTATGGCTCGAGAGTCCCTAGTAGACCAGGGCCTTCTCATTACTGAGGTTTAGAAATCTCACTCAGACACACCACACTCAGCAGGACTTCTCTTGAAGAGTGATCGTCCCGTCGCAGAGACCTCTACCTGATAACACACAGCACTCAAAAGACACAGACGTCACTTCTCCGGGCGGGAATCCAACCCGCAATCACAGCAAGCAAGCTGCCGCAGACCCACACCTTAGACCGCGGGGTCAAAGGGATCGGCGCTAAGCTTAATTATCCACAACATTGCAGATTCGTTTTGTTTCCGGAAATGAGTGATTCTGGCTTTTGAATTTTTGTGATTTCGTGTAGACTCAGATATACAAATATTAGTGGTTTAAAGGATTATGGTAAATTAATTGACTGAGCAATCAAACTTGACATCAATGGTTAGGTTACATGCTTTTTAAAGTAATTATGGATATATACTAATGATATGACAAGGAAGCTGAATTTTTAAACACACGGTCGGAATCGCTGTTTGTCCCTGAGTTTCTTTACCGATCGGCATAACACGAAAGTTTGACGTCAGACAGGGTTAGATGATGAAGTCAATTAGCCGAATTAATACGCTTCCTCTGTCTGTGGCTCACCGCACAGGATAAACACAGGAAAGAAGGATTCGATAAATATGGGACTAAATTAACAATGCCTAAGAGTCTGTCGAAATTACTTCCCAGTTTATGTTAATGTGCTGGCGGGTTTGTGGAGACTGAGAGTTGTGAATTAAAAGTTACAGGTCGGGTTATCTCCATGCCTGAGCACCAAGCAACGAAGGCGTACAGGAGAAGTGAACTAAAATAAAGATAATTATCATAGAAGAGTTCATGAAGGTCCAGAAGGGAATACAGGTATGGCTCAACTCTTCATATAACCTCGGTGATAAGTGGGGGTGGGCTTTCAACGCCATGAGCCAGAGGCTTGACCCCGGGAAAGAAATCCGGTGTCTTTTGTACAGGAGGCTAGTTGGGCCCCAAGTGCGTAAAACATCGCCCCACAGGAATTCGATCCCCGCACCATCCAGCCCGTAGCGAGGCGCTGTACCAACTGAGCTATGAAGTGAACATTGAGCAATACAAATTGCAGTGGTCAGTAGCCACTGACTAAGAAATTCCTTGGAACAGAGTTCTTCTCGATAAGTTATAGTCAGGTGGTCAAAAATTCCGCGTAATTTATGGGATGCCAGTTTGATTACCGCGATCACTGGAGCCCTACAGCACATTCTATCCTGAGCCATATCAATCCAGTCTACAGTATCGCAATCTGTTCCTCATTACTGGAGAGGAAATTGGTCAGGTTAAACTGTGGGTAAAGGATCCCAGTAATCATTAGGCAGAAGGGCGGGCAGACCACACAGTAGGTCTGGACGTGGCGGCTAAGAGAAAATTTCATACTCTTGCAGGAAATAGATCCTCTGTTCTCCATCCATTTTCCAGCCATTTCGGTGAACCGAGCTATTCAGGTACGGCTGGTTAACTAACTCATTAAAATTTAACATGAAATAGGGATATGATAGTGCTGTTCAATTCTATATGAGTGAAATTATTTACTCTGTACTGAAAGGAAACTTTAGAACTGCCTCGTGTAGGCCACATAGATATATTATGTTGTAATCCGCGACAGGTAAGCGTCCTGACAGACGAGTAATTCAGACGTTATGAGGAATTTAGTGAGTTTATAACGCACGTTATTTCCTTTAAGATAAACAGAGTTTTTAGGTGTCAATGGTGTGTGTGTGTGTGTGTGTGCGTGTACGAATGCGCGCGTGAGCGCGAGTGCGTGCGTGAGTGTGCGTGAGTGTGGGTGTGTGTGCGTGTGTGGGTGCGTGTGGGTGTGCGTGTGTGTGTGTGTGTGTGTGTGTGTGTGTGTGACCTTTCGAACGTTTGAATAAACTGTGCAACCGTTTACAAAATTTGGTTTGAGTATAATTCCAACTGACTCCACTCCCAGGTCGCAATTTTCAATTTTCTACGGTCCGTAACAGTAACATTCCGTACGAGCGAACTTTAAGATTAGTTACAATTATTGCCAATTTTTACACTCTTGAATTTTTCCATGAAACATATGCAGCTTTTTTAAAAGCGATTTTTTATGAAACGTAAAATAAAAAAATTGATATTGTGTTCGCTTTCAATTTAACTCAGAACTTTACAATTCTAACCAATGGATGATTAAGGCCACAATTAACAAAATTTACTAAATAGAATATGAATATTGCTACACGTTACTTTAACACTACCTTAGGTTTAGTTTTTATAAGCTAACAATTACAAAAATGGCAATATTGTGAATTTTCAATCCTTTGTCCCTGAAATTTAACTTAAACAGGGTCTGTCGCTTTAGTAGTATGTTTTTCCATATCTAAAGCACTGTTACTACTACTACTACTACTACTACTACTACAACTACTACAACTGCTACTAACACTACCAACAAATTACGATACCCATCAATAATAATTATAACAAGAATAACAATATCAACAAAAAGTATGTAACATAGTCATAACTTCAAGCAAAATTATTTTGGATCAGAATATCTTGAATATTTGATTAGAGGCGCGCAGACCCAAGAAGGTAATTTGTGGGGTAACTTGGTGTCGTTTGTTTTAATACGAAATTTATAATCTGTTATTAGATCTCTGCTCGAAGCCTCTAAAATAATTGTTGAATCCTTCGTTCTGAAATATTTGACCCCGAAAATCTCATATCTAACCTTGAGTTCTGAAATCGCAAATATGAGAGCACACTTGACGGGCTTTAATTAAGTGCTGATTAGGCATTGATTATGTTAGGCGTCGCAAGACCAACACGTTTGACGGTTCTGGGGCATGGAAAGAAAAAGTCTGAAGTGCAATGGGGTAACTATGTAAATTCAAGAAAATACTACAATATATAATTATTTGAATAAAGGTAGACCAACTTGGTGACACTTGCTTTATTATGTCACTTTACTGCTCAACATGTTCCAGATGTTAATACATCCATCTTCAGGAGCTTGCGACTACTTGGTGCGTTATTGTGTTGGCTGTATTGTGCTGACTTGAGGCGTGTTGGTAGTTATGTAGCGGGATTGGCTGTTGGTGATGTGGTATCCGAGTGCAGGCTGAACCATTACACAGTGGTTCAGCCTGCACTCCAACAGCCAATCCCGCTACATAACACCAACACGCCTCAAGTCAGCACAATACAGCCTAAACAATAACGCACCAATTAGTCGCAAGCTCCTGAAGATGGATGTATTAACATCTGAAACATGTTGAGCAGAAAATTGACATAATAAAGCAAGTGTCATCAAGTTGGTCTACCTTTATTCAAATATCAAAATGATGCACGGTCCAATACGCATAAAATATATAATTAGTTTCATCAACAAAAATTTTGTATCTGGAGAAAGTTTAGTCGCTAAAGACACCACGTGGGAGAAACTATGTTACTTCGACAGGTAGGGTTTAATTTTCACCACCAACTTCAGTCCAGCTTCCGGTGCTACACAGATATCTTTCCGATTTGACGGCGTTTCTTGTTGGGGTTAAGACAAGATCGTGAAACTTATTATTAATTCCATTTAGTAAATTACTGATATTAAAAGTGTATGGAGTGTTACATCTCTGGCTTCCATACACCTTACTGGCGTACAATTCAGACATGAGGACTCATTTAACTTTTAACTTTAAGCTAGTCTTACAGAAAAATAAAATCGTAAGGAAAGCATTTTAAAATTTTGGACTACACAAATTTGCATCTAAGTTGTAATATCCTGAAATGTACATTAATAGATAGTTAAGGATTCATCCCATAACACACAGTGATAAATATATACAACTTAGTCTTAAATATCCTTGCAGGTTGCTTACGCGTTGTGTTTATGACATTCCAATGATTCTCTCATAAAACATAAATTATTTCTGCAAACAGCATTAAAAGACACGAGGTTCTAACGAAGAAGGGCTGCGTTCACTGTGAGGTAGGAACCGAAATTCTGCATATCTGTTACTTAATGTTCGTGTTAGGGTTGTGTCACATCTAAAGCAGTTATTTACCGGACCTGATACCGCACCAGCCATGTGGGATTTGTTGTCGGAAAGTGGCAAGGACAGGTTCTAGTTCTATCCGAGTTCCTAGGTTTTCATCTGTCAATGCAATTCCACTAATGATCTGTAATTATCTTAATCTTAACACTAACCTTATCGGAAGGACAATCGAGCGAAGAGTGGGGAAGCTTAAAAAAATGCTCTCTCGAATTTCGGAGAGAACTGCAAAGAAAACAGCTTTCACATTGACCTTGTTTAAAAAATCTTCATTTTCAAGCTACTGTTATCAGAAGGACCGCGCAAAGCCGAAAATGTTTAAAGCATTGGGTCTCTTTCTAACACCTCCTTGAAATACATTGTCTCTTACTTCTCCCATGAATTTCACTTTCGAATCCTCTGCTGCTATCGTGTCCGTTCCTGTCTCTCTAATTTGTTCTTCAAAAGATTAAAGAAATCATACGCCACACATATAAAAAAGCACACAACTTTCTAACTTGGGGTTCTTGAAAGGACTATAGCGGAATATACCGTGGAGTACAGGCTGATACTCTCCGCCAACAAACTCTGGAAGGAAGGGCAGAGATGAAGAAACAGCTTTGCCCCTCCGGCTCTGTGAAATATTCATGGCAGTTTTGAGGGGTGGAGGTGTTCCTGCAAGAGGGCAAGCAAACCAGGCGGATGTCAAGAGCGCGAACAATGGCGAGCTAAGGGCAACGCGTGGGTCTATAGCGGAGCATAGGGAGGCTAAGAAAGTTTTTGTGGATAGTATGAAACGTATTTTCATGATTCTTAGTGGATTAAGCTGCATAGTTTACTCCGAGTTTCTTTCACGTTTCCCTGTTAACCGACGTCACACATCTGCCCAATACTCACTCCACTTCAGAGGAGTGGGAGGGCAATTACCTGGCAGCGTGCTATCATATTTACGGTCTTTAAGTTAGAAGGTTCGTCTCTGACGCGACTTTTCTGGTTTAAGAGTATAGAAGTCGAAGTGTTAGCTATTATGGACCGCACTTCACAAATTTCACTATAGAAAACCCCAAAATCCTAAGATCTAAGGAGGACTGCGGAAGGGGGAATCGCATTTTGAAGTGTGCCAAATTCACAATGCGTATAGGTACTTAATAAACAAGAAGCTAATTATCGAACTATTCCTTAAGCAGATTTACAAGATAAACAACTGCCTGCAATGGACTCGCAGTGTTCACTTCGGTATTAAAAGCAGCAACTCCACTGTGCCCTGTGCTGATTGCCACTGATTGAGTGTAAAATGGTATGGATTACCTAACTAACTACTAACCAACCAGGTCTAGAAAATGTGCGTCTTGCATGGGGTCAGAATGTCCATTCCTGTGTTAAAAAATTTCTAAATCCCGTCGTAAGCCAGCTCAATTCATTGGTGTAAATGAATATTATACTTTCATCTACGCCTATGTCTCCAAAGCATTTTTTTCGTCAGATTTTCAAGCCTAAATTTTCATTCTTTTCTGTCCTCTGTAGGCTAAATGTATATGAGGATTTCACACAGGAGATGGGTGTCTGATACAACGGTGTAAATATTCTGTTATATCAATTCGTTGTAACAACTGAGATGCTTCTGTAAACAAAGTGTTAAGAATTCCCAGGCGTCAGGTCGCCGTGGCGAATAAACATTTTTAAGATGGATTCACAGGTCGAAACTTGCTTGTGGCGCCTAATATTTTGGTAATTTTTTGGAAGATTTGTGTACCCCTGGTTTACCATATGTACCGTCTGCCTTAACATTCCACAGCCTTGCATTTTAACAACAGAGTTGTTCAAGGGCTTAGAATAACTCTCAGAATAAACGATGATTATTTGCCTAAACAACATTAAAGAGTTTCAGTGTGTTTCTCTCAGATATATATTCAAATAAAAACATCTGTGGCTCAGACGTATTACAGATGGTCAAAACTAAACACTGGTAAGACTTTAAATTACTAAAAGTAAAGCAGACTGAAGAAGCCCCTCTGACATAATATTGTACGTACTTTCCCTGGCCTTCGCTCTGAAATTGATCGATTTTTTTGATGGTCCAGCCGGTAGGATGTTGATTTATTAATTCCTCAACTATAAGTTTATCTCTGTCACAACACGTTTGTCACATCCGACGTGGCCTGGGTTGTGCACAGATTGTCACCAAGATGTTTTAACCCCATTTTCCTACTTTAGTTTACTCAGCAAAACTCAGAAAGAAAACAACAAATTCGTAGGCTAACCACACTCTTTTTGATTGCAAAGTTGCAACGTACACGTCCTTTAAACATCCTGTATGACATCCTTCCTACAGGATACACTAAGTGTCATGTTGTAAAAACTGTTACAAGCGAGGATACTTTAAAAGTAATTCGCAGTGTGCAATACCCAATCAGAGGCAAGGATTATTAACCATTACTTCCGGACAAACAAGCATTATGTCATTTGAAACAAATATGTTTAGGTCTGAGTTTTCTTCTGGTTAGAATCCCACAGCGACGTTAGAGGAATCGTTAACACTCATACAGTCCCCGAGTGACATCAGACCACCGTACCAACACGCTGTCACTCGGCAGGAAGGCACGCACGTTGCAGGTGGTAGAGACCGTCAACTATTGACTAAACTACCCACAACTCATAATGAGAAGTCTTATTCACAGTATTTGTCAGTAGCTGATATTTGTTTTCAGTGGCTACTGCGACAGATCACTAGGGTTCCGCTACCACAAGAAAACCTAATTAAATGTTCAAAATCCCTTAGATTGTTTAAAGATATTCCACTATTATTGGCTTTTCTAATTATTCTTCTAATTTTCCTATCGATTGTTTAATTTACCTTTATTAGTACCCGATTTGATTTTGAACCTACCAATAGGCTGAACTTCGAAGTCGCCCTTCTCTATTCAGCTTAACATTATGTTATTTACTATCCTGCTTGAACTTTAGGGGTTACGTAGGATTACAATAAAGAGAATGATGTGGTAAATTGTGAGGACACAAGAATTTAGAAGGAGATAGTCCATACATACTTGTGGTGCTGTCGCTTCTGGAAAGCCTGAGAAAGACTAGGACCGTCGAACAAGAAAGTTGTTACTAAATATCGCTTGGATAAGTAATATTCCTATTTTTATTCTTACAGAGCCCCTGTTGTATTTTACATCCTGAGACCGGGTTTCCTTGTTCCCTTCAAACAAATCCTGGAAAGGTAGTCTGAAACAATCAAAGATTCTTCTCCGTCCACATTATAATTTATCATTCATGCTCACATACGAAGCCTTGGTCTATAAAGAGGCTGCTGAGACAGGTTCGGTAGGTAAACTATGATGCTTCTACCACCATAAATAGTTTGGGCAGTAAATCACATATGAAATTTAAACTAAGATAAGAACTAACCTCTGTTACAGTTGGGACATCAAGCAGTCAGAGCAGTGAGGATTTAGTGTCCAGACGAGGTTCTCACAGCTGCTGAAGATTGATGTACGAGTTCCCTACGTGGGACGGTACGTGACGTCACATCCTTTTCTGTGTAACAACTAAAAGTATTCTAATTGGTAGGTAGAAACTTGTGAGAATACAGTAGCAGTTTCTCCGAAACGCCGATATCTACATAAGCAGTGTTATGACCTCGAAGATTATAATGTGAATCACCCTGTGGCAGTTAGAACCCCCATGTCTACCATTCACTAACCTAGCTAGCTATTTGCCTCTTCCCTAGTGAGAGAACTCGGGCACAATTCACTCTTATTCTATTCTCCAGCATCAAACATCATAACCTGGGCTGCAGTGCGTTTACAATTCCCTCCACCTGGCCCCTGAGGCGAAGGATTTCATGCAACAGAAAATCCGCCTACAATGTCTCCCCACACAAATGGTTCTCTTTCTCAATTGTGTAGTCCAGACGAAAGGATTACCACATTTGCTAATGAGATTACAGCACAGAATTCTACTGTTTCGTAGCTGGATGCAGTTGTCATGATTTTGACGGACGTGTATATATAACATGTCCAGTAGCCGGCACGTTTCCATTCCTTCCCTCTCTTTTGTACCTTCCACAGTCCTGACAGGATTCAAAAGACATTCTCAAGATCGTATTTCAGGAACGCCATTATGAAACAATCACAGAATAACATTCACGACGTTTCTGCTACATATGGCAAGCATGAGCTTATAGTGTAAAACCCTTCACCCAACACCCAGAGTCGTGGCACACCTTCTTTCGTGATACAATGGTCGAGTTGTGCAGAAGTGTAAGTTGGGCTGTGAAAAATGATTACGGAACTCACAGAGCCTAAACGGTTTTGGAGACAGGTTTAGAGTGTCATAACGGAAAATAGGTTCGGACTGTTGAAGTACGTCAGGAAAAATTATATACCGTATAGCAACAAATGCACAGTATTTAAGATGCATTTGATTCACAATAGGTGTGGGGGTCAGTCTATAACACAACAATATTTAAAGGTGTTTAATAATGATAAAAGTAAACTACATGTTTCGGCCTAAGTGGCCATCATCAGGTTTACGTTCGAACGTATAGTGGTATTTCTTTACAGGGTTGGAGTGGATACGTCACGATGGTGAGATCTCAGCATCTGTGATGTTTGTATATGCTATTGGGGGGAGGGGGGGTGTTCTGTAATGTGCGCTATCCTGGGGCCAGCTACGAGTATAAATATTGTTGTGTTATAGACTGACCCCACACCTATTGTTTATATATACACAACGGGGATGGCTCAATTTAAAAAAAAATAATTCACAATGTTCTCACCAACATGTTTCGGCCAGTATTTCAACCATCTTCGTGGTGATGTTATTATTACGATAATACAAAAGCACGAATAAGAATAATAAGAATAACCACAACAACAGAAGTTACAGTTTTGGTTAAAATTATTTATGTAAATTAAACGTAGGTTAAAAATGGACGAAAATTAAAATATTGGAAATTAAAATTGTTTGGTCTGTGCGGAGTGATGACTGACGCATTCATGTAGTGAGTTTTAATCCAGCGTGTAAATGACGTGTTGATGTTCGTTGTGTGGTATACAGCACCACCAAAACGTTTCGGCCGAAATACCAGCCGAAAATTGTTGGTGAAAACACAGTGAATAAAATACATCATAAATACTGAAGTGCACTTATCTCTTATTTTTGTATATATTGAGGTTCTAATTAATACACGGAAGATGGAACACACTAAAACAATGCATCAGGAAGTTTAGTAGACTTGAAGATTGATCTAGGAAGTGTGTCATCCCCGTTCTGCGCGTGAAACTAGGAAAAGATATGTAGTCAAACACAAATTAGTCACTGAGTTGTATTTAATGACTATGTGATGGAAAAAACTACATGTTTCGGCCTCTATTGACCATCATCAGTTTGTCTAGGGAACTTAAGGGCTAGCCCTTAAGTTCCCTAGACAACCTGATGTACGCAATTTTCACTGAGACCGTGCATGCTACAGGCCCAATTCTGTTGGTTCTGCATTATTTTTCTTGTGGTCTTTCAAAGTTACATCTACGTCACAATGATACATAGTAAAATGAGTGCACTAAATATACCTGCAGCTGCCATTAACGTTGGACTATTTATAAAGTATAATTTCAATAAAAATTTACTGTGCAAATACAAAGTATACAAAATAATAAGGACATTTAAGCTTTAAAATTTCTACTGCAATAATCGCTCTATGCATAAAGGGAATTTTAACCTTTTGGCGCCGGAATTATTTTTTTAATTTTGGCACATTCTGTATATAAAATGTGAATAATACAGGAACCAAATACGTTAGAATTATGAAACAAACTGCATTTTGAAGAGAAAGAAAC
>Ga0131853_10016687_pt1 | contig 13382 bp, 9 predicted proteins | sample TergutLab28metaG_FD_92764 | JGI IMG/M metagenome (GOLD analysis project Ga0131853, IMG submission 92764) | Labiotermes labralis P1 segment gut microbial communities from Petit-Saut dam, French Guiana - Lab288 P1 (version 2) (version 2) | ecosystem: Host-associated > Arthropoda: Insects >...
AAACACACTCTACTCAGAGCCACACACGACACATAATATAGGGATAGCACTTACCAGTAGATAAGTAAATTAACACACATAACCTCTATCATTGCAGCCTACACAACACAACAAGTACTCGCTAGCTCCTGAAGATGGATGTATTAACGTCCAAAACATGTTGAGCAATATATAATAAAGCAAGTGTCATCTAGTTGGTCAACCTTTATTCAAATATTCAGAATTTAAATTTGTCTATCTGCACCCATGTTTTTCAATTTTCTTTAGGTTGATCTACAGTGTGATCACTTAATTTGCATACTGTCTCTGTGATAACTGCATTTTATGCTAACACTGTCCTTTCAACTTCTACTGGCTTATCTAGTAATTCTGATATTAGTGGAAGTATTTTACAAGTCCTGTGTTTTGAACTTAACAGAGCATCCAGCCTAGCTGTTTGTGACTAGGAAAGCTGACATCTTCCACCATTTCATAATGCATGTGTTGGCCTGCACACCCCTGACTGGTGATGAACATTTGCCTCTGTGTTCAGTACAGTTCCACTTCTATGGATTGAACTACTGGGTGCTCCACTGAGCAAATGTAACTGTCAAGGCAAGGGCTTCATGGAAGAGAACGTTCATGACAGTTTTCTTTGTCTGTTGTAGTCATGTTAGTGGACGTGTACTGGCAGCACTGGCAAACGGATCTGTTGCCATGTTCTGCCGGGGTCCTGATGGTCAGTGGGACTTGGGAAGTTATCATTTAGTTGACCTAGGCCAGCCCCATAACTCCATTAGGTGCATGGTGGCAGTCCATGGTAGAGTGTGGTGTGGCTACAGAAACAAGATACATGTAATACACCCAAGAAGTCTGCAGGTGGAGGTAAATTTATACTTCATTTTCATTCATTAAGAGTCGCACATTGTTTCTTTCATGCCGAATAACTTGTTTAATAACATTCTGATAGAACAGTGAGTATTGTATGTGTCATGTAATGTGTTTTGAAAAGACTGGAGAAGTTTCACCAACTTGGTAGGAAGGTCATACCATTGAGCATTTTCAACAGGGTGGGCATTTCACTGTTGGAAATGGAACTGTATTAGTCTTATGAACCATAGGCTTTTAAATGCTTGCTTAATAATGGATATCATATACAGAGATATGGAGAGTAACAGCATTGTATAAATTATTTTTAGTTGATTGATAATTGACACGTGCATCGATTCTGATGTTTGGGATGTAAGAGCCAAGAAACTTCATACGGTGTTTTAAAGTGTACTGACGTTGCAGTAACTCATATCTGTGGGGTGATGTATATTACTTCACAAAATGTATTTGTTAATTTTTAAGTGCTGAAACAAATGGCATTTTATGTGCTGTCTAAGAGAAGAACAGAGGGCAATTATTTTATATTTAGTACAAAGATTGCATAGGCAAAGCTGACTTTATGGATGGAAGCTATCCCCACTTTGATTTGTGTATAATGTGGAGGAGAATTTTGAAGTATTGTTGATCCTATCTTTGGAAGGTTATGCACTCTAATAATGATCGTTTAAGCGTAATTTAGAATCATAACAAAATATGGCTTGTCTGTATATCGTCTCTCTTTTTTTATTATTATTATTATTATTTTTTTTTTTTTTTTTTTTTTTTTTTTTTTTTTTTTTTTTATTTTTTTTTTCCATTGTAATGTTTAACTGACTACAAGATGATTCCTTGGATCAAAACACAAAAACCTTTCTTCTTTGCATTTTTAATAGTGACTTAGTAATGAAATAAAACATGCATAATTTCAACATTACTGGTGTTCATATTATGGATTTTCTGACACCCTGAATGTGGAAGCACTATGATCTGAAGCATTCCCATGTACCACACAGCACATTATCCTAACACCAAAGACGATACGAATGAATGTTCACTCGTGAAAACCCTAAATCAGGTATTTTACTGACATTATTTTCGTCAACACTTTCACTGCCAAAATTGGCCTAAGTCTACTTATTGAAGAGGCTGTAGTTTTGAAGGTTAAAGTCTTGTGCGTTGTTATGCTATATTGACTGGTAAATATTTACTGATGTTGCAGAAGGTTATACTCCTTTAATATTATTCTGGGACAGGCAGTTCAAGATGAGCAGAAATTATGTATTGCTGTTTATATGGGAATATAGCTCAGACAACAGAAGATGGATGCAAAATGTGCGAAACCCTTAGGTCAAGAAACCTTAAAGTGATGCTTTTGCTGTGTAGTAGGTGTAATGAATAACTATAGACAGAAGAAACATTTAAAATGTGCTGTGTGCTGCAGAAGTCCTTGGATGCTCATCCACGGCGTGAGAGCCAGGTTCGACAGATGGCCTGGCTTGGAGATGGTGTATGGGTATCAATCCGACTAGACTCAACACTAAGGCTGTATCATGCTCACACATACCAACACCTGCAGGATGTGGACATTGAACCTTATGTCAGCAAAATGCTAGGTGAGTTTGGAGTTACTGTATTAGGCTTCAAACGGCTTCTGTCAGCATTTCTTTCTCTGATAAGAGTTTGTCCTCCCAGTCCTGTTATACATGAAGCTAAAAATTTGTATGGGTTGATGTTCTGTATTGAAGAATGCCTTGGTGCAGATACCAGAGAAATGACACTGCTTTTCCATATGTAATGATGATTGATAAGAAAGTTCTTTAGGTGGGTGGTAGATGAATGATGTATGAAAATCTGTAGATCACAATTGATTACATTATACAAAATTTGATTTTAAGGATGCAAGATTAAAAGTATATGTGTTAAGGGAGTAAAATGGAAGTTACATGAGCATAGTACATAGAGTACAAATACACACACATCTGTGTGTGTGTGTGTGTGTGTGAGTGAGAGAGAGAGATAAGGTGGGGGTTGGAGACTTAAACATCTATATCATAAATTCCCTCTGCCTCTAAATGAACCATGATTACAAGTATAAGTAAATTGAATGTAATCGAATGTCATGTTCTTCACAGTTACTAAATATTTTCCATTCGGTGTACAGATGGCTGTCTGGACTAAAGCTGCTTTTTATTCTCTCCCTCCACACACTTTGTATTTTGTCATATTTGTTCACAGTAAGCCTCATTCTGCTCCAAATTGAAGTAAGCCATTTTTCCTGTGGTAAAATTTATAAATAGTAGAAATTATTCTTGATTCTGTGAGTTACAAAGGTTATTTGATTAATATAACAAAAACAGTAAAGTTGTTACGGCTTTTTGCTGTTCGTCCACTGGCACATAAGTGAACAGATTCAGTACATCAAAACTGTCTTTGAATTTTGTTGCTCTGCATTGACTGAATATTGTTCTGTTTGACCTAGGACTCTGAATTCCTGTCTAGAGGACTCAGTGAGGATGTAAAGAGTGTTCATTACTCTTCCTTCCTCCTGTCCTCAAGTAGTTCTTTTTAGGAACTAAGGTGCTCTTTGACCCATCTGGGCCCCATCTTTCTTTTTTCCTGCATGGCTGTGATTGTCCTCTTCTGTCTGCTGTACCCTGTTTCTTTTTCCCTGCATACACAGCTGCTTTCCACGTGGCTCACTTCTGCCCTGAAGACTGAGATGCTGTTACTTACCTGCAGCACTGCACAGTGTCATAACCCAGAAAACCACAGTATAACAAGCTAACAAGTATTACCATGATTGTTGTTCTTTTTGAAGTTCATTTCAGAAAAAAAAGACATAGCCCAAAAATATTAGTAGTCACAGTACTTGACAAGCTACCAAATGGTGTTACTGTAGTCACAGTACTTAAGAAGCCAGTAGCTTTTTATTGCCGTGCACATGATTACATTTGTACCCCTCGTTAATGTGCATGGTGGGGAATGTAAGAAAATGTCGGGGGTTGTAATGGGACAGTGATCAGCTGTTTAATTACAAGTAACCATAATCATTATTTAAGGGTTTGGTGTCTGGTTATTCTGCATTAAAACTAAAATTCACAAGAATGTAACATCAGTATAAGTTCACTGAAATGAAGGTACATGAATTGGAACAACAACTGTGCTGTCAAGAACATGCTCTTAGGTTTTTTATTGTCTTAGTAATTAATCAACTTGATGCACAAAATTTTTGTTTTACAATAAGTTTCTTTCATGCCTCTACATGTTTTGAGCACCATGTGCTCATCATCAGGAGGTCAAAATTGCATTATACAGCCTCTGGTGATTATACTTATTGTAAAACAAAAATTTTGTGAATAAAGTTGGTTAATTACTAAGATAAATATACTGAAATGCACAGTCAGCAAAACATCAAAAAATGCTCTTAGATGTGCATCTGAGGAAAGATGCCACCAGTCTCTTATTTTCGAATATTTTATGAAGATGATGCAAACAAAATTGAGGTCTCTGCTCCACCACTGTAAAGTCTTTCAATTCAGGAAGACTAATCAGTTCCTGTTGGTGATTATTTCTTAGCTGAAACTTATCTGTCCAGACAAATGGCTTCAATATCGAATCATATGTGGGTGTATTGAGTGCAAGTTGGTATTTAAACTGACATGCCCTTACAGAGTTATGGTGTATGCACATCTTTGCAGTAGCTTGGTGACTGATTTCGCTGTTCATCTTCCTAATACATAACACACCATCTTTCTCTCCCTGAATAATGGAATGGATTTTTAGTAAATGGTTGGTACATAAGTTACATTGCTGTAGTTTGTTCCATACTTCGCAATCATGTTGTGTAACTTCTGTGCATCAGAAGGTATCACTTGTAAGTGGCTGTTTCATAGCAATTAATTTCATCACCATTGTTTAGAAGGTATATCAGATTTGCTTTGAGTTGGCAGAATAATTATGACAAGGTAGACAGAATTGCTCAATTTGGATGGAGGAGCAGGTGTAAAGTTACAGAATTCATAATTCATTAGGAAAGATGCTTTTGTGTGGATAGATAGAAATGTTACTCTTACAGTTGCATATTGGTCTAAGAGTAGCCTGTAACATGTAGTATACAAATTTAAACTTGAGCAAGTAGTTACAGCTGATCCCAGGTAATGTAGGGAGATATATATTCTGTAAGAGCGACTGTGTAAAGATAAAAAAAAAAGGTAACATTATCCCTTTCCATAAAATGATGGTTTGTAGGGGGAGTAGAGTTATGGCTCCACCCATTCTTAACCTTGGCACTAGATGGAGATGAATAGTGAACCTAATGCCCTGGCTGGGTGGGCCCCCGAGCCTGTCTGGACAGTTTTTGGGAAGAGAAAATCTCTTGCCTGTGCTGGAATTCGAACCCTGCCTGTCCAGCCCCTTAGCCTAGTCACTATACCAAGTGACTGCACTGTCCAAACTCCAAGAGAAGGATGTGTGCTGAAACAATGTACAGGGAATTGTTTTTCATAATAATGTAGTAGGTGGTGGTGCTTCTGCTTTGCAATTTTTATATGTAAGTTTTGTTGTGGGTATGCATTTTAGTGACCAAGAAGTAATACCAGGAGTGTGATCTTACAACCATCTAAATTTGACTTATTTTATTACAGCTTATCACAATACATATGAAGCATTTTAGTCCTAAATCAGAAAATTAGTTTGTGTAAGTCCTGCTTTTAAGCATCTTTAAGACAAGATTGCTTAACCTGCTTTTTTTTTTTATTGTATTTAACAGTTTTATTCGCATCATTGTTATGTGGGTGTGGCTGTGACATTAACAATATCTGTGATAACTAAATTGTAGGTGATTGCTACCAGGCCCTGTTCAGTAGTAGGGTAAGGTTGTAAAAGGAAGTATTTGTTTTAATCAGAGAATAATTTAATTATTTTGTTAGCTTATAATTCTTCATACAAGTGGGAAGTTGTTATGTGTTTTGATATCATGGGTGACATGGGCTTAAAGGCAGATTGATCAAATTTGTAAAAATAACAGGTGTGTCATTTTCTTGGTTGTGTTGATATTGACTTTTTATGGCCATTGATCACATTTGTCATCACATTAATATTGAAGTGTATTATATTACAGCTGAAAGCAGCTTGAATGTACTCAGTTTAATTAAGTGTAGGTCTTTCTGACTCTCACCTGTAGCTAGTGTGCGCTGTTGAAATCCCAGCTTATGGCTTTACAGATGCTGTTAATTGTACTTGGTGTAGCTCTAGCCATGCACCAGTACAGCCACAGTTGGCATGTTGGCAGTATATATGTTAGGACAGTGAAGGTCATGGTCAGCACTAATGTTCATTGTTTCTGTTGTGTTGTTTTATGCTTTCCTCTGCTCTGGGTGTTGCGCACGTTGCATTACGTGCGTGCGACGTACATTGCTATGTGCACTTGCGTAGCAGTGTTTCCTGGAGGTAGTAAGCACACATTTCTAGTTTTATTCTAATGATATGCTTGAGCTAGTTATGGTTTTGTTTTGCTTGCTGAATTGCCTGCTTGTGCTTGTTATGCAGTGGCCTTGGCATATGTTTGTTACTACATTTATAGGAATTGTGTGTATGAGATGTTTTATTGATCTATAAAAGTATTTCAAGTTGATTGTTATCTAAATGTAAAAATTTTAAGTTTTGAATACACTATATCAATATTCAATCTGCTCTTGCAATATAATTACAGAGTTTGACTCTTGCATCATTCAGATTACGGAACATTTCTGTAATTGGATGAAGGAAAATTTTGTCTGAGAAGTAACTTGACCTGATTGTTTTAGTTTCACCTTAAACTTTGAAATTCTTACAGTTTGGAGTGTTAAAGTTATGTTCTTCTGGAATGTGATATTGTGTTTTCTGGTAGATAAGCACCAACGTTTTCGAAGAACCTGATGCAGTAGTGTTCTTGTGCCCTGCTTCTGACACATGGTGTCACATCTCAAAAGAATGCAGTTTTAATTTATCCTGAAGATATTTCCAATCATCCACACTTAGTAGTGATTCCAACACTGTGTTTGTTGGAAACATGGGTTTTACAGTTAGACTTCTCCAGTACCTAATTTCATTACTAATCATTTATTTATTGGTTAAAATAGATAAAAAATCTGCACTGTACATCTAGTCCTGTATTTTGTGTGCAGGTCTCATCTCCCTTTTCCACTGTGAGTATGGTTAACTGTTGGTAAATATTTGGACATATTTCCTCCACTGCTATTACTAAAAACAAAATTAAATCAAACCAGGTAATACAGTATTACTGATTCCGGCAAATCCAAGTGGTGTGTAATGGTACTTTTAATTGCCTTTTATTCACATTACATCCCTGACAGTTTCTGTTTGACACATACTGCATTAACTCAAATATAGGTTGCCAGATCTTCACAATCTTCAATTTTTAGGAAAACATGTACATAGAACATTTTAACTGTGTGCTTGTTTGTAAGGTGACTGTCTCCAGATTTATTAGGTGCTGTATTAGGAACAAAAATTGGTCTTATATTTGGGTAGAAACTGTATATTCATGGTTGTCTTGCTTCTGTGTCAAATGTGTATAGTTCCATGCATTGCAACTAGTTTATCATAACTTGGTACTTGCTGTATGATGTGGGAACAGAGTACTTGTGGCACATCTCCAAAGGCACTAAATACAGCAAGATGTGTTGTTTGTAGTCTTGTGTAACATTCAGTGTGTCTTATTTGTTAGCAATTGCTGTTTCCTATTATGCATTTTCATACATTCTTTGCACAGAACAAAATGAGCGCATAACAAGAAGGTTATGTATGTCTGCCTCTCCACCTGCACATTTCACTTCAAAACTTTTCACTGTAACAGAATATTGTAAGACAATAAAAAGCAGTGATAAACAAGACTAGAAAGAGTGTGCTGCATACTGTAGTGTCCAAAATTTCCATTGTCAGGGTTATCAGTTTATTAAACTAGTGGTCTGTGTAAAAAATTTTATTAATGGTTTGTGGTGTACATGAAGAAGTCCATTTGTGGTCTTCAATAAAGTGGACTTTATTGTGAGACAGTATGTTCGAAAATCAGAATTGCCTGACAACTTTATTGAAAAATCTGCCTTGTTGTGTTGTAAAAGGTATGTCACATAGTTGAGGCATTGACCCAGCAGACTTTCAGTGATGAATTGATGGCAGTCAGATTTTACATGATAAGAATTTTTTAGAGCAGTCAGCATGCAAGTCCCAGGAAGACCCCAAAGCTTTAAAGCTGTGGAAACTGGTTGTGCTTCTGTGGGGGCCTTTTCGAAGTAGTGTCAAAGTTATCAGCATGGTTTTTAAAAAATTATCTCTTTAACTATGAGGGAAAGTATGATTTATTAATTTAGGTTGTGGCCTTTTGGGTTAAGACACTGTATAGTCTGATAGGTGTGAATATTTTTGGAGGAACTTGCTGCCTTTATCTTCAGGACGGATCTTCCGCCCTTAAAGATGAAAACAGCAATACCCCGTAAGGTGACTAGACAAGGAACAATCTTTCTGTAAGCCTTGTATTAGAAACATTTCTTTCTTTATATTATGGCAGGTACAGGCAAGTTGGGATTCTCCTTTGTTCGGATTACGGCATTGCTCATTTCTTCCAGTCGTCTGTGGATTGGAACTGGCAATGGGGTCATTATCTCAGTCCCACTTTCAGAAAGTAAGTACTGACATTCTCAGTGTTAAACACTAGATAGATTTGACAACTGATAGAGTAATTCATTTTCAATGTATTCTGCTGAAGAGACTTTGCTACACATTTTCTGATTTGGCACAATGGTTCAATAAAAACTTTTTCTGTGTTAGCACCTATTTGGCTGATATTTCAAGAATCAAGTTTCTGCTACTAAAATGTGAATTTGGTAGTCACTAAACCAGAGAAGTTGTCCTGTATGTTCTGCAGTAATTCAAGACAGAGAGGTAGATGTAATAGTGTTCCAGAGCATAGAAAAATATGATGTTAGCGTCCATAGGAGTGGTATCTGACGTTATGCCTCTGTTAATGCTGATGATAACTTTGTGGCTAGAGTATACACTTCAGGCGTTAGACATATCATATTGCACATGTACCTCATATGGTCTCGGTTCACTTGTGAAATGTCTTCAGTTGAGCAGAGAGTGTTGATTTTATGTGCTGTACATCTGTAAAATGTGCATCATGGAAAAAAATATCACCAAAAGTTTCGTAAATAGTATCCCTCATCAACCGTACTGTGTCAAATAAGAGCAAAAAAATTTCGGATTACATGCTTGGTGTAATGAAAAAAGATGGAGAAATGTGATATCCTCAGATGAGGCACATGGTTTTTGTTATGTTTCAAAGGAAATAGCCAAATTAATGGATGTTTTTGTTCCAAAAATCCTTGTGTATATTGTGAAGTTTCTTTTCATGTTCTTAAAATCTGAGCATGGTGTTCAGTAAGTGTGCCAGAAATCATAGGATCATTGTTTTCAAAGAAACAAATTTTGATCATTGTGTGAAATTAATTTCCAGGGAATTAACGGGGTAGAAAATGTAGGAAAATTCAGTTTCTTCACAAGTACTGAAACTTTTGAAGAGAAATTGCTAATATTTTGGGAAAAGGTGCCAGGCTTGCATATGTGCTGTATGTCAGCATACTCTGACTGGGCAAAGTAAATGCAGACTGCATTACCAGCAAATGCAGGCTTCCTGTTTGATAATACTTCCATGACCCTTAGGTTGTTTAAAGCCTAAGAATTTCTTTCCACGTTAATAACAGTGGATGATGCTGTGGTTTGGAGTTAAGTCAGTTAATTACCAAAACATAATGTACTGTATTGAAATTTACGCTGTTTGTGCACAGAAATGAAGTGTAATGGTTCACTGTGGCACCGTGTAATGCCAATAACAAATCCTAAGAATGTGTCAATTTAAGTTCAGATAGCTGTTGCTACTACTGAATTCAGAACTTCTTATTAGTGCATGTATCATCTAAAAAATAAAATTAAAACATGTGAATGTATAATTTTACCCACTGCTTTGTATGGGTGTGAAACAAAATCTCATGTTTCAAGGAAGAGCATTGAATGAAGTTGATGTTTGAAAACAGTGTGCTGAGGAAGATATGGATATAGAAGAAATGAAATTACAAGGAATGGAAAAAAATACATATGCTTCATAGTTTATTCTTTACGTGTAACATTTTACATAGTAAGAAATCAACGAGAGTGAGCTGGAGGTATGTGTTGGCTGTATAGGAGACATGACAGATTCATCCATTGTTTTGAGTAGGAAACAACTTTGGGATACCTGTTGGTAGTTGGAAGGATAATGTTAAAGTTGTCCTTACATCATTAGGGTTTTGGGTATTGGCTGGATTTAATTACCATTGGTTGGTTATTCTGAACGTAGTGAACCTTGAGGTAATTTCATCAGCTGAGTAACAGCTATTCAAGGAACTTACACCATGTATTTGTATGCATTTCTTACTTTCTTAGGTGCTGGAGCAAGAAATGTCAGTAACAACTTACAAGGAGGCCACAGAAGTATGCCTGGTGGAGTTGTGCGTGTATATACTGACAGTTCAGGTACCAAAGTGACACCTGGCAGCTTTATCCCATACTGCTCCATGGCACAGGCACAGCTGTCCTTTCACGGCCATCGAGACGCCGTCAAGTTCTTCGTTGCTGTTCCAGGTATGAACAAGAATGGAGTTCTTGAATCATCCAAGTGGTGGGTTGTTGGCAAGAAGTATTCTAGAGTTGGCAAGATTACATAAGCACAAGTGAATCTCTTTTCCACTTCTAATATTTCAGTAAGGTGTACATTACATTTTTTCCACCAATGTCCAGAGCCATTAGCAGGCCCATTAGCCTCTGTACCAAGGGACCCAGTTTCACACCATCCTAAGAATAGAGGAATGCAAATGAAGTAAAATTAAAGTTGTACCTGTCCATGCTGCAGGTTCTGGAGGTCTGTCAGCTGCAACAAGTGAAACACCTCTGATAGAGAACATGGAATTGGAAGCACTGGAAACAAAGAAGCCTGCAGCAATGTTGGTGATGTCTGGTGGAGAAGGTTACATTGACTTCCGTATCGGTGAGTTATACTGAACACACAATGGCAAGGTAACATAGGGTTTAAGGTGTCTGGATGTGATGCTACATCACTGGGTAATTGGTTTCTGACCCTTGAGATGGTATATTGATCTCTTGTTAGAATATCAGAAACCAGTTATTCAGTGATGAGGGACAATAAGGACTAACAGAGCGAATGTATGAGAAGTGTTATGTCTGGTATGCATTTCCTAACTTGTTGATAATTAATACAAGTCACCAGACTATGTCCTTTTATTTTGGCAGAATGGTACACGTGACATTGTTAAAAAATGTTGCCATTGGAAGACTGTTGACTGTTTAAAGGCTGAAAATTCTATTGTAGTTTTATTTTCACCATTTAATTGCTGTATGTTTGTGGCTTTATTTTCTGAAGCAGAATTTGATTAAGAACTAGAATTGAATGTTAGAGGTGACTGTTAATGTCTCATACCTTGGCTGCAGCTGTTGAACGTTAAAGTTGAGTGTGCAACCTTCTTTTTTACTTTGTAGTGTCTTCGTTTAAAAGGTTGGTTTGAGTAACATTGGTGTGTTTATTGTACTTTAAATGGCTTATGAGGAAATGAATGAATGAATGAATACTGTCTGGACTTCTTGAACTATGAACATTAGAGACAGGTTGAGGAATTTGTACTAGGATTTGACATTTGTTGACTTACTTTCTCTCGCTAACTACGTGAGTCACAACCCACCTTGAGAATTGGCTTAGCTAGCAAGAAAGTCGTTGCATTTCACATACCTCTGAGGTTCATTAGCAAAATATATAAATAACCAACAAAATGCACTCCGATGTTTATGGTGTATTTTATTCACAATTTTCTCACCAACATGTTTTGGCCGCTGTTGTGGATCTGATTAATTCATGGATGATGGAACATATTAAGTTCATTACCATATTCACAAGAGCCTGCCAGTGGACCCTTTCCCTTAAGTCCACGCCCTATCATTCTATTTCTTTAAGATATATTTTAATAATATTACTCCAGCTCTGCCATGATCTTCCAGGTAGTCTGTTTCTTTCAGGTTTTTCCACCAAAACACTTTGTTTCATTTTCAGATAAAGAAAATATAGTTATTGACTTGAGGCTGATGCAACATTTTCTTATGTTACCAAACATAAACATTGTAGCTTTAATTCTAAGTCCATTTCTTATTTGTTTTGAAAGAATTGTATTTCTGATCAAGATTGGATAAATTCAAGACAAATGATATCTTTCTGATAGGAATCATTACTTCATGTGCAGCTGTAACTATAAACCCATTCAGAAAGTAACTGGGTTTTAAACCCCTTCTAATTCAGTGTTAAGCTGTTGAACATTCCCATAATAACAGTACACCTAGTTTTATGACTGTGCGATATTGTTTTGATAAAGTGGTAACATGATTTGTGGCAATCCAATGTTCATCTGCTTGTCAGTATTTTGTGGTTCTCATTGGACAGTGGGGAACTTCTAATTAGTTGCAGATCCTGTCACTTTACATGTGCTTGAAGACAATAGTAGTTTCATATTTCTGTATTATTGCAACCTGAAAGCTTTAAACTCTTTAAACTAGTATGTTATTTTGAATTTTTATAGTTCTGTTCCAAAATTTGACTTTTGTCATGGTTTCACAGGATTGCTTGTGTCTTTGTAGTATGATTCTTTGCTGTGTTCTGGTGATGGGGCATGTGCATGTATTTAGTTTCTTTGTTTCTGTGCCAAACCAGCCACCATACTAGCATCTATGAGAGCTTCTATGTGTTTCTTTGTGGTACTTTCGCCTTTACTGTGTTGACACTGTAAGCACAATCTGCAGTCTGATGTGTTCTGTTTTCTACCAGTCTCTCCTGGTTATCTTGGATCTTCTAATGGCATGTTCTAAAACCAAAAAGGAATGGTGAAATGGTGATAAAAGCAGCTCCTTTTTCCAGACCAGTCAGAATAGGAAATGTATCAGACAAATGTTTGCCTAATTAGTATTTTTAGAATAGCTAAATTAAGGAGGTTACATGGACATGTAGCTGGGATGGTGAGACCATAAATGCATACAGAACTTTCAAGATGGGAAACACTATGAAAGTGGCCACTTAAACAGAGGTAGAAAGTGACACTAAGATTGATTAATGTCAGAGAAGTCAGTGATTAGGATGGGTGATTGATGTAAGTGGCTGTTCAGGATCTTGTCCAAAAGGGAGAAATGTCTCACCTTGATTATCTGCTGCTGGTTTGTTAGAGGCAAAGTTTTGCTCCTCCATATCTGTGATTGTGAAGCCATACTTCATGTTTCACGTGATGTTACAGACATAGCAGATATCTTCTAGGAAGTGTGTAATCCCCGTTGTGTGTGTGAAACTAGGAAAAGGTATGCAGTCAAACACAACTTAATCACTGAGGTGTATTTAATGACTGTGATGGAAACAACTACATGTTTCGGCCTGTATTGGCCATCATCAG
>Ga0131853_10016688_pt1 | contig 13382 bp, 8 predicted proteins | sample TergutLab28metaG_FD_92764 | JGI IMG/M metagenome (GOLD analysis project Ga0131853, IMG submission 92764) | Labiotermes labralis P1 segment gut microbial communities from Petit-Saut dam, French Guiana - Lab288 P1 (version 2) (version 2) | ecosystem: Host-associated > Arthropoda: Insects >...
CTGTACTATGCTGTACTGTACTGTACTGGTACTGTACTGTACTGTACTGTGCTGTACTGTACTGTACTGTACACGAAGACTAGCACACGTTTTTGATCATATCTCGCTCAGTTGCTCTTATAATTAGAAATGTTTCAGACAAACGTTTTAAAAAAAATCGCAACACGCGTTGTATGTTGAATAACTATTTTTAAAAAATCATGCCATTTATGAAATCATGTGGAAGTTATAGTAGGACCGGCGAGGCCATGTTAGACAGCACGGCGCATGCACATTTCACGCTGGTACCTAAGGCTACAAAGAAACAAGGAATATGTAATAATTCTTTTTTGTTTTGTGGTTGCACGAACGCGTCTCAATGTTATTTTATACGTCCACTGCCTGTCTTGTTTTCACTGTTTGAAATTGGACATCGTGCGAAACACAACATACGACGGGGATGGTTTTTGTTTTGCTCACCCGCACAAAACAACCGTTGTGTCTTTTCTTATCCACACCCAGCTGCATCTCGCGGTATGCTGTTTCACCGTATATAGTAATTTCCAGGTGAGACATCCCCGTTGTGTTCAATAATCAATAGAATATATATAAAATTACACAATCTAACACAGCGTTTTATTAATTAATTACAATTACAAGATAATTAAATTATTTTTAACAGCAACATGTTTCGCCTCCTCTTATAGAGTCATCTTCAAGCTCAAAACTAAAAAGTGTTGTATACAATTTGCAATGCTTTATAGAGTACGAGACCTCGTATTACCTATTTGCAATAAATGTTATGAATTAAAAATAAATGTAATTTCAAATATAAATTAGCAAGTAATAAGGTTAAAAGTTAAAAGTTATAAGTAATAACATTTAAAATATAGGGAGAATAACAAAGTAATGTTTCAAGACACATTAGTACTGATATTGATGAATTATTTTTCCCAAATTTATGGATGTAATATCATGTGATTTCTATTCATCGGTGTAAATGGCGCATATTTTGTGAGGAGAAGTAATAATATTTTGGTCACTGGATGCGCTTATGCTGAATCCGTAAATTTTTGCGGAAATTATTTGTAATTCGTAATATATATGACAAACATGTAATCCGAAATCTCGTACTCTATAAAGCATTTCTGATTGTGTAAAAAGGTAAATCAATCCCATTACAGGCCTGGAGAGACCCTGAGGGTTCCAGCAAGTTGAGGCTCCCACATCTCAAGACAATCGTCGCATGAAGGCGGTAATTTTGTTAGCCCTACGCACCGGCCGCCTTTAACCCCAGGAAATATTCCTGGTACTCAATTCTTTTAGAGGCTGAGTCGACTCCAGCGGCATAGTGCGGTCGGAAGGATTATGTCAATGAAAATTTCCAGTGACACCATCGGGAATCGAACCCGCGACCTTCCGGCTTGTAGCGCAGTGCCTCAACCAACTACACCACCGCGTACCCCCCCCCCCCAATTGCTAATTTAAAATAAAACTTTGTAGGGCTGAGCTTGAAGATGGCTCTATAAGAGGAGCCGAAACGTGTTGATGTTAAAAATAATCTTATCATCTTTCAGTTGTAATTACTTAATAAAAAGGTTGTGTCATACTGTGCAATTATACATATTCTACCGAATATAGTAACTTTTCGTTAAATATAAAATGCTTTGATTGGCAAGTTCCTGCATCATGCAAGACACCGAGTCCTTCTAACAGAAAGAGTAGGTTAATGGTCTGTGGCTAAAATCCGGAGAGCTTGAAAGTTAAGGTAGGTGGTGGTTGTGAAATTGCTTTACTTAAAGTATTAGCTTTGTGGAGTAACCCAATAATGATTTAATCAGTCAGGTTATATGAGCTTTACCTGTCTTACAAAGAGTCCATTAAATGTCATGTCAAAAGACACAGTTCCAAGATGTATAGACTGCTGTTGGTCGCGCTGAAATGATTAATATACAGTTTTCCGTTAACATCCATTGGATCGCGTTTCTTTACGATCGAGTTTTTCTGCACTCCGTAGACTATATGAAATATAAAAATGTCTTTTTGGACTGCTATAAACGTGAAAAAAAGAATGCTCCAATCCTGTTACAGTATATATATACACACACGTAGGTTGTCAGCATAATCCTGTATTGCCGTCTTTGTTGTCTGTAATAAGGAAAATGCCTGGCTCTTCTTCATTTTCTTGATCGTATTTCGGTTTGTCAGAACACAAACATTCAAGTTTATTGCCTACAAGGCAATGGAGCGTGGAATGGTTTTCCATTATTTTCCGCGAAATTAATGTGGCGACTTTTGCGCTGTGTGACAGATTTGTGACTGCAGAACCGTTACATCATACGAAGTCAGTATAATAAAAACACACGAACGATAGGTGTTCCAAATTTATTGATACATTACATGTGACAGTCCGTGTACATGCGTCGTTATGTCAGTGTTTTATGATTTCGTCGAACCTGATTATGTTGTAATTCTGGTATTCACGTTCAGTTTAAATTGCTTCATCAGGCTTTAAAACGTCCCATTAGACAAATAATGTTTCAGCTGTCAAGAGTGAAGATACAGGATGGGCCACGAAAAAGTAGCCCGCCTTCCGTTTACACGTGTCCTTGTGATATTCTCTCTGGCTCTAGTATGTATATTGCGTGGAGTGTTTGAACAGTTAGACAACAGTCGTGCTGTCACCGTGTTGAGGTATACCCGATGTAACATAGTGATTTTGATGGCTGCAACTGCGTGGCTGATATTGTCCTTCAGTTCCTGGATCGTGTGCGGATTTGATTCTTATACCGTACTTTTCAGATGTCCCTAAAAAAAAAAATTCTCCCTCCCCCTACCAGCGGGGGGGGGGGAGAGAAATTTTCTCTGGGGACACTTTGAAAAGTACGGTATACGAATCAAATCCGCACACGATACAGGAACTGAAGGACAATATCAGCCACGCAGTTGCAGCCATCAAAATCACTATGTTGTATCGGGTATACCTCAACATGATTAGCCATCAGAATCACTATGTTACATCGGGTATACCTCAACATGATTAGACGTGCGCAGCTGCGTATTGATGCATTAGGCAACCACTTGCAGCATCTTCTACGATGGTATATCCTTTCAGCATTTGGCTTCTATATTAATTTCTGTATTTACGCTATGTTACGGACCCGGGCTAATTTTTCGTGGCCCATCCTGTATAACGAATAAAGTTCCGACCTTCATAGCACGTCAACATCAGATCGTATCTTATAGTAAATATGTACATATGTGCTTGCACTAAGTTGTGTTCTGATTATTCTGTATACTTCGTGTCCTTCGTCATGTGTGTCATTTATAAGGATTTGTAATTTCCGTAATATGTGAAGAAATGTCACATAGTAGCCATAGATTCAGAAAGACTAATAAAGGACGAGGCGATAGTACAGTTAAAATACTTGGACTTGAAACTGAAATTAGAACATCTCTCAATTCTCGTAGCACACAGATTACACTTGTTGCTCAAGTGCTGTTTTGGACCGTTGAGGCCTAAAAATGTTTGCGCTTACCACTTTTCGGGTGGGATACAACCCACACGTCGTCTTCCCTTATCTCAAAGTTCCTGAAGCGTTCAGCATATTTAGGAAAGTAAGGCGTGTGGGCGCATCCGGAGGGGAACACCCTAACACTTGCCACCGGATAGATGGAACTCCTGCACTCCTGTTGCAGTTTCACAGCAGTAGGGTCCTCCAGCGGCTCCATGCGTAGGTCTGTCGCCATGGCGAATGTTTCTGAAATGATAGCAACATGTGGTAGATTAGTCTACAAGGAAGATAATCGTCAATGTAGATGTGACACAATGTCGTATGTATAATAAATATACGATTTTGAGGAACGTGCAGCCCCCATCTTCACGATTACCGAACTTTTATCATGGACAAAAGGTCAACACATATATCTGCACCCTCAGTAAGTTTCTGCCAGACTACACCACGTTACGTCCCAGTAGACAGCAATATTAATTTTCACAGCCACCTGATCCTCAGTTGTCAGATGTGTTTCAGGACACATGTCTTGAATTGAAATGCTGAATCTGCCATATGGACAAACACATCTTCACTTTACGACTCCTAAATTATTCTGGCATAACGCCCGAAAATGGAATCTGTAACGACTACCTCAAAGTCATGAAATCATCTTTCCTCTGCGCGGCGTAACCTCGACAGACGGCTCAACGAAGGACAGAGACGCCAAAGCCCAAGGATTAGAATAACAATCATAACTGGGAGTGTAAGGAATAAACAGCTTGACACTTTAAACATACAGACCAACTGGGTTGTAACGTCTTGAGAGGGACTGGATATTTTATGCCGTCATAAACAATTGCTTTTGTAACAGAGGAGTATAAAGTTACTGTTAACCTTGAAGAACGACGCCTAATTTAAGGCTTCCGTTGCGATGTCAGTGAGGTCGTCGCTCTTCTGGGATGTTACGCAGCTTTCATTGGTAGCTAGTTACCGACGTTTCGAGACAACCCATCTGTCCCATCTTTAACGATCAAGGAGTCCAAGAAATCATTCTTCTTGGGCTGCTTGACCGTTGCAGATGGAACCAACAGTTTATCCCCAAACGTCGAGGACTACCGGTCTATGCCGCTTAACATCCCACAAGATTGACGATCTCAGTGAGGAATTAATTGGTACCACAGAAGGTCTGACGCTATAGACGAGATGTTGCATAAACTGATGTCGTTACAACCGGGTTCAACTGTACATACGGGAAAACTCTAACGAAAACAGGTGAGACTGATCGTGAAATAAGGAGAAAAATGTGTTTCAAGAATTATGTTATTGTTCATTTTGATGAAATGTTATCATTTCTTCTGGTGTTAAAGGCTGTTTTGCTGAAATATAATTTAGATATCGTAAAATAATCTTTGTTGTCCATATCGAACGACCGTGTAGATTGAGACCCTTTATGAGGGTAGCTACTGAAAGACTTGAAGAAAATCCATTGTAGAGAGTTTTATTTGAAAATTCTACATGCATTTTCTTTCCTGGCTTGCCCGAGTGATGTTTTGCCTAGAGGTTTTTCTCGGCCGAGGCTTTTGTTAATTTCTTATTTTTTATTTATGTGATGAGCGTAAATTATGGAGACTGTCGCCATCCAGTCTGCTCCGGTCTTTTGCCACTGCATATTCCCGACATAAAAATTTGTCACCCTCAAAGTACTCTTCCGTTTCTTTACAGTCAGAAACCAAGCTCTACTCCAACATAAAGCAGCCGATGTAACCCACGTTTTGTGAATTTTAATCCTGTGTTTGTAGATACAAACCGAAATATAGAAAATCCTTGAGAAATGGAATTAATAAAATACACAGATAGATAACGTGATAGAAGCATACAAACAGATTTCTTGCGGAATATCGCGATACGACTCCCATGCTTGTGCCGTCCGCACACATTGTCTAGTACAGTATTACAGTATGTACTTCTGATTTCATGCTGGGTTTGATGAGTTCGCTACTGAGACATGTCTATATAATTATCCATTAGCAGCAAAAAAAAACAGTAGCAGAATTACAGCAGCTCGCAGAGTATTTGTTTATATTCCCACTGGCGCTCTGTCCCCCGCTTGTATGACAGGTACAGATATTAGTATGCATAAGAGGAGATGAAGCTAAATAGTAAGGTTGTCACTGTGCACGACATGAAGACATGCGGAGGAAATGCTCACTAGAAAGTGTTCTTGCGTCAATTATACAGTCAGGTTATGAGGCAAGTACTGTGAAAACTGTCAGTACGATTCCAATGAAATTTGTATGTTAGAGAAGTAGCTTTATTAAATATTTTTTTCCCTGCAAAACTGAAAAAAAAGTTGCATTATGTCACATTAAGTCACTTAACATAGTCATATTTAATAATCACTACGGGCATAGGCAATTGCCTATATAAAGTTTTATTAATAAGTAAGTATAAAATCGTGACGTCTTTACAGAAGACCCAACACTATGCCCACAAAAGTGCTAATGTTACAACATTGTCCACATTCCCACAACTTATTTCTCTGCGATTAATTATTGAATCCCCGTCTTATAAGCGCCTAGGTCTCCAAAACCCTCTTTCACTGTGAGGTTTTCTCGAAATTTTCAGTACAGTAGGGCATTTTCCACCTCCCTATATATCCCACCCACACTGTTATTGGGTCGATCATCTCATTCCCTGTGATAACTACACATACCGCCTGTTTTAATGTTAAGTCTTTATGTGTTTTGTACACGGTGTATTAGTATTATGTGTTTGTATCGTTCTCACAATACGTGCTGATTATTTCTGCATATGAACATTATTCCACTGGCCTATCTAATGTAGATGAACTACATTCTCTGTGAGACATACACTGAATTGTCTACATAGTTTAGGTTATTCTTAGTCTTCAGTGTGATCCTTAGCGTAAGGCCGTTTATAAACAATATATAATACTGAGCTTTTAATTGTACATTTTTTCCTGCCCTTCCTACTAGCAGCACTAACAAATATATCTATCATTTTACAGACTTGTTTCATATACCGATAGGGCGTCCCATGCTCCACATCAACAGGGGTTTTAAGCTTCCAAGTGAAGAGTCATTACATAAGTTATTATCAGCAAAGCTATATGCCACTGCAATACTGATGACCCATTATCAGCAAAGCTATATGCCACTGCAATATTGATGACCCAAGTTCAGTAATGACTAATACTTCCGAGGGTCTGTCTTCAGTAATAGTCTCGATCAGAGTGGCTACTCAGTCCAAAGCGTGTACCGTCTTCTGACGCTCAAAACGATGGGTTCATTGTTTGGATTCCAGTCGGGAAATGCAATGTCTGCTTTCCTTCTGTGAATGTTATCCTGATTAGAAGAAACAGTTGCGAAAAGCGCTGCTTCGTCCAGGGAGCCTTAGCACAAGTGTATTAATAAGATTCTTAAAACTGACAAACGGAAGGTTGTGGTGTGGGCCGCATTGGCCTACAGTGTCTGCCACACATATAGTTAATCGTGATGAGTCAGGCAGTGCGATAGTTCAGCATGCTAATGTTTGTGTTTATACTTTTGTTGAATGTTTAAATTCTAGTTGTTCCTGAAATATCAGCTTTGATGTGCTAGATGAGGACCGTTTGAAACATGTCAAGGCCTATCATAGCAGTGACAGCGTTTTGCGGGAGGTTGCTTCTAAAGCGATCACTGTCTAACTCCAAAAAAAAAAAAACGAGAGAAGGAATAACAAATGTGTCAAATGACAACAAAAATATCAACGGCCAAATTAGACCACATGTTTGGCCACTTCCTTCGTCAGAACTGACACTAATTTACCTCTTTTTGGCGGGATGTATCGAGCAGTGTTTTCCATAGTTTCGAAGAAAGAGAACGGACTAGCAAGGAATATCTGTCGTCACACCTGATGTTGTAATGTAGCAAGTGTAGTAACTTGTATTGGAGGTACCCCCGACGGTTGCTGCTTTGCCTCTGTCTGCCGCTCCAGTCCCATGACAGGACATCGCCTTTAAAGTGACCTAATTAATGGTCTCCTCCCACATTCGCGATTGTATCATACGCGACCTGTCAGTGTAGGATAAACCTTTCCATTTTCGATAAGTACCTCATTTCGTAACATGACACTCAGTTCCATGAATGACTGGATTATGGGGAGATGGTAACTTTAAATATGGGACGTGGACCAAATTTCATGGAGGAATTGGCTGTCGTGCCATCCTTTGTAATTTCAGTAGCTGCTACATCATAAAGTAACCGAACCAAAACGGAACTCCTGACGTTATGGTTTAAGCACCTGACTGTCGAGAAGTTCAGGATAAGCATTGTAGCAAATCAGTCATATCGCACAATGTCACGTTGTGAGTATCCAGCATGGCGTTGTCAATGCTTGTCGCAGTTACAGACGTCACCGAGCGTCTCAATTCTTGGAGACGTGCCTTCGAGTGTTTACAGCAAGGAATGTGAACAACCGTGACAACCTGGGCACAGAGTGAACACATTTTATGTTTATGGTTCCGTGCATCGCTGATCCATATTAATAAAAGTCCAACGAGATGCAACACAAAGCAGGCTATATATTATTCTGCAAGTTCACTTTACATGTTTCGAGTGTCAACCACACCCATCATCAGGAGTATACAAAACCATAATTACAGCCTCCGGTACTGGTCGTATTTTTTTGTGCATATACCTCCCTCCAACGTGGTCACTTGGCCACGTTGTGTTGCTCCTCCAACATTCCTCTTACCGGCTGAATATTTAGACATTTTGATGCAACTTATTTTATAACCTACCTTACTTGCTTGTAAGGAAATGCATAATGTCGATGTGCCCGTTATGTTAAGGCTTAATCCGGACTTAGTTCTTGCAGAGTACAACGCTGCGCCACTGGGTAGATTCCCAACCTTTCCTTCGCAACTTGGGAAACTGATCACCCAACGACGCAACGTCATATTCCAGAAGAACCGCTTTGAAAACCCCAAGACTCGCTGGGTTCAGTCCATCTGACCGATGTTTATTAAAATCAGGATGCCTACAAAAATCACCACACGGCGTCTTTCATACTTCAAATTTTCTGCTTTAATAATACCAACACATTTTAAATGTGAGACGAAGAGAAGAACTTAATGTGAAGGAATCTTAAAATTTTAAGACTTTCGGAAACATTTTTTAGGTATATTTTATAAAAATGTATTAATCTTGGCATTGCGAAAAAAACGGGTATAGCTTTCTTGTTCATGGAGGTTATCAAGTATCTACTGGAGCAGTAAGTTTTTTTAAACCTGATAATGACGTAATTCTTAAAAGCACATGTAACCCATACTGTATGCAAAATATTGTAGGCGTGTCAGTGAGAAGCTCTGAGATTGTATCTGCCCAAAATGAATGCTGTCGGATTTTGCACTAACTTGAATGTGCCCAGAAGTGACCACTAGGTCAAATATTTACTGCTGTACTCACAATGTCCAGAATACATTGAAGCATTTGAAGAAAAGAAGAAGCCGCATATCCTTTCTGGTACTCAGTGTTCATTTACCCACTGTTGGTACTTCCGAATAAATACATTATCTTTGCAAATAATATTAAGAAATTTTGAAGGTTGCTAGAAATCTGTATGTATAGCCTCACTTAAAAATTCTTAAAAACACTTAAATGTAAAATCAGGCCACGACTACATGGAAGATGCTGTAGTCCCTTCGTTATTCCCTGTAGAACAGACAGCTTGTTGGTACAGACTGTCTGATGATCAGCAGACTGATGGTTTTGCTTTCATCGCCTGCCGGCATTACTCACACTTCTTTTGTTTGGTGTAGTATGATTCTTATACAGCACAACTGAACGTCTGAATGCTTCTCTTTGTTCTGCATGCACCATTATTCCTCAGTTTGTCACCATTAGTATAAACAGCTAAAATGTCATGGTACATGTGTAGACCGCAACCTGAACCCTTCGTAAGGAGATTGTTTCTTTTGTTATACCCGACGGGAAATCTGAAGTGTGGCGTAAGTATTCCTTTGTTTCATAAGTATCCGTACTTTGGTATACTGGTAATGACAGTGGGGGCAATGTTGTAACAGTAAATTATGACGATATGCCACCGATGGGAATTAGATCGTGGTCAGGACGTGCAGTGCCATTGATCAAATGCTCAACCGAGAAATACGTGTATACCACGTGGAAGTGAAATTGTGGTACAGAAATAACATGGCGTGAAGGAACAAGCCGCCATATTTACTGAATTGTGGATTATTTTACGTTCCTGTTGATATCATAATACGGCATCAGATGCAGTATCAGAGGGAGAGATGTCGCAGGAAACTCTCGTGATATGTTTATGTGCGTTCAATCCACGAGACTGAAGAAAGTGATAAAAGTTGTAAGTTAACGTACAAGGTTCCTGGCTAGGAATCGAAACACGGACATCCCGAATGCCAACGACATGCGTCAGCGATGTGTGAAATCTCACAGCAGATTAGCTGACTATGAAATTTAAAATTCATAGCCTCTGTTTTACTCGGCGAAATTAACCATTTTGTACCACCAGGTTTGACATTAAAGAATTCTACGTTCAGTTCACAGTGCAACTGTGTGTCGTGTATGTATCGTAGAATAACAAGCGATTACTTCCCTATACAGCAGCCATTCTTAACCTGGTGTCCATGGATACATTTCAGAGGAACCGTGAACTTGGATTAAAAAATACCACTTTATTTTCATTACTTCTAACTAAGATTTAGCTTTTCATTCGATAATGAATGTAGGCAGCAGTGTAACTTATTGCCTGTGGGCTTCAAAAATGTTTGTTAACTTCAATAAATCTCACTATCTGTATCTTACGCATTTAAGTAGATTTTTCTAAGAAAGGTTCCGTAGGTTTCACTGGACTCTCAATGGGGACCGAGGCACAACAAAAAGGTTAAGAGCCCCTTTAGCATTTACTGATTGGTTTCTATAATCGAAACGAAGTATTTTCACTGTGCTGTACGGAATGGACCTTTTTATGAAACAGATGATGGATCGTCCTAAAAGTGTAACACTAAGAGCGAGGTGTTTATCTCTTTAAATAAATTCGTCATAATATGCTTTTAACCAAAAAAACAAGAAAAATCTATTAGAGTTACATAGCGACATTGTGTAGGAATAGGGTTACGAAAGTGTATGTTTTTCTGAATAATTCTAACAATGATTGTCTGATTATATTATATGTTCAGTGTATGAATTTATTTTGTATTAATACTGACATTAAAAACATGGAAACCTTTATTTATCTCAGCATTTAACCAACTTGATGCACAAAATTTGTTTCACAATAAGTTTTATTTAATGCCTCTACATGTTTCGAGCACATGTGCTCATCATCAGGAGGTCAAAATTGCATTACACAGCCTCTGGAATCATCAATTTTGACCTCCTGATGATGAGCACATGTGCTGGAAACATGTAGAGGCATGAAATAAAACTTATTGTGAAACAAATTTTGTGCATCAAGTTGGTTAAACACTGAGATAAATATACTGAGATGCACGGTCAGCAAAACGTCAAAAAATGGAAGCCTTTGTTAAAGTCGCGGTTTTAAGTGTGTAAGAAAGCAACCACTCTGTAGGGTGTTTTGTGACTGAGGAATGGATACGTGTGGTTAAGAATAAGAATCGATGAATGGAGTGAAAAACTTGACGGTTTTAGGAAAGATGCAGAATTCCTTGACAAAAATCTTTGTCACAGTTACTGCACGGAGTAATAGTGTAAAGTCTTGTGTGTGCTGAATTGAATGACCTGCTAACTAGCTGATCAACTTGTTCTAGTTTATACTGTCATGCTTCATCAGTTGCCCGGTCATTCACTTGCTCAAGGCAATTGTTCATATGGAACCTAGTTTCTTTCCCGTTTTTACTGGCCGTTCTTGTTACTGTAGCATTTTCCACATTCTGTATCAACTGTCACCTAAAATCATTTCCTTCCACAAGACTTATTTAATTCTTTATTTAATTTTTTATTGGTTTAAATTCATTTTAGTATCTTATTATATAGTTTCTTGACGACAGGCTAATTTGTAAATAATTAATTACAAAACATATGGAAAGAATTACTCCTGCCCCAGTATAAAACAATATTGCAAGATTTTCTTGTATAGACTAAAGAAAACTACGAAGAACTCAGGCTACATAGCTGGTCTCCTAGACGAGAGTTGTACCATCTATACTCCGAACGCGAAGCAGGAGTGTTGCCCACCCGTGTAAGTAGTTACACTTGGTGTAACTTCAGTTCCTTTAGCTACGTGAAACTTATAGACATGCATTGAAATCTGCCTTGTCGATCAACATGTAATGAATTTCCAATATTTCTGAAGCATGAACAGTGTCCAAAACGTCCATAATGCGTTATGAACTGACATGTCGGACCTCCGTGACAGATCTAACTGCATTAAGTACCCGTGAAGCTGGTACATGTGCGCGTGACGGCACTAATACTGCTGTCTGATGGAGGAGCATGACGTGCATTATGACAACACTAAAGGATTTATTGACCCTGCATTTAGTTGCTTTGTGTGTATGCTGTTTGGATTCACGATATAATTAAAAGATGTCATTTTTTTCTTTCTCTGGTTTCCTAGTCAGTGTAAAGGTTTACGTCGTACTGTTAAAAAATTTTATAATTTTTATACCCTAAGTCAAGTAAAGTTCAACCTAAAACAGGCTATGAAGACCCAGAGGAGGAGTAGATGTATAGCTCTACTCTTTCTTTAACCTCACCACTCGATGGGTTTGGGTGGTCAACGCCATGCCCTGGCAGCTTTACCCCCGGCAAAGAGACCCGGTACCCATTTTACAAGAGTCTGGGTGGGCCTCAGGACCGGTCTGGACGGGTGCGGAAATTCTCACCCCACCCACTGGAATTCGATCTCCGTAGCAAGTCGCTATTCCGACTACACCATGCCGGTCCGCAACCTAAGTCAGAGTAGTCGAAAAACAGTGACAAGTATTCTGGGCTGTGACGCCTTGTTGGTGGTAAATAGGTTCCGATGTTTCGAAGAACTGTAGTAGAGTCCAGTTGAAATATGATGGCACAGAATGACGCACGGGAGGGGAAGTGAAGGGGAAACTGGCGAATGGAGTGGGTAGCATGTATTCTTCACACCACCTCGTAACATGGTGTGTGCAGCATTACTACGGCTGGTGCGCACACCTCGGCTGTCAGCAGTCGACTGAACTGACACCCCCGCCGATTTAAATGGACTCGTCCGTTTCGCCAAAAGACGAAATCTGTTTTCTGCGCGTGTGCCATCACATTTCAAACGTAGTCTACCTTCATCTTCGGCATCAGACATTCTAAACGTCGTTAACTGTGTACAAGTCGACACGGCGTTACTTCCTGAAATATTTGAACCTACACCCAACACCGCTGCGAGAACTTCAATACAGAAAGTCGACGGTCGTAAGTAATACAAAAGTTCCATTACATATATGCGTGGAGACAACCAGGCAATCAGTAAAATTAACACAGAATACAAAGAAAGCGTTTTTTCAGAAATACACGGTCCATGTTTTATTAAAAGTGCCCGGAAATATGCTGCAGCTGTGATCTTAGCGCATTGCGATGAACAACGCCGCTGCATACACTGCTGACAGTGGAAAGATACGGAAGGAAAGAAAGTTTTCCCTGTCGCATGTGGTTCACAGCCTCCGACTGCATCTGACTGCTGCAGATGAATGATAGTACAGTCAGAGTTTTCTCCATAATCACTCGGTGTCCTGTAAACGCGTATGTACGAGGTGTCGCAATAAAGAAACCGGATTGCTTTTATTACTCATTTCCGGCCACGTCGATGACGAAGAGGAGGGTAGGGCATTGACCCGTGGACTTCCCTCTACCGTCACACAAAGGTTCATTCACGCGCATC
>Ga0131853_10016690_pt1 | contig 13381 bp, 19 predicted proteins | sample TergutLab28metaG_FD_92764 | JGI IMG/M metagenome (GOLD analysis project Ga0131853, IMG submission 92764) | Labiotermes labralis P1 segment gut microbial communities from Petit-Saut dam, French Guiana - Lab288 P1 (version 2) (version 2) | ecosystem: Host-associated > Arthropoda: Insects >...
AACTTCAGTTTAAGAGTCGTCATTGTGAGTGTTCAGGCAAGGTGGAACGGCTTTAAACTGAATGGTACAAATCAACTTCGGGTTTACACTGACGATATCAATTTATTGGGTGGAGCTGGCTTCTTATAAAAAAAGACAACAGCTTTTTTAATTGCCCTAGAAGTAAATGCTGATCATTCGAAGTGTATATTCAGTCTGATTGGAAGCAGATTCAACTTGAAAAATGTCTGCTTCCGTTCGGTCGAGGATGTTTTGCTCTGCAGATTGCAACCAGCGTATAAAAATTACACGTATCGGAATTTGGGGGTTCCTTTCATTTTTAACTGCGCGTCTCACATTGAGGGAGGAACATAGGCTGAGTGTGCCTAAGAAGGCGACATAACTAGGAAGTGCATAGGGCTGTATAATGAGAAACATCGTGATGTGATCCAGTTGCAAAATATTATTCAGTTTGTAAAATAATGGAGCATGAAATGAGCAGAAAATGTGGCACGTATGTGGGAGAGCACAGGTGCGTATGTCGGTTTGGTCTCAAACCTGAGGGAAAGAGTTCTCTTCGAGGTCGTAGGCGCGGACGGGAGGATAATATTAAAATGGTTTTGCAAGATATAGGATGTGGGCTTGACCTTATTTCATGTGTCCCAGAAAAGCGACAGGTGATGGTCTCGTGTAATCCTACGGTCTCTACATAACGCGGGAAGATTCTTGAATAACCGAGGGAATATAATTTTCTCTAGAAGACTCTAGAGAACAGTGATTCTCCCACTATTACATACCTTGGTTATGCATAATTGAAGGTCAGCAGACGTTACCCTTCTTTCTCAACTGCATTGGTCAAGTATAATTTAATGTATTATTTGATGTATTATTAGGTTCATGTATTTACTAACAGACTGAACAAGACATTCTGCATGACAATACATTATTGTCACTGTAAACTTATACAGCAATATTCTGTTGCAATCAATGTCTAAACGAGCAATATTTCCGGCTCAGTTACCCTCCTGACGAATAAATAACTGCTTGATGGAAAATTGCGCGTCATCCATCACGCTCCAAACCACGTCAGATAGGTTTTCCCGTTAATGACAGCGACTTACCGAGTTATTGTCGCCAACACTGGATACAGTTAGTCGAATTGCAAATGGTCAGATTGATCCTGTCTTGATTTGTTTCGTCTCATTCGGTGTGCCCATACACACAGACACAAACACACACACATACACAAGTAGTAACCAGTAAGGTTTGGCCCGCCCAGGGGCTAAGCCCCCGGGCTCAAAATTAAAAAATGGTGGGTGCAGTGGGCCCCAAAATTAAAAAAAAGGGCATAAGCCCCGGGCTGAAATTCCTAAAAGAACACCTAAGTGTAGTGCCTCCGTGAGGATGGGTATGTGTAGAAGTGGAGTAATTCCTCCGTGCCCTACCTACGCCGAAGGCTCCGTTTTGATAGGCCCTCGAGAGTTGAAGTAGTGAGTGTAAGATGGATCTAAGTGTTGTGTCTCCTTGAGGATGGGTGAAGTTGAGCGAATGTAGTGAGAGCAAGGTGGGAATGAGGATTAATTGAAGGTATGAAAGTGGAGTAATTCCGCCGTGCCCCCCCTTCGCCCAAGGCTCTGATTGGATTGACCCCTCGTGAGCGAATGTAGTGGTATTTGCGGGATTTAACATAACGTAGGTGGGCAGCAGTGTGCCTCCGTGAGGATGGGTGAACCGCCGTGACCAGGCGAGGGAAATGATAATGGTCAAGGTGTCATGTCGTTGAGGGTGCAGTTGAAGTGTCCAAGCGCTGGTAACAACCTGTGTCCCTCGCATGCTGTAAGATGCTGCTCTTGCACTATTCGGCGCGCACGTGAGAACCTTAACGCTTCGTTGAACGGGAGCCGATGCAAGTGCATTTTATCACACGCTCAGGAGGCGCACGTGAGAACCTTAACGCCTCGTTGACCGGGAGCTGATGCAAGCGCATTTTATCACGCGCTCAGGAGCGTGATTTGCTGAAAAAAAAGCGCCATCGCTGCAAGTTACTCGAGCAGCCATTATGATTTCGGGGGAGGTACCGAACGCTATGAGTGGGTGGTCCTACATGTCCATGTACAGAAGGTCGGTTATTGCAGGGACGAAAACGCTAACACATGTGAGTTAAATATCTTTAAGCCTATATCCTGAGAAAGCGATATAGGACTACCAGGGCTCGCTTGTATGGACATGTCATATGGCAAAAATTGTGGCGGGGTGAACTGGGGATGAGACGCAGTGAACATATTGGTTCTGTACAAAACGTTGCGTTATAGGACCCCAAAGCATTGTTGTCTGCGCTTGCTGCATCTCGAAGCTCTGAAGAAGAAAAGGGAAGGGTGTGACATTGTGCAGTCGGGTAAGAGCATTTCGCTATCTGTTAATACGCACACGTCGGCTTATGCTAACTCGGTATTAATGTAGTGAAATGCACTTATAGAAAACGTGGGCCTTTTGTGGGAAGCTGTGAAGAAGGGTGTGGCATCTGGAGAAGATTTCACCTTGTTTGGTGCATCCCGTGCCCGCTGTAACCAGGCTGTTGTTTAGTGAAGAGAGACGCCCTGCTCCTCCGAATAAACGTAAGAACCTATTACCAGTTCATTTCCAGCTTCACGTAGCATCAGATGTATAGCCACCCTAACATATTTTTTTCATTGACCGTTTGAGGGTTGGTAATGAACTAGTAGATGCTCTTTCAGGCTGTGATAGCCCGTGGCAGAGACGTGGGGGTGTCGGCAGCGCTCACTCTTACAGGCTGTGAATACCCGTGACAGAGACGTGGGGGTGTCGGCAGCGCTCACGTACGAGAAGAAACACAGGTTAGTGCAGTGATCCTTACCTTTCACGTAGAAAACCAATAGGGGCGTGTTCGCAGGCGGTACAGCACAAAATGAATACACAATATTCAGCTAGATTGCGTTTATTCAAAGCAGTAGTGATACATGGATACGCTATTAATTATGTGTCCGCACAAATGCTACTAGTTCCTCATACAGGTGACGATAGTCAGCGGTTCCACATACGGCAACACAACATTCAGCTAGATGACGTTTATTCAAAACAGAGATACATAGATTTAAAATTAATTTTATGTTTCACACAAACTTTACGAGTTCCTCATACAGGTGAGGGTAATATACGTGTTTACTGGCGTTAGGCATCGGTTCCACATACATAACTGAAGTTAAGGCCATCGTCACATACTACAAGTCAGGCAAAGCAAGTATGTCTTCGCAGCAGGGAGCAGAGTAATGGGACGTAGGACTTGCTCGACCGGTTTATAGGGCTGCAACAAATTCGGCAGTATGACGTGTCATGTCAGTAGGACATTGGACAAAATCCGTCTTCTGCAGATAGTACATTAACCAATGGTAGAGAGAATGCGCGATTTTGGTTGCGCAAGCGAATCTAGGAAACTTGTGACATGGTAAGGTACACCAGCGGTCGCGATTGAAAGAGTCGGGTGAGGGGCAATTGATATCCTCTAGGTTATGGATCGGTAGACCTGTGAGTCCTGCGAGGAATGTACTTTTAGAGACGCCGTATGCGTAGAGGTGTGCGAATCCCGCCACGGCTTCGTTAATGACCGTGTGTGATTCCCTATATTGTATATGCCCATCGGTCCAATTTATGCCGTTCTCTATCGAGCCATGATCCGCCATCTTGTAGGGGCTCTTGAAACGGAACGTATCGGACGCGGCGGCGCTGGCCACTCAGAGCTCCACGACGACCGTCTCATTCTGTCCCCCCCCGCAAGAACTCGTAATCAATTACGACCTCCCTAACCCCAGTCATGTTAGATTAGGAATGATAAGAATCGTTAAAAACTACCTACCTTTTATAGGCAGCTGCGACAGCATTGACCCCAACGCCACGCGACATTTCGACACCGAATTCGGTAGTGAATAACCGATCCACTTGTAGGTCTGCGTTGCATGCATCGAAGAACGAGATGAATTGTTTCGGAGGGTAGCCCCGATCCATGTAGAGGGCGAATAGACAGCAATACTTACCGCAGATGTTACTCGTTAGGCCTTGCAGCTCCCTCCTGTTATGGTCCCAGATCGTGCAACTGCGTTTAATGAATGCCTGGATGTCGGGTACGAAAGGTACGATGTCATACGAATCGAAGGAGTATGCACTCGAAGATCTGGGTCGGAAGTATACGGCTAGCCAGTGTGAACCTCTCTCTGTGTGGGTATCGGCATTGATGATGACAATGCAGGTCCACGCGATGAAATGTGGTAGGAGATCGGAGGGGAAAACATCGATGAATGAGCGAACATCGCGCAGTGTACACAGTATTTGCACAGTGTCCATCTCCCTCTCTCTCTCGCTTAGAAGTCGGTCGTGAAGTTGAGCGAAAAATGTACGAGGACGGAATTGTCGAATTCGAGGTACAGCAGACACGTGATCGCTTCAGGTAATGGCTTATTGAATTTCAACTCGATTCTGATATTGCCATTCTCAGAGTGGGACGTAAGACCCTCCGACGCGCTCCGGTCAGGTATAAGGTCAAAGAGTAATAATAAATAGCCGTTTATATACATATAGTGTTATCTGCAGTCCCGAGTTCGAGCGATGTATGCCAGACGCTTCGAAAAGCGTCCTGTAGCCCATGACGGAAGTCTTTTCATGATCCATGCCCAGCTCTAGGCCCTCGTTAGGGAACTGTTTCCCGTTCACAAACAGCGAAAAATCGCTGATATCGTAATGTTGAAATCGGTATGGGTTGCTCTCCAACGACTCGATAAAATCCGTGTTCTTAAAAATGGTGAACAAGAAACGTTTGGGGGTGGGACCTAGGACGGCGTTATCGATAGACAAGGATTTTGATCCGGCGAAGAATGGGAACGTCTTGAGTTCGACTCTCGTTAGGTTATAATGCGCGGGACTCCCCTTGCTCAGCGTCGAATTATGAGCTATCAAAATGGAGGGGTTCGGCCTTACGCGTCTGACCAGTAACTGGGCGTCCAACAACTTGAAAACGGTTTTTAAGCGATAGTCTTGTTCATCATATAGAAGCTGGATCGGGCCTTCGTCAATGTGATCTGCAACCTGACACCCGGCAGTAAGTATAGGGGTACGTTTGTTCCAACGAGTGATGAATCCCCGGTTCTTCGAGACGGTCAAAGTCTCGGCTTTAGGGTCGCAAGGCTGCATGTCGCCCGTGTCGAGTTACCAGTACGCGTTTGTGAGATTTGAGGCTGCCGCACCTGTGCCGTAGGTCAGGAGACTTTCGAGATAAGAGCGATAATGATAGTGATCGCTCGCCTGCGTGATGGTGACGCCATTGAGAGTGACGTTACCTTGACTGAACAGAGAGTGGAGGAAATTATTAGTCACGGCTGTGAGGTCAGTAAAGTCCACATCCTTTCCCGAAGCCGAGATCAATTTACCCCGGACGTAGAGTTTGATATCTAGATCTATATAAGTATCGTTATCGGCAGGTATACAAAATTCCAGATCGTTTTGATCCACGGGGGCGATGGGTCTGTACGCGGTCTGTATCGTCCCGAGCACAGACGTCTGAATAGGTCTGTGCGTGAAGATGTCAAACTCGCTACTGACTGACGCTATCTCCACGGCAGACATGATGGCTGATGAGTTACTGAAGGAAACTAAGAAATGTTCACACTTTTTATTATTTTTCGGGCACGCTTGGTGTTTTTTTTCTAGACTTTGCCCCCCCTGGGCTCCTACCTCCCGCCTGTCAGGCGCGTTTACATACACGACCTCGCAATTTGCTAATCAAATTTTGTGCGGATTCAGTCACGTGTTTAGACACGATATCTCTAGCACTCAATTCGAGTGACCTGTCTTCCGCGATACGCAATGTCTCGCGGCTCACAGCCTTGGATCCGCTCGACAGGATAGGCCGGACTTAGCGAAAGAGACTGCCGAAAAAAATTGCCGATCCCGTGTACTCGCTGAAGGTACAGCGGGGCGGAATAGACGGGTCTAATGCCCGGGGTAAGACCACGACCCGCGTGATTTAGATAGTACACCTCTAATGGATGCATCATTATAAATATCCTATTAGAGATTCCGACACCGCGTGTTATAAATTATCATTTGTATTTCTTGCGAACATGAGGCACCACGTTTGTGGGCGTCGTGCTGTCCTAGAAGGGGATGTGCAGCCCCTCCGACGTCAAGAACTCGATTCGAACGTCCTCAAATTTCCGCTGCTCGACGGGCACGTTATGCACGTTTCGAAACTCGTGCTGACATGATGCTGCTGAAGGGAAGACGAACTTCCGCATGCAGCGGACGGTGCTGTCGCCCACAAATTGCGGCGATATCAAGTTACAGTATATTAACGCGGGAATTTCCCCTATGTGCTGCACTGAACACGAAATTTCACAGACCTCTACTTCCCAATTGGAGGTCGCACCCAGGTCTACGGGCTGCGCCAGTTTCACCGTTAAATCGGTGTGTGTGTTCTATTCATAGATGTCTCGCGAGGCGTTGCTGACAAGAGTCACGTAAAAGTAATTCGGAATATGGCCTGCCGCCATATTAGATATTCCTCACGTTAGATGCAGGTACCCAAGAGTCGAAACCCTGACTATAACCTCGCCAGCGGAGAAGATATTCCCGAATGCCTCGTTTAACCCTCTTGTCCAGTGTTTTATCTATTTTATAAGCGGTCTGGTAAGGGGGTCAGTTCCTCCAGATAAAACTGGCCGTCTATAGGCGTGTGGTTTAAATCCTCGAGCTCGTAGAGGGCTCGCGGGCGCCTCTCGATTACTTTCGCGACCCGAAATATCTCGGTGTTGAAATTCGGTTCGGCAGCCTTGGCAAACCGCATCTTCTCCTTGCTGACGCGCACTTGCTGTCCCACGTGAAACGCAGCTTTCGCAACCCGAACGCGATGTCTCCGGTCCTCCATTCTCTTCCATATCGCGAGAACGTCCGAATCAGTCAATCGCGAGGGCACTATGCCATTCGTGAAGTGAACCGTGTCATTGTAGGCCCTGACAAATTTAGGGAGATCGTCGATATGTCTGTAGGTATTTTTATATGTAAAATATTTGTAAAGTCTTCCGCGAATCGTGCGATGCGCACGTTCCAGGACCGCACATTTCAAGTCGGGGTTTTTACACACCTGAAACTGTATGCCGTCGCCCCGTAACATATCCTGAAAATATTTATTTAGAAATTCCTTGCCCTTATCAGTTCGTACCCATATGGGACGTCGTTTCCGGCTCGAATATTTCGGGTCATCAAATACTGACCGAAACGCCGAGGCAACGGAAGGTCCGGTCTTTGTCTTTACGGGGACCATATGCAGAAATTTCGAGAATACATCGTTGTATATTGCGTAGGCCTGTACATCGATCAGATCGAATTCCCACACGTCCATCAAGTTAGTCTCGGTAGAGGGATTACCCGCGAAACGCTTCCTCGCAGGTCTGTGAAACGCATAGGCATCGTGTTTCCCTAACCAGGCTCTGATGGCGTCGACAGACTTTGTCGTCGATGTACCTATCCTCGCCGCCAACCGAATCTTCGGCAGGGTCGAGAAGGCCGACGGTCTGCTAGTAGTAGTAGTAGTCATTAATACTTTATCCACTTACGCCGTAAGGCGGATTCGAGACCTCGTCCCTTTGGTTTCGCAAAGAGGTGCGCAATGACATCGCCAAATTTCTTTCCTCGCGTTATATTAATGTTATCGCAAGGCTATCTGTTCAAATGAGCGTTAGTCATTATCAATATTCTTTTATACGTCTTTAGATCGTCCTTGTTGATAAGTTCCGTATTCACTTTCTTACGCGTCAATAGTTCCCATAGCCCCTCCGTCCCTCTAAACACCGTCCCCTTAATTTGATATTGTTATCGGTATATATAACCACCGGAGAATCACCTATCAAATAGCTCCCCATTCTTGCGGATACCGTATTGTGTATCGAGAAAACGCCTCCTGTAGGGAGCAGCTACATTTCCGACATTTTGTTCTCAACCGTACGTCCGTGCCTCCTCCTAAACGGAATCATCATCATTGTCATCGTCATCGTCTTTGATTCCGGGAATAAATCCTTGTTTAGGGGTCTCATTTACGATCTCTCCAGAAGTCGAAGGAACCCACGCTTCATACGGATGGTGTTTAAGTCTGTGTCTACGTTTCTTCTTCCGCTCGCGAAGCGAAGAAAGGCGGCGTCGTTTGTCCCTATGGTAATGTTCGGCCGAGACGACATACATCTTATGTAACATGTTTATCACTTTATCATGTGCGGGGCGTAAAGATGAGGCTGGCGATCGTCGGCAGAATGGCGCCTAGTAGGGGAAACAGAAATCCCCCGCGCTGAACTATGAGTCTCTTTTTGCCCGAGAGAGACAAGTGCCTATCCGCGACCTTGCGAAGCGCGGCCTTGTATTTTTGCATCTTGCGCGTGTTACAATCTAACAATTTTATATTGCCGTTCAGGACGTTCAACTCACAGTCGCTTATACAATTCACGTGTTCTTTGTTACAGTTCGTTTTAAGGCTTTACGCAATCTAGGTTCAGGTGTTTTGAGCACGTGAAGGGCGTGACAATTGGATCTCACACGCTTCATCACCTATATGAGAGTAGACGACCGGAGGATATTCTGTAGGGATTATGTTGGTTCGAAACCGCAAGACCGTCATTCGTATCTTCTGTCAGACCCAATATGAGGTAACCGTGGGTTCGTCGATTCGCATCCAGGTAAGCGTTATACAACCCAATACAATCTTCGGGATACACTTGATGGGCCAAATACATGAACTGCTTCTTATCTCTGACGTTTTTCAACGCGACCAGATAATGGGCATTCGGCGAAATATCTCTACAGTAGCTTCCCTGGTGAAAGAGATTTTGCGTAATCAAAATCAAGCTGATATTTCTGTGATGCATACCTCTCGTAAACAAGTTACACACTTGCTTGGAATAAACGTCGTTTAGCAGATCGTGTAGGATCACAAGGCACGGTTTGCCGCGCGCGTTACTAAAGTTCTCCGCTACGCCCTTGTTATAAGTGATGTTTGTAGGCAACTGCTGACGCGACGAAACCGCGTTCTTCTCGCTGTAACACCAGATTGTACCGCCGTCAAATGCTCTTTCGATGCAGGAGGCGTTAAGGATCTGTAGGAAACATATGCAAAATGATGTTTTGCCAGAACCGCTAGTTCCGCTCACTATACATGAGAACGGATGCTTAAATTTAAGATCATCACACATGGATGGTCAGAGCTGTTACACGAACCTCTCCCTAGTCAACCTCTCTATTTATACACGAGCGGGACGGACTATTGTCGCCTAATCGTCGTCTCTTGAAGAAGAATATTCTGTACAGCTTAACTTCAGGTTCAGTGACTATCGCTATAGTTCCGCCTCCCCTCCTCTTACGCTTTATCTTCCTCTTGGTGTGTACCTTTACGGTAGGTTTCCCATCCCCTGAAACATGTTCTTGACGGCTTCGAAATTCACCATCTGCGAAGCGCTGTAAATCTAAGTTATGCCTCGGACTTTACAGACGGTTTTCGACCGTCCGGACGCAGTATCGAGCACCCTGTACGCATAATTCTTTGGACCCCGCACACAAATTCTACTATGCTCTCTGAGGGACGCAGTTCGGAGGTTATGTATTGTCCCCAGTTTCAATCAGCCTAGGTTCGTCTCTCGGATGAATGTATATAAATCTGTGTCGCAATAGATCGCATTTTCTTGCAGCCTGTCGAAATAGGGACACAGATGAATCCTTGCCCCTGCTGTGACGTAAGCGCATATGACCTCATTCGTATGTCGTAAGTTCGGCACGTGTTCCTCTGCCGCATACTTCCACGACACCCAGACGACGTGATCGGTGGAAAACACAAGATTCGACACCTCGATGCCTGGCGTCGGCAGAAATCTGTAGAGATCGTTAGGTTGCGAAATACCCTTGGTCTGCGTCCTATCATTTCTCTCGGTCAATTTTCCCCACATGGAGCTGCGGCATAATTTCGCCAAACCCCATGTCGCCGCGTTACCCCTGACAGTCTTCTTATCTAGTCGGATTCCTTCACCCTACCAAAACATTTCGACATACCGCTCATCCTCAGGGTTTCAGACCGAGTCGGGATATCCGCTCGCCTCCATTTCAATTTCAGGAATGTGTTTATATAATCCACGAATAGTCCACCGTCGTCAGTGTCTGGGGTGAATTCAGTGACTTTATATTCGTAAACCTCATTGATTTTGAGTATCTTGTAACCATTTTCCACGGCCAATCGCACATCATCCAATACCCACGTGCCGGTCAGAGCCCGCTCCTCATACTCGGTATGCTCGCATTCTCCACTGGCTGAGGTGAGAGCGCATGATCTACACAGGCAAAGCAGAAGCTTCTTGTTGCATCTGAAAGGGAGAACCGGATGATGCAGCCTCTGTGCAGGAATGATAGAACATTTTATCAGACCGTCCATACGCAGACACGCTTCCTTAATCCTTATCCCTGCACGCGTCCACCACATGAATGACTGGATGACCTACGGGAAAATTGAAATATTTGCAAATGTACGGATACAAACTGATAACGTCGACATATTGGATAGTCTCATTTTCGCGTGCCTTATAGTGTAAACGCGTGGCCTCGGTTCGACCACCGTAGAGGGCATGATGGGTATAGAGCTGACTTTGTTGTACTATCGGATGTGTCACCAATTCGGGTTTCTGCTTCACTAGACCCGATTCGTTAAATTCACATTCCCAAAGAAACTCGACCTGATATTCCGCTCGCGTTATCTGTTTCAAACGATACATCGTGCGTTCATACCGTTCGGCTAACGTATCTCCACTCATGGTGCGGACGTCACGGAACTTCTGACACGTGTGCCCGTGGAAAAAGCAGCCAAAGAATTCGTACACTGTATTGGTCTCGGGACAGTAACAGTCCACACTCAGGTGGGGTAATTGTGGCAACCTGTACTCGCGCCCATTGCGGGTGTGCATGATCCGCACCTCGTCCGTCTGTTCCATATGCAGCAGCCACATCATGGCCTTCTTGCTGTACTTGTTATTACCGGTGTACTCTCCCGTCGGAATGATTCCTATAGTGTCGGGCTTCAGAAAACGTTTACGCAAGACCTTATTACATGTAGTCTCGGTCGTTAGCGCCTCGACAAAGACATTCATGTTACCAATGTCATGAACTTGCGTCTAAACACTCGACAAGCCTGCCTTAGGACCGTGACGTCATCTTGACAGTAGGTTTCCAACACGTGCCTGTTATCAAACGGCAAGGATTTCTGACTCTCGTACGAGACGAGAAATTCTCTCCTCTCCTCTTCGCTCATCTCGTTAGGTCCATAATACGAGATATCGGGGATGGGGCCTACGTAATTTAGGTTTTCCTCTGTATTAAAATAGTTAGGGTACCACGATTTGGTAGCCGTCAGACCGAAAGCCTCGGGCAACTTACGCAATGCAAACGGCAGAAAGAACACGCTGTCCAGAAAGACCAGGTGCTCCATCTTCATACACATGATCTTCAACCCGTTCATGATTAGTTCAGGCTACCATTTCAACACGATGGCCCTATTCAAGATGAAATGGAGGTCGAAGGCCTTGGCGTTGTGTGCGATCACTACAATCTTATTGGCCCAGGGGAGTGGTTCGCTTAGATAAGTTAGCATGTCCCCGAGAGGATCGTCCCAGAACGAGTGCTTCCGCTTGCCGCATCGCACGCAGTCCCCGTCTTCCACATCCTCACCCTGTGCGCAGAACTGTTGAACACATACAAGGTCAGGTACGTGTAATGTAGCCTTGTCTGCATATCTCGTATTTTCAGTGGTCTCAAAATCATAAAATTCGTGAAGTATCTTATCACCTTCAGTAGGCAGCGCGTTCTTCAGAGGTCTCATACAACACAGGTGGTCCGCGTCTCTGTTCTGCTTAGTTCTCACACAATCGCTTGTTACATTCATGATTTCCGTGCGTCACGAGCAATCCACACGTTGCGCAACAACGCTTAGGTTCGCACACGGAACGTTTCTTTATAGTGCGTTGCTTGTGGTTGTCGTAACATGTGCGGCTTCTAAAATGCGTGTTGCATTCGGCGCAGGGGATTCGAACATCGGAGAACGCGCACGGCGGACTGACCATGCAATCGCTACACGTCTTGTCACAGACGTATGTGATTTCGCTTGTACATGCTTTGTGGGACGCTTTACAAACGTACTTCTTAGCCATTGCCCCAGTAAGGTTAGTGATCACATGATAGTGTCTTTCGACATCGTACAGTAGGTTGAGTCGTTTAGCGGATTCGACAGGACCTTCTAACATTAAGTCTTCGCAGCTCAAACCATGATACACAACTATCTTATAGTCGCGAAAATGTTCCTGAAATCTGACTAGATCGGGGTTCCCCGCCCCGTTGGACAGATCGATACCTGTCGTTTCAAGTTGGTTTCGGACTAGGGGACGTACCTTCCGACCTTGACGATACGTCTTATAATTTGGATCTTTATCTACTCTCGAAATCGCTATTATAAGAGCGTGTGCTAAACAGTTTTCCTCAGACTTCACCTCCACGATACTTTGCTTGAGGTGAACCATGACGGAGAGCGGCCTTGCCATGCTCTTAATTGCATGTTTACCAAAACCGACGGGCATCTTGACCGAATACACGGTTACAACTAATGTGTCCAGGGCATTGAATCTAGAATTCGACTGCGACTCTCTCAAAGACGCTCCATATCACGTCTTCGGATAGTTGATCTTTCCGTCTGAAACTGATTCCGATCGGTTTGTCATTTTGGTTTACCCAACCATATCACTATCGTCTACATCCCGTAACGCGTGCTAAAACGGATCGTTCACACTGGTTAGGAAATGTGCTACGGGATCGCTATTATCTGAATGTGGTAATAAACACACGGTAAGCTGCCTTCCTACAGCATTGTACCGCCTGTACTGTCTCGTATTTGTGTCCATTATCTCGAATCTGCGAGCCATGATTTTTCTCTCTACAATTATTAAGAGACACACCTATTTAGGTTTGACACACACAAACTTACATAACTTATTGCAACCGTAGTCAGAATAATACTTACAGTTCCACCTATGGAACCCACTGTTGCTACCACGTACAAGCGACCTCCTATTTATTGCTGGCGGATGCTGACGTCATTTTCTTTGTTTGTTTCAGACATTTACTGAAATATATTTAGCAGGGTTACGGCTCTTTGAACCACGACACGTTTACCTAATACGTCACGCACATTGAAAGAAGAGATCCTTAACACATTGCCGTCGGGCAGGTCTTTTAATTAAATACCCCCTGGTGACCGGACGTTTTAAACGCTTTGAATGTTCAACCCCATAACATATTCTTACTCACGGTTTGACACTGTAGATTA
>Ga0131853_10016692_pt1 | contig 13380 bp, 8 predicted proteins | sample TergutLab28metaG_FD_92764 | JGI IMG/M metagenome (GOLD analysis project Ga0131853, IMG submission 92764) | Labiotermes labralis P1 segment gut microbial communities from Petit-Saut dam, French Guiana - Lab288 P1 (version 2) (version 2) | ecosystem: Host-associated > Arthropoda: Insects >...
AAGTTCGCTTCCGGCTTTACGCAATCAACTTGATTAACAATCATGCGGAAACGATTGCCCATATCGACGACCGTTGCTGCTAGCCCCGCGCCTTCGTGTGCGGTGAAGACCAACCGCGCTGGGTTTGCCTTGCCACCAATGCCGAGAGGATGCACTTCGACACGTGGTTTATCACCGGCAATGGAGGGACAGATTTCGAGCATGTGTGCTTGTAGAATAGCACCTTTGCCTTTGAAATGGTACACGTAATCTTCAAGGAACGATGTGCCGCCGGGTAGTCCTTGTGCCATCACTTTCAATGTCCGAACGAGGGCGGCGGTTTTCCAGTCCCCCTCGGCTCCGAAGCCGTAATCGTCATTCATCAACCGTTGCGATGCCAATCCGGGGAGTTGATTCAAACCGTGCAACGCATCGAAGTTGGTGGTGAATGCTTTCGCTTGGGTTGCTTGCAGAATTTTACGCATTGCCACTTCAATTCGAGCGGCTTCTCGAACCTGCCCGTGTTGCAAGCCCTCTTTTGCTGCCTCCGGTGCGAAATCGTACTGTGCTTCGTACTTGGAGACAAGAACATCAATTTCCGATTCGGTCGTCTGCGCTACTTCGTTAGCAAGATCACCGACGGGATAGTAATCGACATGATAACCGAGCGTCATCTCCGCTTCGATGCGGTCGCCGTCAGTAACGGCAACGTTGTTCATGTTGTCGCCGAAACGGAGGATCCTCATCGACTGGGCATCGTCCCAAGCCGCACAGACACGCATCCAGACGGCAATGCGTTCATGCACGTCGCTGTCTTCCCAGTGTCCGACGACGATTTTACGCGGCTTTTTCATGCGTGCCATGATGTAGCCGAACTCCCGGTCGCCGTGGGCACTTTGGTTAAGGTTCATGAAGTCCATGTCGATTTCTGACCACGGGATTTCACGTTGAAACTGCGTGTGTAGGTGCAATAGCGGTTTACGCAGGAGTTTGAGTCCGTGAATCCACATCTTCGCCGGGGAGAATGTGTGCATCCACGTAATGATCCCGACGCATTTCTCGGAGTTGTTTGCCTCTTGGAAGCGTTCGATAATTTCTGTCGCGGAGTTGACTGTGCCTTTATAGACAACTTTGATCGGCAATTTGTTCGTCTTGTTGAAGCCATCGACCACTGCCTTGGAATGGGCATCGACTTGCTTGACCGCATCGCCGCCGTACAAAAGCTGGGCTCCGGTGATCAACCAAATTTCATGTTGTTGGTAGTTCATATTTTATTCCTTTGTTGGTGGTATGTTTTGTAAAATGTATTGCTAAACGCCAGCCGACGGGCACTTCCTCTTGTGTCCTTTGTACTACTAATGTTTGAAATCGTGAAGAAGATTCACGATGTTTTTGGTTTCTTTGTGTCCTTTGTGCCTTTGTGAGAGAAATTCGTTTCTCACAAAGGCACAAAGGACACGAAGGGAGGGTAGCGGCAATCATTGCCCATAATACGCATCCGGTCCGTGTTTCCTTGCAAAATGTTTTTCCATAAGTGATTGCTCCATCGGCAGCCCTGGATTGAGCGAATGGGTCAAAAATGCCATCTTTGCAACCTCTTCAAGCACGACTGCATTGTGTACTGCATCATCGGCATTCTTTCCCCAAGCGAACGATCCATGATTGCTCACGAGCACTCCCGGCACATGCATCGGATTGATGCTGCGCTCGCGGAAACATTCAACGATCACGTTGCCCGTCTCGGTTTCGTAATCGCCGCGAATTTCTTGCTCAGTCATCGGACGGGTGCAAGGGATCTCTTGCGAAAAGTAATCCGAGTGCGTCGTGCCAATGTTCGGGATTGCTCGTCTTGCCTGCGCCCAAGCCGTTGCATAAGTCGAATGGGTATGCACTACACCGCCGACCTCTGGATAGCCCATCTCTGAAAACTGCCGGTACAACACCAAATGCGTTGCCGTGTCCGACGATGGCTTGTAATTGCCGTCCACCACCTTTCCGTCGAGATCGACGAGGACGATATGTTCCGCCGTCATGGTGTCGTAGGAAACCCCCGACGGCTTGATGGCAATCAAGCCTTGCTCCCGGTCAATCGCGCTGACGTTCCCCCAAGTGAACAGCACAAGATTGTGCCGCACTAAGGCGAGGTTTGCTTCGTAAACGAGTTGTTTGATGTTCATGAAAATATGTCCTTTGTGTTCTTTGTGAGACCTTTGTGTACGTTGTGGTTCGAATTTTCACCACAAAGTACACAAAGTTTTTCACAAAGGGCGCAAAGAGGATCGTCTTTACCCCGTGAAGTAAATGTAAATGCAAATGATAATCGTAATCAGTCCCACGGTCGTGATCACGTCAATCGCTGTCCAACTATCGCGGGTTTCTTTCTTTTGCTCCTCTGTGGCACCACCGTAAGTAGTTCCCAGCAACTGTTCCGGTCGAGGCTTGGGTGTGAGGTAACTGATACCAATAATCAACGCACAGCAAATCAGTGTCAGGTAAATGCAGACGAACGTGAAACTCGTCGAGGCAAACCAATGCAGGAATGTCCCGTCGGCAAAGGCGTAGCCGGGCGTGTTGTGAATGATTTCAACAAAAAGTCGGCACATGCCGAGGATAAATCCGCCGACAAGTCCCGCCATACAACCGTAGGCGTTCACCCGACGGTAAAACACGCCGAGGAAAAAGACCGCGAAAATCGGCGGGGCAATATACGCCTGCACACTTTGCAGATAGCCATAAAGCGTTCCCGGCATCATGGTGATGATGGGGATCCAAACTAGTCCGAAAATGACCATCACGCCTGTCGCAATGCGTCCGACCCAAACGAGGTGAAGTTCGGAAGAGTTCGGCACGATTTTCGAGTAGATGTCCAGCGTAAAGAGTGCCGAACTGGCATTGAAAACCGATGCCAGCGAACTCATCAGTGCTGCCATCAGTGCGGCAACGACAATTCCTTTCAATCCGATGGGCAATACCTCTTTGACGAGGATGGGAAACGCTTGATTCGGGTCGTATAACACCTCCGGTCCAATTTTTCCCTGTACTGCTAGCGCATACGCAATCATTCCCGGTACAATAAACAGGAAGACCGGCGTAAGTTTTAGGTAGGCACCAAAGATCGTGCCGCGTCGCGCTTCACGTTGATTGGCAGCCGCCAATGTCCGTTGCACGATATATTGGTCAGTACACCAATACCAAAGTCCAACAATCGGGGCTCCTATGAGCAGACCGAACCACGGAAACTGCGGATGGCTATTCGGTTTCCAAAGGTTCATGTGGTCGGCTTGCTCGCGTTGCTCCTGTGGGAACGACTCATCTATATTCTGTTCTGGTCGCTCGGTTTTAGCGATGATTTCGTCGGCACTCATACCGAGCCGTTCTACGAGGTTCATATCCACAATGTCGTCCGCTGTCAGTCGCGTCTCAAAAGGCTTGTTGATAGGTCTGTTGTTGTCGTCAAGCAATCGGGGACGTATAACCAGTACCAAGCTCCCGGCGTTGTCTCGCAACGGCTCCAATTCTCCCGCTTCGTTGGGGACATGCATCGCAAGGGCAGTCATACGGTCCGTGTCCTGTACGGTTTCTCTCAGTTTCTGCCAGCCGCCGACTTGGTGGAGCCCGACGAAGAGCACGCAAGCCGTTCCAATCAGAAGCACGGCAGTTTGCATCAAATCAGTGTAAATCACCGCACGAAGTCCGCCGAGAATGGTGTACAAGCCGGTGATGATTACCATCCCGATAGCACCGAGCCAGAAATTACTGAAACCGGGTATGAGATCAATCGGAAAGATCACTTTGAAGACGATCCCGCCCGCGAAGAGGGCGACGGAGATTTTCGTAAGAATATAGGCAATCACGCAGACGACCGACAAGAACCAACGCGCATGCGGACAGTAGCGTTTTTCGAGAAATTCCGGCATTGTTCGGATGCCGCTCCGTTCATAAAAGGGCACTAGGAGCCAGCCGAGCACAAGCAAGCACCAAGCATGCAGTTCGTAATGAGCCATTGCCATCCCATCGCTGGCACCCGTCCCGGCAAGTCCGACGAGGTGTTCCGACCCGATATTTGCCGCAAAGAGCGAACATCCGACGGCAACCCAGCCGACGCGCTTGCCCGCCAGGAAGTAATCCTTAGAATCTTTGTTTCGCTGCGAGATCACCCACCAGGCGATTCCGCCGAGGATTATAAAATACCCGGCGAGTGTAAGGAAGTCGACGTATCCCAGCGTAGCCGGTGCCTGGGCAAAAAGTATCATGTTTGTGTTTAGCATTTGTTTGGTTAGTTTGTTTGTTGGTTTTTAACTACGATATAACTGTAATTGTTGGTGTGAAGGAGCCATACGTAGCCCCCTCTCCCTTTGGGAGAGGGCTGGGGTGAGGGCTTTCTCCGCTCCGAACAACCCTCACCCTAACCCTCTCCCAGAGGGAGAGGGGACTGTGGTTTCACTTGCTGGACTACTCCATCACCACGACCCCCACCGAGTACGCAGGCATTGCAAACGTTACGGTATTACCGTTCAGTTGCACCGGTACTGCTCGCGGAGTAATCGCGTTCGGATTTTCCAGCGTATTCCGGTCACTCAATTCTGCCGTGATCAGTTGTAGCGAGGCACTCGTCTTGCCTTCGCCGACGTTGAGCGTTACATTACGCCCTTCATTCGTCGCGTTGACCGCTTTGAAGTAGAGCGTCTTGCCATCTTCCGATTTTGTTGCTACGACATTCAAACCGCCGACATCGCCATCTAAGCCGATGCGGATCGGGGCGTAGTGATCCCGCCAAAGTTTCATCACGACATAGTTCGGAGCAGGAAACCACGACCGGTTATCAAAATTGATAAACGCATTGTCCCAATGTCCCCCAACGCCTCCTGCGGTTACATAGTGCCGCAAAAAGAGTGCCGGGGCTGCCAGCGTAACAAAATCACCGCAACGCTCGAAAACGTTCAACAGTCCCCCCGCATACAAACCCGTCCGCCAGTCGGTCGATTGAAGGTTCCACTCCGAATCGTATATCTTGATGTTCGGATTCGGCGAACGATCAATCACCTCTTTGAGGCGACGGAAATAAGCCTCGGTTCCTGCCGGTGAAGTCGCAAAAAGGTTCGGATTCCATTCGTACTCGTGATAACTGAGGTAATCGAACAGATGTCCCGCCTCCATAATCAGCGTACTATCCCAAAGGAACCGTGCATCATCCCCTTGTCCGCCTCTCCAAGAACCGCAAGCGATAATTTTGATCGTCGGGTCAATCGCTTTCATTGCCGGGACAAACTTGTTGAGCAATGCAATATATTCTTCGATAGGGAGTTCAATTTCGTTGTCGATCTCCCAATATCGGACATTGTACGGTTCAGGATGACCATTCGCCGCTCGGATTGCCCCCCACTTCGACGTGGCAGGTCCGTTGCAGTATTCGAGCCAATCGAGGGCTTCCTGCAACCAATCGACATCGGCGGTCTCCGGCGTGCGGTTGACATTCCACATCGGCGTACCAACATTGATGACAATGATCGGCTCCGCCCCGACGCGGCGGCACAATGCCATAAACTCATCGGTTCCGAAACTATTCACATCCCGGTCATTCCAAATCGTAAAGGGATACGGCTGCCGCTCATGCTGCGCTCCAATGCCATCTTTCCAGCGATACGCCGACGCAAAGCAACCGCCGGGATAGCGTATCGTCGGCGGACGCAAATCGGCGATTGCCTGTACAAGGTCAGGACGCATGCCGTCGTAGTTTTCTAACCAACTTTTCGGCATAACGCTGACTTGGTCGATGAGGACGGTCGTTCTTTCGGGAATAACAAGTATGCTGAAAAAAGAATCTACCATATCGTGGTGAGGAGTAAATTCAGCCTCAAATCGCGTCCATTCGTTGGTTGCCCTTAAACGTTCTGAAAAAACCTGCCCTCTACTCCTATCGTTTTGCATAAAACTGAATGCGAGAGTCTCTCCGCCTGTTCTTCCTTGAACTTGCTTTGCCCAGCACGAAAAGATGTAGGTTTCTCCTGCTTTGAGATTAAAACCACCTTGCTCGATGCTGAGCGCACGCCCACTGCTTGAGGCAAGTTGCAAACTGACTTTGCCATTCAGCGCATCCGTTGAGTTCAATGTAACAGTACCAGCGGCCTCTGGAGACAAGCCAAAACGCGGTTGCCAATGCCGGATTCTTGGAGCCGGAAGAGCCGTTGGCGTTTCGCCAAGCAATACCGTTTGCCCATCGAGAACGTTTTCATTGGGAGAAACCACCCCGCCATTTTGCTGCGCAAAATGTCTCCCCTCCACGGGAGGGGAATTATGGGGATTTTGCGTAGCAAAATCATTATTCCCCTCCTGTGGAGGGGCAGGGGTGGTTCCAAGTGACGTTACTCTGATGTTACGGAACCGTGCCTGCGTGTTCCAGGTTCCGATACCGACCTGTCCGGTTCTTGCCATTTGGGGATCGGTCACATCAAGGATTTGCTGCCCATCGAGAAAAACTTTGACGTTATTTCCTTCGACACGGACTCGGATCGTGTACCATTTCCCGGTTTCGATGCTACCGTTGACTTGTCCGCCGACGACATTCTGGCGATTTTGATTGGCACTGCGGCGTTCGATAGCGTGTTGCTGGTTTTGCCAACCGCCGAGATTTGCCCAAGAAAAGACACGGTCGCTTTGCACCCGGAAGAGCACAAGAAACCCTTCGGCTCCGCCAGTCTTTTGGGCTTCGAGCGTGAATTCGTAGTCCGTCCAGTCCGCATCACCGAACACAAACCGCTGGTCATCACCGCCGGCATTCTGCGAAATGACATCGTTCCACATAGTCCAAATATTGTTCGTGACTGCCCAACCACCGCCGTCGTGGTCTTCAAAGGAGCGGTTCCAAACAAGTTCCCCCCACAATCCGCCATTGATGGAGTTGTAGATGTGTTCGAGAAAATGGGAATAGATTCGCTCATCAATCCGGTTCAATTCCTGCTCTGGGCGGAGCGTGAGGGTTACGTCCGCTGCGCGGATGGGTGTCATGATTGCTCCGATAAGGAGGAGCGGGAGGAGGAAATGTTTCATTGTTGGGTTCCTTTCGGGGGGGTAAGTGGTTTTATTAGACATGTTCGGAAACCGTCCTGTTCGTCATTCCCGCGAAGGCGGGAATCCAGACGTGTAGTTTTGGCAAGCCTTCCCTGGATCCCTGCCTTCGCGGGGATGACGGTTTCGCGGAGATGGCGGTTTCCGAAGTTCATTTAACTTTCATCTGTGCAAAATAGGGTCTGTCAGGATGGACAATCAGTTGCTGGGCAAGCGGATCAATGAGAACATCCATTGATTCCATCGGAATCGCACCGAGCAACACCTCATTGATACCGGGAAAAACCAAAGCCGAACAGATTGCAGTTCGATTTTTGAAACGAACCGTAACGGGTCCGACGAGTTTACGTTTGCTGTGGGAGCCATCTGCCAATTCGACATCAATGTCGTCCACAATATCCAAGTCGAGTTGCTCGGCAATCGCATCGCTGATCGTTAATGTGATTGCACCGCTATCGACCATTGCCGTGACATCAAGTTTTTTGACATTTTCTTTAGCAATAAGTCCCTTTTTGGCTGCCGTAATATCGAACGAGTTTATTAGCGTAATATCTGCATAAACGAGTCCCATAGTTTTGCCCCCTTTCTGTTATGTATTATTTCCTTGCCGCTTTACTCGCGGCAATCAATTCCTTCTCCACATGATACAACGATTGCTGATGTTTTGCAACGTCGAAACGGTCGTGCATAGGCAACCTGCAAGTTTTACAATGGATACATAAGGTAGTCAACCGACCGCCGGGCGGTTGGTCGGCAACAGCCGACTGGCATACCGAAACGCCTTCTGGTTGCCGCTATGTCTTCCAGGATGCTATTCGGCTGTCGCCGAAAGTCGCCCGGCGGTCGACTGGCTACCTTTTGCTGTCGTTCGGTAGAGTATGTACCCAATTTACAATTCAGCATACACCGACACCTCTTTCGGAACAACCGTATTTCGGATTGTCAAACGTATGCGTGTTTCCTTTCTATTTCAAACTCTCCACGGCGGCTTTTTCGATTGCCAAGCCTGCCTTATACCGTTCCAGGTAGGTATTAAACTGTTCAACATCCGAACGGTCAGGAAGAGCACACACGTCCACATTGTCCTTGAATACCGCGTGTGCAAGGTATTCGCCTAAACTTTCGTTTGTGTTTCTTTGTTCCATAGAGGCTGTTTGTTCCATGTAGGCTGCGAGGATGGCGATCCCCCATGCTCCGCCTTCCCCAGCGGAATCTGATACGATGACCGGTGCATTGAGTGCCGCGGCGACCAATTTTTGTCCGACATCTTTTGTCTTAAAAAGTCCGCCGTGTCCCGATAGGCGGTCAATGACAACGTTTTCTCGCTCTGTCAGGATGTTCATGCCGATTTTCAGCGATGCCACCGCAGAGAAGAGCAGATTTCTGAAGAAATTCGCCAAAGTGAGTTTGCTGTCGGGAGTTCGGACAAAGAGCGGTCGCCCCTGTTCCAGTCCTGTAACCGGTTCGCCGGAATAGTAATTGTAGGAGAGCAATCCGCCGCAGTCGGGGTCGGCATTCTGGGAGATGTTGTAGAGGAAATTGTAAAGGGCTGTTTTTTCAGCATTCACGCCGAAGCCTTTGAGCAATTCATCGCACAATCGTACCCAGGCATCAATATCAGACGAACAGTTATTGCAGTGCGCCATGGCAACGGGTTTGCCGTCGGGAGTCGTCACCATATCGATTTTGGGGTACACGCGGGACAGTTCCTTTTCCAGCACGATCATTGCAAATACGGAAGTTCCTGCCGAGATATTGCCGGTGCGCTCCGAGACGCTGTTGGTGGCGACCATTCCGGTTCCTGCGTCTCCTTCTGGCGGACAAAGAGGGATGCCGGCTTTTAGTTTGCCGGTGGGGTCGAGCAGCCGCGCACCTTTTTCCGTGAGTAGCCCCGCGTTTTCCCCTGCCATGAGAACTTTTGGCAGTATGCCTGTGAGTTTTTGGTCAAACGCACTTTCTGCCGTTGCACTGCCTGCGGCAATCTGTCCAAATTCCGCAAGCATACGCGGATGATAGTCATTGATGGTACTGTCAATGGGAAACATCCCCGATGCATCCCCTATTCCGAGAACCTTTTCGCCGGTCAATTCGTAATGGACATATCCCGCAAGTGTCGTCAGAAAAGCGATGTTACGGACGTGGTCTTCACCATTTAGCATCGCCTGATAGAGATGGGCGATACTCCACCGGAGCGGGATATTGAAACCGAATTTTTCGGTGAGAATTGTTGCCGCTTGTTCGGTGGTGGTGTTGCGCCATGTACGAAATTCGGCAAGTTGCTTGCCCTCTTTGTCAAAAGGGAGATAGCCGTGCATCATGGCGGAAATCCCTATGCCGGAAACGGTCGTGAGTGGTTCTCCGCATGTTGCCTCAAATTCAGCCGCAAGTTGCCTGAAACTCGTCTGCAATCCTGTCCACACGTCGTCAAGATGATAAGTCCAAATGCCATTTTCCAAGCGGTTTTCCCACTCAAACCCGCCAGAAGCCATCGTCTGAAAGTTCTCATCGATCAGAACGCTCTTGATGCGGGTTGAACCAAGTTCAATGCCGAGGAATGTTTTGTTGTTTTGCATGATTCTGTTCCGGTTGGTTTTGTTATCAACAGATTATACCAGATGTTAGCAGATAAAAACAAGAAACATCTGTTGACAAAATTCTATTCCCCAATGGCAAACACGATTCTGTACGTCTTGACCACGCCGTTGTAGTCAAACTTTACCACTGCCGTGCCGAATGGAGCGTCCGCTTGTGTGATCGCCACTGTTACTCCCGGCTTGCTCGCCGATGCCGTTACGGTCGGAACCCGGGTCGTGTTCGCGGCAAGCGTAACAATAGCCTCATAAAGATCGTAACCGACAATGCCATTTTCATACGTCGATCGGACTGGATGAGGCGGCAATGCGACTGCTACGTCATTGACGGCAATGCTTACTGTTGGTGCTATCGGACGCTCGATTTCCCTACCGTCGGCACTGAAACCAAGACCGATCATGTCGAACAGAGGACCTTGTTGAATTTGACCGGCTCCTTGACCGCCCCCTTGACCGGGACGCTGAGGACCCGGAAGGGCTTCCGCTACAAGGAAGATCGCATTTTTCTGCTCCAAATGGTCGACGTATCTGGAAACATCAATCGTGAATCGGGTTGTTTCCCGCGGAGAGTTCGCGGGAACATCAATCACGCCGATGAGAGTGCCGCCCCACGCTTCGGTGTCCCACGGACCATCCAGCCAAACGTTGACTCGGAACGCTCTTGGCGTTACTGGCGTAAGCCAGACGTTGAAGTGCGTGTTGTTGCCGACAGCGGTTCCTTCAAAAGGAGGGAGTCCTCTTTGTGCCTCGGCAAGTCCGCCGAAGCCGAAATGCTTGAAGCCAATTCTGTGTCCATTGCCCACGTTGGTAATCGGCATGTGGTTGTCCCAAATGTCCCACGAATCTTGCAACGTTTCTTGGTGAGACAGATAACTCACGATGCCCGCCGAGTAGTATCGGTAAGGGGGCAAGCCGAATATCTGGAAACCTTCCGAAGTGATCTGGGCACCGGTGTATTCATAACCGTTGCTGGCTTTCGCAGTCCAAGTACCATCTTCCGCAAAGGGGTTATATGCTCTGATGACAACCCTGCCGCCATCCGCGACCGATTTCTCGTCCCATGTGATCTTGACCGGCGCGACCATCGGTTGACGTGCATTGCCGAATCCTCTCGGTGGTCTGTGATAGAAGACGTACCACTGGTCATTGATCAGTTGAAGTCCTCCATGCGTATTGTGACCCGAACCGGTTGTGATCAATGCGCTGCCGTCTCGATTGAGTACCGGCGCGCGGGAATCAACAAGCACCCCGCCGCTTCGCCACGGTCCCAACGGAGAGTCGCCAAAGGCGTAACGCAATGCGGAGTTGGTGCTGCCCAGCCCGTAGTCGGGACCCGAATATCCGCTGAACGTCAGGATGTATTTATTTCCGATCTTGCGCACCGCGAAAGCCTCGAAATAGTTGAACGCGGTCAGGTCTTCGTCATCAAAAACGTGGGGATAGACCGTACCTTCCGGGTCTCGGAGAACCCCGAATCTGGCACTGGAAGGGATGAAATATCTGATGATTTCCCTACCGGGTCTAACTGACCACATGGTATTCTGGTCCAACTCGGCGGCGAATGCTTGCATGAACCCCCAGTATCCATAAGCCCTGAAACCGATAGCATAATCAGGGTCGTTTGGATCATCGACATATTCAATGTAGACAGCCGGGTCAAATCCAATGACGCTTCCCGGGAGCAATCTTCTACCGTCAGCGGCAAGATTGAGGACCTCAAATGGACCGTCCGGGCGATCACTTCTTGCGACCATTGCTTCCCTGTACGGTCCGCGACTGTGCGGAAACAGATAGTATGACCTGATGGTACGGTTGCCATTTGCGTCTCTTCGCAAGACTTCGACCATATCCGGCGCGTACATAACATCCCACAGTCTGGTTTGTGGGTCTTGAAAAGTGAAGACGGGTCCTTCATCGCGCCAATTCGTCAAGTCTTCCACTGGTGCCGACCAGACTCGTATGTCAGGTCCACAATAACTGGTGAACCGGACATCATGCGAGCCGATGATATAAGCCCGGTACATTCCCGGATGGTCAGGATCCGCAAAAACCCGTGGTTCACCATCTGGCAAGTGCTCCCAGAGGGGCAGATAGGGGTTCTGTGCCATAGCGTTGGCAACGAGGAAAAAGCAACAAATGAAGGCGAATAGTCTTTTCATACGCGGGGTTCCTTTTCTGTAGGTGTACCTTTTTGTGTGTGTAAGGGGACAGTGTAAGTGTTTCCAATGAAACATCAAGCCGAAATAGCGCAAAAATATGTCGAAATTGCGAAGGGCACCGTAGGAGTCAATTTGTCCACACTTTCCCTTGCTGTACCCGTTTTTAACATTTTTAACGAGTTCCCACGTTCTCCAATCCGCGAACGATGTCCCGAGATGCCCTAAAAATTGTGCCGTGCCGAGTTCCACGTGGAAAAGAAAGTTGCTCTGTGATGTCCTCCCACGTTTGCAAATCTCTGGATCGAACGGCTCCGTACTGCTGTGGAGGACGACCACCATACGGGTCAAAATAAACGTACCAGTAATCCCCGATCTTGATCGCGGAAGGTCCTTCGACCCAAACTCGGCTTCCGATGGGGGCAACCCTTTCCGCCTGCGGCTCAAAGGGACCCGTCGGACTCGTGCCGATTGCCAAATGGATCGACTTCCTCGGCTCCGGTCGGAGCGTTTCATCCTTGTAGAAAAGCAGATAGCGATCACCACACTTGGCAAGAAATGCGTCAATCACGTTGTAACCGGGATCAAAATAGAGTTTTGTCGGCGAAAACGTGACAAAATCTTTCGTCGTGACATAAAACTGACGATGATTGTAATCGTCTTCACTAAGGGGTCCTGGGAACCTGTCAGGAATCGTGGATGCCCAAATGATATAATACGTTTCATTCGGTGCATCGTAAAACAGTTCCGGAGCCCAACAGTTTCGTACCGTCGGTTCATTTTCCATGACGGGAATTAACCTTTGCTCCGACCAGTGAATCAGGTCTTTGGAATAAGCATAACCAATTCCGCGCTGCGTCCACGAAATCGTCCAAACCATGTGGAATATTCCATCTGGTCCTTGCAAGATACTCGGATCACGCATTAACCTGCACTCGCCGACTGTCGGAGTCAAAAATGACCTGCCGTTGTTCAGCGTATGCCAAGTCAAGCCATCTTCGCTCCAACAAAGATGCAGACCACTCTCGCCGTTGCCAAGGAAATAGGACATGACGAAAACTTTCTCTGACTCTTCATTCGCCAAAATCGGCAATGTCAGCAGACAGAACAGACTTGCGGTAAGACAGATTCTCATTGGTTTGTTCCTTTCACTGTTCGGGGTAATCTCCAATTGCCGCTATAGGCAGTAGGTACAAATATACATGTTGCTCGCGGAATATCAAGTCGGAATTGCGCAAAAACATGGACACTGTACCCTGCGATTAGCATTTTATCTTGCTCTTGTTTGATGTAGCCCTAGGATCGTTCGTCTCTGTGGTAGTAATCGCAAGTCACGAACATCATGAAAGCCGGGCAGACCCACGATGCGTCCCAAAACGAAAAACATTTTCCCTGAATTCTTCAATTTCGACAGTGAGTCGACGACCGAAGACAAGAAGGTCAATAAGAATGTACAACATTATCGCGATCTGTACAAGACCTTCGACGAGTATCTGAACCACTATCCCAGTCCGTCGACAAGTTTTTTTGGTGAATTTTCTGGTGCTTTGCCAAAAAGTTTCCAACATGTTGGCTTTTTTCACGTAGTA
>Ga0131853_10016694_pt1 | contig 13380 bp, 8 predicted proteins | sample TergutLab28metaG_FD_92764 | JGI IMG/M metagenome (GOLD analysis project Ga0131853, IMG submission 92764) | Labiotermes labralis P1 segment gut microbial communities from Petit-Saut dam, French Guiana - Lab288 P1 (version 2) (version 2) | ecosystem: Host-associated > Arthropoda: Insects >...
TGATGTAAAGTTGGGTTATATACAATTAATGAAGCTACATGTTTCAACCCCTTGGGGTCATCTTCAGGCTTATAAAATATGAATCATACAAGGTACTTCTGTAGTAGTTACCTACGGGATCCCGTGGTTTACATTACGTTAGCCATAAAATATATGTTAAAATTAGTTAAAATACAGTTGAAGAACATTTAATCATGGTGAACACGTGGATCGTTGTTGTATGTATGTGATAGGTGTTTGTGTACATCACGACACTTTCCATAAGGTACACAAACACCTATCACATACATACAACAACGATCCACGTGTTCACCACGACTATATGTTCTTCAACTGTATTTTAACTAATTTTTAACATACTTTATAGCTAACGTAATGTAAACCACGGGATCCCGTAGGTAACTACTACAGAAGTACCTTGTATGATTCATATTTTATAAGCCTGAAGATGACCCCAAGGGGTTGAAACATGTAGCTTCATTAATTGCATATAACCCAACTTTACATCATATTGTTGTGCAAGACGGACAATAAATAACAGTATCGTGAAGGATATTTAGAAATTCATGCTTCAGTGCATATATCAGTTTGAAAGGATGGAAGATTCTCGACTTCCAGGGGACGCATTACTACTACTACTACTTCGGCCCAGTGACAGAAGCTGGAAGATCAGAGGAAAGGCGATTTCACCAGTTACGAGTCTCGGAACGAGAATAATATTGGCAGGACCTGTGGCACGCATGTTGGAAATTCGAAGCACATACAAAATTTTATTCGGAAACCACACGACGGGAGGTGAGACAGCTTCGAACATCTAAGGCTTTGTGGGACGGTGATATACCTATAAAAATGAAACTGAAAAGAAATGAATTTTAAGGATTGGATTCTTCTGGCATAGAATGTAGCCCAGTGAGTCTTGTGAAAACGGCAGTAAACGTTAGCGCTTCATTAAGTGCGGGAATTTGTTGGGTGTGTGAGTTACCATCAAATTTGCAGAAAGTTTCTGCTTGTGAGTTGATTGTCTCGTAGTCGCAAAAAGTCTATGATACGAAACCGATAAGAAATGTGATGATAATTGAAGTAGGAGGAGAGGTTGCGATGACGCGATCGTCCTTCGCGGCGGAATGTTGAAGTAAGTCTCGGTAAGTAATTGAAACCGGATGTTGCTATCATCTACCCGCTGCTCTTGCGGGTTTGGAGGATGCATTGCGATATTAGAGAAAGGCGTGGCACTTTGGCTTAGGGCCAGTGTTTGCTTTAGGCCTACTTGATGTGCAGAGGTCTCCAAGTTTGCTCCGAACGTCACTAGTCACCGTCACAGTTAATTACGTAAGTCACGAGATGAGTACGAAATGAGAACTGCGTCTGGGGTCACGTAACTCGATTAGCCCGGCACAAGAACTGATACTGTTCGCAGTGTAGGTGATGATCCCTGCGTTGGAATGCGATAGATGAGCATGTTCTGCGTTTCGTGGTGCTATTACCCATTCTGAAAGCATTCGCACAGTACACTCGTTCACTACACGCTGCTCGAGGTGCTGGATGTTTTCGGTATGTGTTCAGTAGTACAGGTAAAGTAAAGGTAAAGTTCACCATAGAACGGGCCACGAAGGCCCAGATGGAGAGTAGAGGTATAGCTCTACTCTTTCTTTAACCTCGGCGCTAGGTGGGGGTGGGTGGTCAACGTCCCGGCCGCTTTATCCCCGGGAAAGACACCGTACCTATTGTCTAGGAGGCTGAGTAAGCCCCAAGGACGGTCTGGACAGGTGAGGAAAATCTCGCCCCCCCCCCCAAAGGGATTCGATCACCGGACCGTCCAATCTGTAGCGCGTCGCTATAAAGACTGAGCTATCCCAGCCTTCAGTATTGCTGTAATAAGACAATCTGTCGCGCAAGACAAACCCACCCCACTTCCTCCTCCACCTCCTGACCCCCCCCCCGGGTGGCGGGGGGGTCATCTCATGGTCCGCGGACTGTACGTAGAGAAATTTGCAGCTGAAATGTGGTCTTCTGGTACAGTACCAAGCAACGGATGTAAGCTATTGCTAAGCACAGTGGTCTCAGTCCGTTTTGTACGGCACACACATTGCGATCGTGTGTTGAAATCCAACTAGGGGCATGGATATTTGTGTGTGTTTTTCCTAAGTTGTTGTTTTCCCGTGTAGGTAGTGTGACCGTCTCCCAAATACGGAATTCCCGATTTCTGTTACTGAAAAGACAGCTATCGCTTCGCACTGTCCTTTCTGAGGGATGATTCAGGGGTGTGTTAGTATGTCTCTTGAGGTATCCAGCCATTCTCGGATCTCGGACAGACACCTGCCATCTTTGGATAACTGCTGCTAAGTTTAATTGCAGATTTGCGTTAGTTCATATTGATTATAAATCGATGCAATTCACGACGTACAATTTACTACTAATGCTGTTCATGTAGTGCAAATATTGCAGAAGGCACCGATTAATACAGGAATTACTCTTCCGTCTAGAATTGTTCACATCAGCCGTCCTGACTCTTTCAGGTACCAGCGCTGTCGCTGCAGGTACCACTGACTGTATTCCAACAAGCAAATTCTGTCGGAGCGGATAGCCCATTAGCAGAAATTACTATGAAAAAGGTTAAAAGACAATTTACCGTAATGGCTAGGCGAAGTTCACCTAATGTTTTACAACAACCGTTATGGTAACTGGGATACTTACAGCCCCTAAACTTACTATACTCAGAAATACAAGTCAAATATTCTTTCAGACTTTAGGGCATGTTCCCAGGCTCAATCCTGGACCTTAAGCTGTTACGGTACATTTAACTGTAATAAGCGTAGACATGGCTTGGTATGAGCATGGGCCCCTCATGTAACCCACAACGCCCAACCTTTCTGACAGATACGAGATCTCGTGCCCACTTTACCCCCTCCTTACTGCATATAAACAGCCCATGTATATTTTGTATAACTGCTTAATAAGTATTTCATGTACAACCTGAAGATGGCCAATATCAAGCGTCGAAACATGTAGTTGTACCTTATGTAGAAAATACTTTATATTATACCAATAAATATAGTTGTGTTAGACGAGTACACACGCTGTACATTAGTTATTATGGTAGAGGCCTTGCGACGGCCCGATCCCCTGTTCTACACACCAAAAGCACGCGAAGATTTCTGAAAACCGGAATACGGGAGACCGTGGGTTGCACTGGCGTGTAATGATTAGAATGGACGCACGATATACCTTTCTCTGTTACGGGTCAAAAGTAGGTTTATGCTGACTGTTCGCCTTAATTATGTCACATCAGATATTTCGGATTCTGACGACGGTCACTATAAGGATTAATGTTGTTTCGGCTGTGACGCCGTGTAGTTTGGTAGAGGAGTACCAACCTTTCGAAGGGACCTGTTGTGTCCATTGTCACCCCGAAGATGGAAAGAAAGCGTCCCGTGAATACATCGGTGCCAGTCTACCGAAGAACAAGGCTTCACATCCCAGAATATGGTAATCTTAACCACTTGGCCGGTTTTCACCAAATTTCGTGTGGTATCTCTGCATTTGCTTAGGTCGTACCAAAGGATCAATCCAGGTCCGCGGCACGTGTGTGTTTCGTAACTATGCCGGGTTTCACGGCGAGGAGTTCTTAGCACCTAGCCCAACCCCCGGCTGGAGGACCGCCCTTTGTCGGCTGTCCGCGACTGCTTATTCAATATATTCGCAGCTACCCTCCATATCGGAGGCCGTTCCTCCATCCGTACCCTGAGGACACGCCATGCCGTGGTGACAGGGACCCACTTTCGAGGAGCTTAATGATTTGCACTCCTCACCCAATATTGTTCGGGTGATCAAATAGAAAGGAATGAAATGGGTGGGGCATGTAGGACGTATGGGGAGATAAAATGTGTATACAGAGTTTTGGTGGGGAAATCTGAGGGAAAGAGACCACTTGGAAGATCCAGACATAGATGGGAAGATAATATTAATATGCATCTTCAGGAAGTGGGGTGGGGGGAATGGACTGGATTGATCTGGCTCAAGATAGGGACAGGTAGCGGGCTGTCGTGAATGCGGTAATGGGCCTTCGGTTTCCATTAAATGCGGGAAATCTCTTGCCTGGCTTTGAACCAGATAGCTTCTCCAGAAGGACCCTGCTCCATGGAATAAGTAAATATCTCCATTTAAGCCCGTCGCAAGCCAGTGTTTTTCTAATTCCCTACAGTCAGTAGACCTGGCGACAGCCGTGTCTGGACGTCTTCCTGATGCAGTTGTCTAATGCTGAACTAAATAACGATTGGCAAATCACAGAAACCACAACGTCAATTAACACTGTAATTAACTCACTAACTACAAGTAGCAGTGTCCTCATTCAGAAGGCGAGGCCAGTTGTATGTCGTGACGGTCTAAGTTTTTCTGGCATAGCGTGCACAATTAAATTGCTACCAAGCAAACACGCATGCACCAGCATATGGCGTGCGAGGCCACTCGCCAGTACGTTTTAGAGAACGTTAACGGTTAGTCAAGAAATCCCCGTCATGTTGTTGAGGCCGAATGTTCATTACCCTGGTAACACCAGCCAGCCACTCTTTCCTAAAGCCAGATGAATTCATTCGACAGGCTGCCATCTAATTTCATTAACTTCCGGTTTGATGCTGTCCGCCATATAAGCCTATAGCTTCTAAGCCTTCTTTTCCTTTCTGGTTTTCCCACGAAAATCGTGTATGATTTTTCTTCTGTCCCATGCGTTCCACATGTCATGCTTATCCAAACCTCCATGATTTTATCACCGTCGTAATATATGTCGGGGGTCGGGATAGCGACTAGCTACGGGCTGGACGGTCCGGGGATCGAAGCCCGGTGGCGGCTCACCCAGCCTCCTATTAATGGGTACCGGGTCTCTCCCGGGGTAAAGCGACCGGTGTGTGGCGTTGACCACCCACCCCCAATAGCACCGAGGTTAAAGAAAGAGTGGATGTATAACTACTCTTTCTTTGACCTCGGCGCTAACCCCCCCCCCCACCCGGCCTTAGCGACCTGTGCTAGGGTGAACTTTACCTTTACCATACCTTTCACCATAAGATTTGGTAAGGAGTACAGAACATAAAGTTCCCTATTTTGTAATTGCCGCCAGTCTCCTGTAACTTTCTACCACTTGTATCCATATATCACTGAACAGCCTGGCAGTCTGTGTGACGGCAGTAATTTGCCATGCAGTGATCTGACTTGAGGTATGGGCGTGTCTATTGATGTGTACCAAAACTGACTGAAATGTGAGGCAATGTGCTTTCTGTGTGCTTTCCTGGAATGTGACGGTCCGAGCTTTTGCTTTTGGGAAATCTAGCACAGCTGCTGAGAGGTTGATGTTCTTGACAGTATCGTTTTGGGTGGAGAGCACGCAAGGCATGGCTGCTCTCTCTGCTGTAGAATATTCACGATTCTGCTCTGTTAGAGTCAAGTGAGGCTGAGTAATGTCCGTATCAAGAACGAAGAAGCGCCTTGCGTCACCTGCACAGTGAGACAGCTTGCGTCATGATGTGAATAGACGTATACCTTCATGCCATCAGGAAACTGGTTTTCTCCCCTTTTTAGAAATGAGTTAAAGGAATACCAGTCAGAATATGGGATTTATGTTTTCGGATATTAGAATAAAATGCGATTTACTGGGGCCTGTAATTAGCGCACTGAAGGGAGTCCAGCCGGTTCGCGATAGTTAACTTTTTCGATTACGTCAGAATTATCGATCATGTAATTCAAGCAGTCGTGCAGTATCATTTAACAAGCATATTGTGTTATTCTCGTTTATGGTACAGAGTAAGTTGCCGTAAGGGAAAGCTTTGTGGACTTGTATGAATAAGGAGTCCGGTTCGAATCTTGACCGGAACGCCAACTATCTCGACTGTTGTTTTCGTGGCTCTTTTCAGTCCCTCCAGGCAAATGTCAAGTTACAGGGAATTCAGCTGACAAGCGAACTCAGGCTCATGTGTGTGTGTGTGTGTGTGTGTGTGTGTGTTTGGGGGGGGGGGTGAGTGAATGAGTGATGTAACAACGTATGTTAGTGTCTTGGAAATTACCTCCAAATCTCACACATGTTTGATTTCGAAGGAACTGAAACACCGGGAAACCGTATTTTAAATTTTCGTAACATTTTTCATACGATTCCTTCCGTGTACTTTACAGGTGCCCACATTAAACTGTTCCCCACACTGACGAATACAACTAATTTACGTTGCACTGTGCTACACAAGTCTGTTACACACAGCAGATTAAACTGGACCGTTTGACTTACGACGTCCAATGATTCATGTAACCGTACATCAGATGACAGTACTGGCTGTGTGTCAGTCATGCACCAACCGTTTAATCAGGGCGCGATGTTGGCAATTCCTAGAAAAATCTTCAAGCAACATTTAATAATCTGTTAGCCGGGTGTCAAGCGTTTCTGAGAGTCCTCCCGGCCCCATAATCTTAACATGCGCTGAAGTCTGTGCTATGTATATTACGTGAGGAAACGTAAGGCCTTAATCATTCCGTGCGTCTGGGTTCGGTTTTCGGTTGAATTCGTTGTACTATCTTAAATATTACCACCATCCTTCCTTTTCACGTCCTTCAAAATTGATTATTCACCATCATGTTGTCATTCGAAGCTATGCAGCCGTAGTAACTGGCAGCGATGTTAAATAAACCACAAAGCAGGTCTGCACACTGTGATTATGTACTTATGTCTTAATTTAATGAGAAATACTTTATTGAAACAGTGTAATGAAATAATATAGCAATTTATTTATGCAGCAATTTAGGCTTAGTTTAATAACATTCTTAAGTAATCTCACAAAGATCACTATATTACAGGTTAGGGCAGAGTCGCTATATCATTTTGATTGTGCGGCTGAGTACATTTTACAGTAACCTACACAAGCTCCTCATTACCTTTGTTTGTATTATTATTTGAACATCCGCATTTTGGTTTTTATAACAACCATCATCAGTGTAGCCATCAAAACTTTTAAAAAATGCACATTTTTAAAAATGTGTTATTGTTTACTAGAAAGCGACACTGAAGAAAAGTTACGAAATTGTTTGGCAAGCCAAAATTAGATCTACACGGATTCCAACAGTTCTTCGCTTCCCCCACCCCGCCCCTGAAACTGGGACGAGAGTAAACCCACCCTCGGTCCAGGTTCTTCCCAAGCACAACCATCATATACTCAACAATTCCTTCCTGTAAATTTGTCATATCTTGCGGCCCAACATCAGATCTCTTGGCCCACTACGGCCCCAAAGCACCAACGAGTATGACATGCGTGACTTAAGTAACATTCGAACACGAACCCCCTAAGTCAGAATTCCAGTTAAAAAAAAAATAACTGAAATATCTGCTTCACTCGCAGTTCTAGCAGATAACTTTTGAAATGTGTAATTAAATAATGGGACCGCGGTAGCACAGTGGTTAAGGTGCCGTGCTACAAATCGGAAGGTCTCTGGTTCGATCCCAGCTGGTGTCATTGGATTTTTCATTGACATGAAATCCTTCTGATCGCACTTTGGCCCTGGGGTCGACTCAGCCTCTAACAGATATGAGTACCAGGAGCATTTCCTGGGGGTAAAGGAGGCCGGTACATAAGGCTGACAACCTTACCACCATCCTGTGCCGTTGTCATGTAACCTTAACTTCCTGGAACCCTCTGGGCCACTCCAGGCCTGTGACGGGACTGCTTTACCTTTACCTTTACCTTTTTTTTAATAGAATAATAGATGTGTAACTGCACAGTTTAATTGAGTGTTTGTGAGAATGAAACGTATTCAAAAAGTATGTCGTTACTGGGACTCGAGCCATTATATTTGGTCTCCTAAAAGTATTGGTATTGCCCCTTAATGGGCTCGGTTGCATCTGATTACAGCAAAGCCCTGCTTTGTTCGAATCATTCATCGTTTGCAGCAGCGCTAGCTAGCCATGTTTTAACTTCGAATTAAGGAAACATTTGTGTCTTTGATTAATATATATGCGACGCGAATTGTTGTAATGATTGGAACACAACAAATGCACAAATATGGGGAAAGTACGAATGACTCGACTTATGATGGCAGTTGTACGTCCTGTCACTTCCGGGGCGGGACGTACGAAATTTCAGGCCGCTTTATTGTTGTTGACCAGAGGGTACATTGTGAATCATTGCGTGCAGACACTGTCTGAGGTCGTGCTGACTGAACATACTTCCTATCATACGGTGTATTACTTAGTTTCTATAAATTTTATATTCGTGGTTCCGTGCATCGTAATTCTAGGTTGAAGAAATCCAACGAGATGCAACAGTATGCAGATATTTATTTACTGCTAAATTACTCTACATGTTTCGGACGTCCATCGCGCCCATCATCAGGAGTACATAAAAATGTAGTTGCAACCTCTGGTACAGATCATACTATCTGGGGCGCAAGCTTCCTCAAACATGACCAAATAAGGACTGATTTGGGACTGTCGGTACCAAATCAGTCCTTGCTTGCTCCTCAGATAGTATGATCTGTACCAGAGGCTGCAACTGCAGTTTTATGTACTCCTGATGATGGGCGCGATGGACGCCCTAAACATGTAGAGTAATTTAGCAGTAAATAAATATCTGCATACAGTTGCATCTCGTTGGATTTCTTCAACCTACTTAGTTTATGTTACCTCTCTAAAATTTCACCTAACAAAAGGACATGTTTCTTCTGAGGTCCCAGTCTCTTATACCAGTTGGAGCTGTATCAGAATGACTGAGGTGTTTGGTTTAATGCTACGTGACGTGCACGATTTCGTGCTAGCACAGACCTGTAGAATGGTGTCGCAAATAATCTTCTGCTGCAAGTGTAGATAGTTCTGATAACGCGAAATTGCCTGGAATGTCTCGCAATCGCCGAGACCGGGTTTACACAGTTTGTAATCAGCAGGATACAGACTGCTGTCACGAAGATTAGAGGATGGCCATGGTTTTATTATTCTTTCTAAACAATTTCATAGATTCGTTATCACAGTTGTAATATCGTAGCTACCTCGCAATACCCTCTGCCAATCATATGGGAGTAATGGTATTGCGTAATCGTTTAACAGCCAGACCGTTAGAAAGAACAAAAAAGTTCCAGAAAGTTCCCAAAGGCTACTTATAATTATAAATTATTATTATTATTATTATTATTATTATTACTGCTTGTGAGAGTATTAGTAGCAGTGATAATGGTGGTATGGTGGTGGTAGTAGTAGTAGTAGTAGTAGCAGCAGCAGTGGTGGTGTTAATGTTGATGGTAGTTTATCTGCGGTGATTGCGATGAGGAAACACTGAAGATTCAACTTGCTTACTGTCAGGCGGGTCTATTGGGGGGGGGGGGGGGTTCGCCCAGAACGCCGCGTTTTCCGGGACATCGGGCCAAAACTGCATGTTCAGATTGGAGTAAACCCGTTTAATCGCTTGACAGTCTCGAATAACCGGTACCATTAAGTACTCTTTAACCGCAGAAATCGCTTATATTCGTCGGAGATCGTTCCGACGCGGTTCTGTCTCTTAGAAACCGTCGCGAACACAGGCGCGGGCGCTGAAGCGAAATGAAACGCTCTGGTTGGCTTCAGCAGCAGTCAGACTAGTACCTTGTTATCTAGCTTCGTGATGGTGATTATTAACACAATTTCTGCTCCTACGTCGTAGTCCATACTAACGGCGTGCTTTGTCCATCAGATGCAGATCTTCGCTGTTCTGGATGTTACCCAGCGTGGATTGGTAGTCAGTTGCCGGCATTTTGGGACATTTTATCTGTCCCATATAGCGGTCCAAGAAGAAACTTAGCGTTTCGGGACAGCCTATCGGTGCCGTCTCGAGACGTCGGTAACTAACCACCAATAAACTTTGCCGTAACATCCCAGACAAGCGAAGAGTTCATCTACACCGTGGCGTAAGCCTGAAATCACGCATTTTTTTTTTTCCTTTTGCGCTGCGGCCCAACGCGGGCCATGGCCTCCTCATTCTTGAGGTTTCTAGATCACACACAACGACGCATCACAATCGGTAGGACTTCTCTGGATGAGTGATCAACCCGTCGCAGAGACTTCTACCCGAGAACACACAACACTCACAACAGACATCCATGCCCCCGGCGGGTTTTGAACCCACAATCCCAGCAGGCGAGCAGCCATAGACCGCGTAGCCACTGAGGTCGGCGAAATCACGCATTATATTCAGTATATCTTGACATTGTTATTTCAACAGGTATATTTGTTTTCATTCGCACGTCCGTTACGATAGCGTGCTGTGTTCATGCTGCTTGTGAAACTTCTCCTATTGGACTTTTGAGGTTTTCGTAGCTGTGTAGTTGAAGATTCCGTTCTTCTGGGGTGACTTGCATCGATGCATGGTCAGATCTCGACGTTTCGAAACAACGTAGTGTCCGACTCGTCAGGTGGCAATGTGCTCTCATCTGCCTTTGAAAGACCGATTGGAAATGTGGTTTACACTCTATTCAGTTACTGAGAGACACAATTTTTTGTTGTGCTTAAATAAGCGTGTGATATCACCACATACATAAAAGAACTACAGACCGGTTCCGGCTTCCGTGGCACCAGTGTTCTTCACTGCCGTGTTGTTCTTGTTCGACCGCTGTTTGAATTGTAAGTTCTCTTTCCGTTACGTCCATATGACCTGGAAGAAATATATTCGATCCGCTTCAGACAACATATGCTGAACCCGAGAGAGAAACTTCTCAATATTTTATGTTCCCCGCGTGCACGTGGTACTGTACATCGCTGAATTTACAAACGATGAATCAACAACTGAATCATGGCTGCATTAATCTAAAATGTTACGATATTATTTCTCGCCGTTGAGCAGACGAGTCTTGCCCACGTATTTGCACCTTGCAGTTTGACGGCCCATTTGTTATACACCTGTATCACCAAACTGGTCTGGTCTCTTCAGGTACGCCGACCGAACATGTGCACGCATTTTGAATATGTGCCATGTGTGCTGTATGCTCCACTCGTCTCATTTTCATTGATTTGAATACCATAATGAAAATTAAGCTACCCTACAAACTGTGACGCTCCTGTTTAGGTATTCTGTTTCCAGCATCGTGGTAAGTTACTCGCAGAATTGCAGACAGGTCTTAATTTATGTGCCTTGCTGTTTGTAACCCATATCTGTACAAACTCATTAGTGCCAAAAGCTCGTTTGTTTTGTTCGGAGTCATCCGTGTTTCTGGCGGGTCGATAATGAATGTTGTAGATAAGAATGCAGTGAAATGAAGTGTTGAAGACTGCAGGCTGTGAGAACCCAATTGCTCGAAGCCATTCTTTAATCGCCTTTATTTAAAATTTTTATGTAGTGACGTGGAAACATTACTTACTTACTCCATGGTGCAGAGTCCTTCTTGAGAAGCTAACTGGTTTGCAGCTAGTCAAGAAATTCCCCGCATTTCACGGAACCCGAAGGTTCAGTACCGCACTCACAAGCGTCCTTCACCTGTCTCTATCCTGGGCCAGCCCAATCCAGTCCACACACCCACTTCCCACCTCCTGGAGATCCATCTTAATATTATCCACCCATCTATGCCTAGGTCTCCCCAGTGGTCTCCTTCCCTCCGGTTTCCCCACCAAGACCCTATACACCCTCCTCTCCTCACCCATACGCGCCACATGCCGTCGAAACATTGTACACCAAAATTGTCATCACAGCAATAAATTTAAGGTGACGTAACCGTTCAAAAAGGGGCTTTAATGTTGTTTCCCCAAGTGCCTGTATGCGTCGATTGTTTCGAATCCCGCTTCCCGCTTTGCATGATATTGTGCGCCATTGTTTCCACCGATCCGTCCTCAACTCATCTATTTTGGCAGTGGCTGACCATAATAGCATAGAAAACACAAACAACTGAAAGAGTGATTTTCTGGTGGGTGTATCATTATCATCATTTTGTATTTGTTGAACCAATCAGTGTTTGTTTATTATTTTTCCAATCAATACAATTCCATAAATGAATAGCGGTTTGAAAACGTAACAATGAGCAACCAGTTTGGCATGCTGTGTTCATGTCTTTTTGTGCTCGATTGACAGTTACGCAGAGCATTCGCAGTATTAATGTTTTGCGTCACCGGAACGCTGCATCGTTTTAACCATTTTACTGGTGAACACTTTATTGTCCCACTTTTGGTATAATAACGAACATATTATCTTTATTTTAATCGTAAATGAGAGGCCTGTACCTCAGTTCTTCCATTTAATGTTATTGTAGTACTAACCGATGATGGCCATAATTACCGGCCGAAACATGTCGCAGGGAATGTGATAAATAAATGAATATAAAATTATTTATAGTGTTTCGTTGATCAGATAATAAATGAACAAACACAGATGAAAGAATAATGGCGTAATCAAGGACTGGACGAAGCAAAGTGAAATTGCCATGTACGTGCCATGAAGACATGTGAATGTGTGAAGTTATAGCTCAACTATATCCTAGGCACTAGGAGGTGAGTCGTCAGCTTCACGCTCCGACCGCCTTACTCCAAGGAATGAACCCTGTATCAATTGAATAGGAGGCTGCGTGGGCCCCAGGGCCGGTGTGGTCGCTTTGGAGAAGACACAAAAATCTTGCCTATAACGGGAATCGAACCGTTATACCGACTCTTTCTGCTTGCCTAGGACTGGACGAACTCGTGGGGGGGAGTATGAAACGTGTTTTGATGAATTATTTCGTGACGTTATCGTTTGACATGGTAATGCCCGCATTACACAATCCTAACATTATGAGAAAAGACACGGAATTTTTCTCAAATTTATAACAATGAAAGAGACACGTAACGTAAATCTAACGGCCCTTTCCGCGGTTTCCTCATATTGCATAGTCATGAAATGTTCACCGAACTTGACCGTCAGGTTTCACCTTGTGCCAGTGCAGTACACTGCACAGGCCTGTCGTAACGCGAAATTCTTTACAGCACCTATCAAAATTATGCCCCAAATTTGGCCGCTGGCCCTGAGTTGCTGAAAGAACGTAAGAATATTGATATATGAGATTGCTACGGCGGGGTTTTTGAAGGTTTAAGCGTTCTGGCTTGTTGCTTAAGTGGTTACGGACGTTTCGAAGGAGTGTGGCGCCTTCCTGTCCTGGGTCTGGCAGGACAGCTTTATGCTGACGGTGACGTCACCACACTCTTTCGAAACGTAGCCAAATTTTCATCATTAGATAAGTGTAACATCCCAGAAGACTCGAATATTTAGTAATAAGAAAACCTTGAGGCAATAATCCAGTAGTTCTACACCACATTATAAGGATTCTGCTGTGTGTGCTAAAGAAATATTCTCACATGCTGTGAATGTTGCTGAAAATGATTCCTTGTTTTTATCTCAGTATTTAACCAACTTGATGCACAAAATTTGTTTCACA
>Ga0131853_10016695_pt1 | contig 13379 bp, 9 predicted proteins | sample TergutLab28metaG_FD_92764 | JGI IMG/M metagenome (GOLD analysis project Ga0131853, IMG submission 92764) | Labiotermes labralis P1 segment gut microbial communities from Petit-Saut dam, French Guiana - Lab288 P1 (version 2) (version 2) | ecosystem: Host-associated > Arthropoda: Insects >...
TCACTCTACATGTTTCGGGTGTCACAGCACCCATCATCAGGAGTACTAAAAACTGTAACCGCAGCCTCCGGTACAGGTCATAATATCGGTACAGCTACTTCCCTCCAACGTGGCCTGATCGGGGACATTTGGAGGGAAGTAGCTGTACCGATATTATGACCTGTACCGGAGGCCGCGGTTACAGTTTTTAGTACTCCTGATGATGGGTGCGGTGACACCCGAAACATGTAGAGTGACTTTGCAGTAAAATAAACCAGACTGCACACTGTTGCATCTAGTTGGATTTTTATTAAGTAGATCTTTAGTAATATGAAGTTCGAAGGTGAATGGAACTGTCTCGTGATTTTATTTATTGTGGGCTTTTAATAGTCATAGTGAAGAACCTTCGGATTCTACGATTATAGTTGTAGGAAGGCCTATGATATTTAGACTCCCCGAGGCTTCCTATGGTTAAATACAACACAACAGTTTTCTTCTTAGAACTGAACTCTACCTAACATCAAACATGATGCTGTACACTAAAAAAAGTCGTCGTCATGGCCTATGTCAAATGTTGGAAGGGACAGAGGGAACATGTCAGGAGAGATCTTATCTGCATATTGCACGTTCCTGTCACTGTTTAGGTTACATGGTTTTTTAAACAGGGTCTTCCACGAAAATCTCTTTTAAAGTGTGTTCATAAATCATAAGAAGATTATAAACTCATATTTATTTCGGAAGACGACAGAAACAGGCCCAGAGTCAGAAACTTCGTCGGAGGTATCGAAAATCACTGTAATCCTTTGTGCAAGACAAGAGATACACTGTGCATTCTCATCTAAATTAGAGTTTATAAGAAAACATAAGATTTTATTCCGACTGGTGTAAAGTTTGCCTTGACTTTTACGTCTGCGATACTTAGACCACGTACTACAGTTGGTTAACGAGATAGGCAGTTTTAGGTGCGGTGGAGATTCTTTATAACGTGTGTAGTCTTATGGAGGGGTACCAGCTCGTCGGGGGAACTTCCTGCCTACCCTGGGATGGAAGCATCAGTTGGCTTTCTTATTTTTACAGGTTCTACCCACGTAAATCATAAACGGTGTTGTAATCAGAATGCCCAAATCCACACCATCATTTCCATATACATGAAATAATGTCATAAATCTACACTCGATGAATGCATATTTATTAAACTCACAGTAAGGGGGATTGATGACTTCGGGGGTGTTGTAATTGTAGCTGTTGGTCTCATTCGTATTGGGAGAGACGAAAAGTGCCGAATTACTGAAGATGGTTCCCTGGACGGTATCCGTTTCGCTAGTCCATTCTAGAAGGTTGAATACGTCAATGGGGCCGGCATCCATTAATCGATGTTTAGAGATCCTGTGTTGAAACCGGTACGGTCGAGCAGAAAATATATGTTGTAGTAGTGGAAAACATGCATAAATAATGAAAAGTGACAACCATCGCCTATTGGATTAAGTAAAATCGACGGCTAATTGATGAAAATAAAGACGAACAGTTTTAAATATGGACAAGACTCGATTTTCACAGACGTAACCTTCCTGTACATTGTGTCAGTAATGTCTATTAATGTACAATTAAAATAATTGAATTCGTTGCCGAAACTTATGCACCAGGTGTCCGATTTAGCTTCTCAGCACAGGGAAGTGTACGGTGGGAGGGTCTGACAATCCTAAGTGCAGGGTGTAAGGTGGAATGAACTTGGTGGCGATAGGTTCAGTTGGGCAGGAGCTGACTGCTGCGTCTTCAAGCTGCACACGTAGGTGCAGTTTGTATTCACGACTCATTGTTTGTTAATTCATGACGCGATCTTGGGCTTCAGACTGGCATTAAACGTGCCCAGTTTCCTTCTCTCAGCGTACAGCATAAATAACCCATGAATTGTCTTTTAAACTACAACAAAAAAATAATATCTTCAGATATTTTGTTTGAACGTCTCTTTTCAGCTTCTTTCCTAGTGTAGGCACACACGTGAATTTGTAGCCAACCTTCGTAGGATGAGACAAAACTTTGTTTCTTCGTGATATTGCTATAGAATACATACGATATATTCGAGCGCTTCCAGGCAACAGAACACTTCATAACTTAATTAACGTTGTCAATACACATGAAACTGGAAAAATGTAACATACTAGAAAAAATCAATTTAAATTTTAAAGGAAAAATTTGATAACTCCCACCTCAGAACGTTGGATTGCTGCAATTAACCCTTTGGTTTGGCCACTCGAATAACCCATTTTATAGTCCTTAAAGAGTGCTATTAAATCACAAGTGCACTGACTTAGCAAGACTTTAACTTACAAGAGTTCTTGAAAGAAGGCCTTATGGAATTAGCGACGCTACTCGTACAGAAATACAGCAACTTCGTTTTGGTACCTTCTGCAAGACAGGCACCTCTCATTGCTACACAACAAGTTTGTCGCCCGGCATTCGTATATGTAACTAAACTACGGCTTGTTATATTGGGAAACAATAGCGACGGAGTTTTAAACAGTAGGCTTATGTTTATTTATTTATGAAAACTGGTTCTTGCAAATACCCCCGCAATTATTTCGTGCGGGCGTGGGCCGGGTATCTTAGTCGGTATAGCGACTAGCTACGGACTGGTGGGGTGGGGGGGTCCGGGGATCGAATTCCGGTGGGGACGAAATTTTCCGCCCCTGTCCAGACCGGCCTTGGGGCCCACCCAGCTTCCTGTACAATGGGTACCAGGTCTTTCCCGGAGGTAAACAGCAGGTGGGGCGTGACGCTGCCCTCTCACCCCCTTCTAGTGCCATGGTCAAGAAAGAGTAGAGCTATACCTCTACTCTCCCTATGGGCCGTACGGCCTGTACCGCGCCTCAGTGTCTGCACAAGGGTACACTTTACCTTACCTTCGCGCGAGCAATGCACTCACGCGTTCGAATTACCTCTGTGTCATGGATAAACAAATATTCTCTTCGTCGTTTGGGCTTCCTGTATATGAAGTATCTCTTAATCTTGGGGAATGATGCCTATGTCACATTTACAGAGAAACAGCGAAACTTAAGAAAAAAAAAATCGTTTACTTATATACATATATATATACAGTGTATAAGGGTATTAGGTATAAAACAAACCAGACTCCGTTACATCGAATGGCAGAATAGTAATGAAGATATCGATGGCAACAGTCGTGAGATACCTGGAGGGACTGAGGAAAACCATGAAAATACCCTTCAGGATCTGGGTATACCGACCTAGATTCGTGCCGGGAACCCCCTGAATACAAACTGGAAGCGCTATGGATTTAGACAAGCCGACAGTTAATAGACAGGAAAGTAAAGAATTTAAGAAGGCAAATGTGTTTAGCTGGTCTAGGTTGTTTTCATTTCTACTGCTTGTTGTATGAATGTACAGCTTACAACAGTCCGACATTTAAAACTACTGGGGTGACAGTCCCAATGAATTCCGAACAGTGGGCTCGTGAGGTAATCTATTTTATATTCTATCGAATGCTTGTCACCGAGCTGCCGAGCTGTGATCGGTAACATGGTGTGGGCAGTAAATAACATGCACGTAAGTGAACTCCCTTTTTAGCTACTGATTTGTTACATATTGTCAACACTAACAGCATTAAATTAGGTTTACCGAGGCAGACTCCTTTTTGCTATGAACCTTCTACGTTAGAAGTGATGAAAGATTTAGACTAATTGGAAGTTTTTTACAATAATATAAACAGCCAACTAGATGCAACAATAACAATTTTTATTGATAATTATTATTGTTGCATCTAGTTGGTTGTTTATATTATTGTATCAGTGATGCACGGTCACACAAACACACAAAAAAAGAAAAATTTTTGTTACATCTCCAAATGATTTCTTGCAGTACCAGCTGATGCAATTGAAAAGTTTCTGTATCACTTATTTTTCAGTGTGAAAATGAAATGTGTACAAAGAGTCAGATATTAGATTAGTTTCTTAAATGTAAACTTGGCTAATTTCATCATTGTAACTAACTACCATAACGGCTTTTGTATCAGTTCGCCAGTAAGCCTAGCTATTTTACCCTCCGATTTGTATGAGAAGTGGCTACTACTTGAAAGTGGGTTAGAACAGATATTATCGTTCAGTAAACGTAATATTATTTGAGCAATTTCACAATACTAAATTTGGGGGAACTGATTTACTTTGAGTCGAGCTTTATGTAAATGCAGACATTGTCGGCGAAACTACCTCGGCTGTTTTTAAGTACTGCATTCAACCCTGATATTTCAGCCCTGTTCACAAAAGTACAGTCTACTTTAAGAGCAAACATATATACTTCCATGGGCAATATGTGAGACGGATTTACTGAATTATGCCGCCCTGGCGATTTGTAATTAACAGACCTGCCATTTGAAATTAATATGGTGGCAGATATTAATTTCGGATTTGGAAATGGACCTTAAGTATTATGGGTGACATCCAGCTCTGATTACACTTTATGTATGCCCCAGTGTACTTGATAAGCAGTTGTCTTGTTTGCGGCTAATAATGAGGTCCTTGCGCACTTAAAACAACGTTCCTGCTCCCTCAGTCGAGGGCGGACATGTAACATATGTAGACACGCACCTGGTTGTTCTTCTGTTTCGAGCTTGTCAGCCATGTTTGGTCGGGACGTCGCTCTTCCTGTTTCACGCTATGAAATATTAATTGGGAGCTGGCTCTCAGTCGACACCTCTGCACAGTTAAACTTAATGAGACCGATCCGACTCACCAATCAAACTAGTCACCATCGCTCCTCTGATTTATGGCCCGTAATTGCATGCACTCGCCACAACTCATCATTCCGAATAACCTATCATTCATAATTGTAGCTCAAGGGAAACTGAAGAGAAGGCAGATACGGTTATGTATGAACTCGGGCGTACAAAAAAAAACTGAAGTGAACTTGAATGGTATTACTAATCGAAACAAAACCCACACGACTGGGTAGGTACTGTATAGAGGATACTCAAGAAGCCTTGATCCAATACTCCGGTTGAAGAAATAATGACAAATTGCTTCCTGGTGTATTACGTACGACTGGTACTAAAGTCTGCGTTACTCAATTAAAATAAGAGAGTTGGCTTTCATATAACTTCATATCACGACTCTTGAGTTAATTTACTTGCAAATTGTTTATCTGTCGTCGTGTTAGGCCATAATTCTATTTTAAAACCTCATCTTTAAAAATGTATCACTTTCACGCTAGAATTAAGAGCAGATCACTTTGGGGAAGTTTTTACTATTTTTCACAACAAATATTCTGCCCTCCCACTTGTTCTATAAAAACATAAGAATTACATTTTATAATTTTACCCTTTTTTTGGATGGGTAGGGAACGTGGCCTTTGACATGGAGAGAGACAATGGTGCCGTGTACCGTGATACATGACAAGTTCGTACTCCATAAATTACACTCTTATGTCAAGTACACAGGTTTTATAATGTATATTAAACAACAAACATATTTATTTACAAGTATTGGTGAAGAGTAAATATAGTTTCTTTACCGGAGATTCTCAAACAGAGTATTATGATTTTAAGAACCAAAATATGTGGGTTATACTGCGGTACTGCAATGTGCTAATGGAAATGTATGAATGCTCACTCACGTGTTATGTGTGTAAGGTGTCTCAGCAGAATCATATGAAAGATTAGACCCTACAGGTTCTACGAGATGGCTGAAACCAGAGAGATTTTAGGATTTATGCACTCCACTCTGTCATTATTATCTCACTTTAAATTTGTTACGCCTTGTGGGCTCTTGCACTTAAATTCCTGAAGTATTTTACCCTCTTCGACTGGTGTTTCTAGTTGCGTGTCAATGGACTTTGTCTTAGCAGTGCATTAGCTTCTTCCAAGAATGTCACATTATGAAGAACAGGACAGTCTGCGGTGTGTTCGGCATGTCTTCCTACCACGTTTTTCAAGAGTGTAGGAAAATTGTATTTATATTTGCCGTCTTCCTTAATTTCTTCTTAGCCCTCCAAGGGTTTTGTTTGTCTTAGAATTACGAGTGGGCTTTTCCAGCTTCGCGATGTGTGTGTACAATATTTTTGACCTTCCGGCCGCACTATGGCCCTGGGGTCGATGCAGTCTTTGACAGAAATGGGTACCAGGTATATTTCCTGGGGCGTAAAGGCGGCCGGTGCCTAGGGCTGACAAACCTACCACCTTCATGTGCCGATTGTCTTGAAATCTTGCAGCCTCAACCTCCCGGAACCCTCAGGGTCTGTACGGGCCTGTGCAGGGATTGCTTTATTTTTACTGTCTATTTGATAGTCGTGTTGGCTATATGTGTTTTATTTCTGTGTACAGCTGTAGAATGGCAGTCATCGTATTATTTATAAATAAATTATTTGTTCACAAGTTTGTAGTTCGCCTTCTCATGTTGAATCTCTCTCCCGCCTCTTAGTTCACAAGCACAATTAACGAATACGTTGGCTTCCAAGATTTCGAGTTGGCAACAAAAGACGGAAAATTTTTGTTGCAAAATCTGTACATACAGTGGCAAATTAAACACCATCTGGTCCATAGCTTTCGTTGTGAGGAGCAAGATCTACATTTGTGCTAATTGTAATACGGATGGGATTTACTTACTTACTTACTTGCTTACTCCATGGTGCACAGTCCTTCTTGAGAAGCTAACTGGTTTGCAGCTAGTCAAGAAATTCCCCGCATTTCACGGAGCCTAAAGGTTCATTACCGCACTCACAAACGTCCGCCACCTGTCTCTATCCTGGACCAGCCCAATCCAGTCCATATACCCACATCCCACCTGTTGGAGATCCATCCTAATATTATCCACCCATCTACGCCTAGGTCTCCCCAATGGTCTCTTTCCCTCCGGTTTCCCCACCAAGACCCTATACACAATATGGATGGGACTTATAATTTTTAATTCTGCTGATCTTCCAGCCTTACCGATGAATGTTAGCTACAAACTAAGGTAAGAAAATATTGCTTAGTTTAACCAGGAAGTTTATCGTTGGTTATATAAAATCCTATAATTGGGAGCTTTCTTATGCCAGTTAAATCAAATCACGTTCTCACAGTATATTTATTTTTTTTAACATATTTTATCGCAACTTTTTCTTCCTCCCCCCCCCCCCCCCACTCCTTTCTAACTAAAAAGATGTCGCTTTACAATCTCAGCCAATGCAGCCCGGACACTACTCCAGCCTAACCGCACCTAACATCCAACCTACAGCAAACCAAGAACGAAACGACCAATGTGGTAATCAATATCATAGTCGCGAGCTCCTGATGATGGGCATAGTGTTGCCCGAAACATGTTAATCCTGTAAGAAGTACAATAAAATAATAAGTGGCATCTAGTTGGTTTTTTATTCTTTAGTTATTTTAATGTAACGTCTTACGGTTTTATATTCTCATGTTTTTAATTTTTATATCCTAAGATTTAACTACTGTATTTTATATTCATACCCATATATTTAAAAGTACAATTATTTTATACTTGGATATCTTATAAAAGCCTTTTATTGTAATTTTAGCATGTACAGCACAACACACCATACCGTACTGCATATACAACCGTCTTCCTGAAGATGAACCCTCGTGTTCGAATAATGTAGAAGACTTCAAAAATTAAAAATTAAAATATTTATTTAGAATATGTGCATGTTGTTGGTTTATATTGTGTAACTATAACTGATTTGTTTCTTTAACGTGAGATACGAACCTGAATCTTTCAAGTGGATAATCAAACTGAAATTTTGTCAGGTGGCCATCTGTTTTGGAAGTGGATATTTACAAGCAGAATAATTTCAGAGACTTTAACTACTCGTAAATTAAGCAGACCCTCTGAAGGGCACGACAACTATTGTAAAACAAAAGGGTGTGGTGTGGTGGAGTTTGTTACTTCACTGGCGAATGGTGATGCAGGTGCTTCTGTTTCCTGTACGGTTCCACCACCTCGTCTCTGCCGAACCCCACAGTGGTAATTACCATCCTGCCACTCTCTAACACACGTTAAAAATTATTGATTAATCCATTAAACACTCAGGATTCATTTATCAAAGTCAAACACCTTATTGCTTATAATAACACAGAACCCACCGTGAATTTCCTTTTTCATCGTAAAAATGAGTGAATAGAAAGTTTATATTGAAACTCGTCACTTACTTGTGTTATAAAACGAACATACGCTATTTTATTTTGTATGTTAAAGTCGATATTTGAAGAAGTTTTATGTCTACGAACTCTGAAGCTTCAGAGATCCAAAATTTAAACTCATTTGTATTTTCTGTTAGGAGATTTACGTTCCAAGCATATTATTACTTTCAGCATTTTATGCCAAATAGATTGCCATTGCGTTCTGGTACATCATTGTAATTGTATGTGGTATGTGTAAGATATACTAATTTGAGGGTGTAAAAGTATATATAATTTCTTTTATATTCAAAGTATAGGTTGTGGGTAATTCACGCTCCAACGAAAAAAGGAATGCGTGTGTTTAATGAATATTACTGTCCCATGAACAGACTTCTATCTATTCTTTTTACGTGTAACATATTAAGGAGTGTCAGATCCTATCATATAATCTTACAGTCTCTATATGCAGTGTATTCAATCTGACATACCTCTTATAATTTTAGTGGAGAAGTTTTAAATTATAAGTTGTAAAATAATGTTTCCGTTGTCTTACCCGTCACCATAATTCAAGGGTGCACCAAAGCTGTCATTACCGGTAATGATGGAATTGTACGTTGGCTAGAAATCACAACCTTTAATTTCGTGTACGAGGACTAACCTCCTCAAGCCATGCCTGCATCATATAGTCTGTCTCAGAAATAAGCAGGTTGTTAGGCCATGCGATATTTGCGGTTCTCGTAGCTTTGCTGTTGAAGACTCGGAGCTTCCGACGTGCGATACAGTGTCGTCGGGCGCTGGGTAAAACGACATAACGCATACGTATGAGACAACTTTTTGCTTGCCAGACGGAGGCCTTTCAAAATAAATCACTAATCGAAATAATAATATTTTTAAATTTTATGCCTTTTCTTTTCTTGATTGTTATATTTCAGAGTACTGTAACATGTTTTTAGAGTGTTGTTACGGCGAACAAAATGAGTGAGGCTTCATTTCGAAATAATCCTCCTACGAATACCCTTTTTCTTGTCTTCCTACTCCTTGATGGCAAACACTGTACTGTTTTGGTATGCTTTATCGTATTAGGCAGAGCGAGACGTTTCAAACGAGGTAGTTCTTGGTCGCCGAATCCGGTGGCCGCACAGTGTAAGGCGTAGGTCTGCGGCCGCTCGCTGGCTAGGACTGCGGATTCGAATCCCGCCGGGGGCATGGAAATATGTCTCTTGTGAGTGTTGAGTGTTGTCAAGTACATGTCTTTGAGACGGGCTGATCCCTCGTCCAGATGAGTCCTACCGAGCGTGTGTGTGTCATTGAGTGTCTTCAGGTGCACCAATAACCCTCTTCACCTATAATGAGTATGTAGAAGAAGTCAGACTAAGAAAGAAAGGAAGGAAAAAAGAAAGAAAGAAAGAAAAAAGTTAGTTGTTGACCTGTTTTGCTCAATTTAATTTTTAATCCATTATTCCATTAGATAGAAATACTATGGCCCAAACCCTTTCCCATGGACAGATTTTGATTCCATTTTTCATGGCACATCCAATAATTCTAAACCCACTGCCAAAATTCCAACAACCAGCTTTATTTTCCGATGAGTTAAGGTTGTGACAGACAGGCAGACAGATATTAACACGTCAACAGCTTTATTTATTACACAGATATATACACGTGTGTGTATGTATATATGTATGTACGCGTGTGTGTATATACACACACACACATATATTTAGGTTAGGTGAAGATGAGTACGTTGGGTGTTTGAATGAGTATATGGTCAGTCAGTTCAGCCGTTTTTGTCGTATTCTGATTTATGGAGGAAGACATTGCATATAAGTTATTGCATATTTAAAATGGCGTACATCTCTTACGAAATGTGATGAAACTCGGTTGATTGTTTCAAAGGTTGAAATGGTTACTAATACATACATGTTTTCACACATACATTAAAATAACTTTGGGTATTTATTAGAATACGGACTGTAAATAACCTGATAACACAAAAGTCTGTTTTGGCGAGTAATGAGAGAAGGTAAAAATTCATCTTTTAAAGTTCAAAAGAAAATATTTTTCATTGTAATGAACCAACCGAATTGATTGAACCCTTTTATGCACGTGCTTGGGCATGTTCTACACATCTTTTATGAGTTCATTCGAATTCGTGACGCAAGTCAATATCACCGTTTTTTGCCTCACTCAGTGCATCTCCGCAGTGTAATATTTGTGCTGGTTTTTGCGTTTTGTGGACAAAATGTATTATATGCACAATGTCATTTTTGTGTTGCTGAACAGTTCATTATCATAATCAGTCACGAGTTAGGGCTTGATAGACCAGTTTAAGCCTTGTCTATTAGTCTGTTCAAAGGTCTTTCAGTTTGCAACGGTAAATGTGTACCTCCAAGAAATGAACTCCAAGAGCAGTTGTTTAGACGACAGAGAACTCATTTAATGCTTTGGTTTGGTTTTGACTAAAATTGCGAATAAACCTTACAAGTTAGTCGAGTTTGAATCCACTAGTAACGAACTTAAGTTTGTCAGTTTAAAAACGAGGCAATTGAATACTTATGCTCAAAAGAATTACAATGTTTCCACAAAATAAGAGCAGTTAATATTCCGAAAATTCTGTATTGTATTGTCTTTCAACTTTTAAAGTAAGCCGTCTATTTAATTTTTGTGCTTGGAAGGCAATTAACACAGCGGCAATTCAGGAACAAAGGAATAAATTACAACCTGCTCGTATGCGTGCAAGAAACCCATAATCAAACCTTACTGAAGACTCACAGACAGCATTGTGAGTGTCTTTACGAATTAAATTCAAGCTACTTTGCCCTTCCTGTTAGGTTCATGCAGGACTGTGTAACAATAACCGCTTCCCCTTCCGGTTTTCCATCCCTAGCATCCATCTCTAACAAGCCTTGCATCCAAGCTTGGAACTTGCGTCATATCTTTGTAAGACAATATTCCCAAATGCTGCGTGATTTTCATCATAATTGCTAACAAATACTGTTTCCCTTAAATTTTATTATGTGAAATGTCATTATAGACACCCTGTTGGGGCAGTACATGGCAATTACCAGTCTGTGGTTCACCTCGCCTTGTATTTTAGTGGCGGCTAATGCTCGTTATTGGAACTGGCGGACCGAGAAAAATCATAAACACACGCATCATTCTGAAGAAATACGCGTGTATTTTCTCCGGTGTAATAATAGAGCATGGAGGTGTATCGTTTGATAGAAACATGGCACCCTTGCGTACAGTCTATCGAGTTTTAATGATGGGCACAACGTTGCTACGTGCGTACCTCCTCGTCCTCGTATAACATCAATATGTACGCAGTGCTTGATAATAGGAAACAAGACGACGTAAAATTTAAGGTAATAAATTTTACATTGGCAATTTCAACTGCCATGTTGCGTGGCAGTTTATTTTAAGTCTGAACAAACTGTGAGTGTACACACACACACACACACACACACAAACATACACACACACACACACACAAACACACACACACACACACACACACACACATACACCACAGAGTTTCACGTTCTGTGCAAAGACATATGTTGAAGGAATTTCTACCTCCAGTCTGTGCCAAAAAGTGTCTTACTTAGAAAGAAATGTAGAGTGACGCTTTTCAAGTTACCCCTTATCATTCACCCATAGAAGATAGTCGAAATGCTGTCCCCCAAAATTCAGACATTGCTGGACAGATCTGAGGAATTTCATGTAGACAAACAGTAAAGAAAATAGCACGATGAAATTAATTCAACTTATGTAACCAACCCTTCATGCACTAAAATTAAGCAAATCAATACATGTTTTGGCACAGCCGGGATGCCACTGTCAGGGTTTCCGAATTGATCCAGTGTGAAAAGTACAGATGCACACCAGGATTTCAATTAAAACAGATATCACCTCCTGGAATGTTAAAATGTTAAAAACAGTAGATTCAGATTTTGACGTTTTGTTGACCGTGCAGCTCAGCATATTTATCTCAGTAATTAACCAACTTGATGCACAAAACTTTTGTTTTACAATATGTTTATTTCATGCCTCTACATGTTTCGAGCACATGTGCTCATCAGGAGGTCAACATTGCAGTACACAGCCTATGGTATCATCAAGCTGAAACAAGTGAGTGGTCTAAAATTACTAAAATACAATTCTATATGCTCATATTTATAGAATTATATTTTAGTAATTTTAGACCACTCACTTGTTTCAGTATGATGATACCAGAGGCTGTGTAATGCAATTTTGACCTCCTGATGATGAGCACATGTGCTCGAAACATGTAGAGGCATGAAATAAACTTATTGTAAAACAAAAATTTTGTGCATCAAGTTGATTAATTACTGAGATAAATAGATTCAGAGTTGTGTTAACAAAAGAATGATGGCACCCCGGCGATGCCGAAACAAGTAGGACAGGAAAATGTATGTTGATTGTGTTTATTGTTAGTGGGGTTGAAATTTGTATCATGCATGATACATAGAGTATTAAGACGAGAAAATAAGTTTCTGACATGTGCATACAACTGAATATCGGAATGAGCGCCTGGAGGATATTTTAAAGGCGCCATCATGGTAGAGAGTTAAAAAAATACTTAATTCTTATTAACAATACTTATCAAAACACACTCAGTTACTGATCCACAAACGCTCAGGCAATTATGTATCCGAAATAAACCAAACTGGAGGGCCCGGAAAGGTAAAGGCCATGTATATGCGGAGATGTTGCGCGTAAATTGTGATCTCTTACGTGCTGTACACCAAAACAAAGAATCTTAACTCTTCTACTTGATGTATGTCTTGTAAGTGAGACGATCGATCACTTTACATCATCTGAATTTCTCTGCGAAAGTAACTGCATGAACTATAATGACCTTGAAGATATTTATAATGCTCGAAAAAATGCACGATGAAGAGGCGAATCAAATATCGAAAGGATATCAAAATAAAAAGGAAGAAGGGTATGAGCGAAAGAAAGACGAAAGTTCTTGTTGTTCTGTGAGTGTGAAGCTCACAAACTAGTCACGGATTACAGCTGGAGGTTTGGGTGATTAATAAAACTATGAAAGAAACAAAGTTAAGAATTCACAACATTACAGCTAAAGCAGTATTGAAATTTGGAAGTGAAGCTTGGGTGCTGAAGAAAAGAGAGGAACTACATTTAGAAGCAGCACAGATGAAATTTTTGAGACACTTACTTGGAATAACAAAACTAGATAAAGAAAAAAATCAATGTATTAGGCAAAAAAAAAAACGGGAGCACA
>Ga0131853_10016696_pt1 | contig 13379 bp, 9 predicted proteins | sample TergutLab28metaG_FD_92764 | JGI IMG/M metagenome (GOLD analysis project Ga0131853, IMG submission 92764) | Labiotermes labralis P1 segment gut microbial communities from Petit-Saut dam, French Guiana - Lab288 P1 (version 2) (version 2) | ecosystem: Host-associated > Arthropoda: Insects >...
GGGTTGAGGAGTGACTCGCTTCTGGCCTACGTCTGTGGCAGGGGGGGGGGGGGGGGGGGGGGGGGGGGGGTCAACGCCATGCTTTACCACTGGGAAAGAGACCTGCTACCCATTGTATAGGAGGCTGGATGGGTGCAAAAAATTGCACCCACACTGGGATTTGATCCCCGGGCCTTCCAGCCCGTAGCGAGTCATTTTACCGACTGAGCTATCCCGACCCACAGAAAATGCGTAGGATTTGTTGCAAATTCTGTGCCTTGTTTTATGTGTTTTTGCTATATTGTCCCCTGCCAATATTCACCACTTTTTAATGTATGCCCTTTCATTTTCAGTGTAACATTTTGTGGCTGGCTGTCCTCTACCTATTTCGTTATTTCTTATGAAAATATCATTTTTTTATTTATACCTTTTTAATCTACACCCACTTTTTCCGGATCATAACTGTGGTGTAAAACAAGGGCTTGGTGTAGAAGGCCCTGTCACTGTGTCACTTTTTATTTGTCACAGTTTACAAGGTGTTCAGTTTATAGCATGCCTGCAGTCAAATTCATGCACAACTCTAACCAGCTATAACACAACAGACAATAATAGTTTTAACTCCACGCACAAGACGCATCTCCACTTTAGAAGTTCATTTTTAACTGGACGATATCGTTTACTCGTGGTAAACATCGGACAGTTGGACTTTCATGTGTCACTACTGCAGTGGTCGAAATTCTTGGAATTTAACGTATATGAGCTGGATGAGTTGGGCTTGCATAATATGTATACATTCAGAAAGTAATGCACATTTTATAGTTCTATAAATTTGTGCCTGGTGAAAAGCATATGCCAAGAGAGTATGTTACAGAACAAGAGTAACTGCTAAAAAAAATGTGGCAGAGCCACACAGGACATGATTGATTGGACACTGTATTGTACACAGAAGATATGATTTGCATGCTGGGTAGTTACGGCAAAAATGTAATTAATGCTTGTTTCTTTTGACCAGATGAAACTTTGAGGTGAAAACGCATTTTGCGTGATGAACAATTAAGGCAAGAATTTGTGACCGGTATGGGCCGGGTAGCTCAGTTGGTATAGGGACTGACTACGGGCTGGACGGTATTGGCCGGGTAGCTCAGTTGGTATAGGGACTGACTACGGGCTGGACGGTATGGGCCAGGTAGCTCAGTTGGTATAGGGACTGACTACGGGCTGGACGGTATGGGCCGGGTAGCTCAGATGGTATAGTGACTGACTACGGGCTGGACGGTATGGGCCGGGTAGCTCAGTTGGTATAGGGACTGACTACAGGCTGGACGGTATGGGCCGGGTAGCACAGTTGGTATAGTGACTGACTACGGGCTGGACTATATGGGCCGGGTAGCTCAGTTGGTATAGTGACTAACTACGGGCTGGACGGTATGGGCCGGGTAGCTTAGTTGGTATAGGGACTGACTACAGGCTGGACGGTATGGGCCGGGTAGCTCAGTTGGTATAGTGACTGACTACGGGCTGGACGGTATGGGTCTGGTAGCTCAGTTGGTATAGTGACTGACTACGGGCTGGACGGTATGGGCCGGGTAGCTCAGTTGGTATAGGGACTGACTACGGGCAGGCCGGTATGGGCCGGGTAGCTCAGTTGGTATAGTGACTGACTACAGGCTGGACGGTATGGGCCGGGTAGCTCAATCGGTACAGTGACTGACTACGGGCTGGACGGTATGGGCCGAGTAGCTCAGTCGGTTTAGTGACTGACTACGGGCTGGACGGTATGGGCCGGGTAGCTCAGTCGGTATAGCGACTGACTACGGGCTGGACGGTCCGGGGTCGAATCCTGGTGGGGACGAGATTTTCCGCCCGTCCAGACCGGCCCTGGGGCCCACCCAGCCACTTGTAGAATGGGTACCAGGTCTTTCCCGGGGGGGTGGAGGCGGCCGGGGCATGGGGCTGACCCCCATCTAGTGCCAAAGGGCCTAGTAAAGGGTAGAGCTGTACCTCTACTCACCCTAAGGGCCTGCGTGGCCTATAAAAAGGGTGAAAACCTAACTACTTGTAACAGGTGTAATATTTAATACTAGCTTCTTTATATGTGATTATCTTTGCATAACTGTGTGCCACAGCATACTGTAGATTGAAATTTCATGTGTTGTGATATAATGGTCGGTAATGTAGAATTCATGTGGTGACATCATGTTCATATCCAGGTAGCAGTTTCTTATTGTCGTTCATATTATTCATTATTAAGGTAAATAAAAACTTGCAATCATAATATTTAATATTTATTGCTTATATTTCTTCTTCTTCTGTGGCACTACAACTCTGATAGTCTTGGCCTTCTTGACAATATCCTTCCATTTAGGGCAGTCCTGTACTTGTTCTGCCAACTTCATAAGCTTCATCCCCTTCAGATCATTCCTGACACCATCTTCCCATCGAGACTTGGGCCTTCCAACTGGTCTTCCTGTGAATGGTTTCCACATGTGTATTCTTTTTACTATGCTAGTATCGGGCATTCTATTTTTATGTCCAAACCAACTCAATTGTTGGGCTTTAACATAATTTATTATGTTCCAGTGTTTAATTAATTCATCCAATTCCTTATTTGTTTTAATTCTCCAAATAATTGCTTATATTTAGGAATATGAAATTTGTTATTTTCACAGATTATAAATGCAGGTGTAAACTGTGTATGAATTGTTGTTGGTAAGTTAGAAATTACGGAACGTTTCGAGGGGCTCAAATTTTGAGATTATGACTAAAATTTAACGAAACCTGAATCGGTATAGACATATAAATAAGAAGTTTTTGAACAAAGTGTAACAAATTACCCTCATAAGTCGTGAGATTCTATAAAATCTGCACAGTTGCAAAGAAACAGTGAAGCCCCAGTGGATTAAATGATATGACCATTTGAGAAAATTCCAGGATGCAAAGATGTGAGTTTCCTTCAGCGTCGTGTTATACGAGGGAGAGTCAAATGTAAACCTTTTTATCTCGTAATTTATTGAAAACAAAAGGTACACAATGACTTCATTTTTCTTTGTAGTCTCCATTGCCACCTGTCTGCCACTCTTCAAACCATGAGTATCATTGTTGTCAGCTTACAAGACATTCAAGTTGTGTTTTGAATTTTTATCGCACTTTTAAAGTTTTTCATTTGACTCTCCCTCATACATTTGTTTCCTATCTTGTTACGGTGCTATTTGTATTGATTGATTTATGTGACACTTTCAGTTAGTAGTTATGAACCTTTCAGCTCCAAATAACAATGGTTTTTGATCGTGTTCTTATTTGTAAAATATTAGCTTGCCATTTAATGTTTTCAGTGGTCACATGGTTATGGGTGATTCCTTCAACTCGTCTTTATTTAAGCAGACATTTCAGAGAATTTTTGCTAGAGACCAGAAAGGTGAATTCAAAATGGCTTTCAACGGAACTCTAGAAGTGAAGACATCGAGAGAGTTGAAAGGTACGTTTGTATCAGACGTAGTACACTGTCACAAGGGAACTGCAGTTGGGATGAATTGTGGTTTTGAAAATAATAATGCATTTCATTCATTCCTTTGGCATGTGCAGAATGCTACGATTCCTTGCCGTTATCAGGAGCTTCTTCCATTTCTCTCTGTTATGTAATTTTTCCTGCCACCCTTCTCCACCAACAATTCTTCCATCTTCTCTCAGCTCATCTTGCCATCTATTATGTGGTCTGCCTCTCAAAATAATAGTGCATTTTTATAATAAAATGGAAATTGTGGCAAAGAAGTACAAATAAAAATTCCTTTGAAGATGATGGCAAGTAGGTTAGGTTACGTTAGGTTATAGGTATCAACGTTTCCAAAGATCAGGTTGTCTCTGTCTGCAGAATAGCCACCTCTTTTTTACAATGCTGTGAAGATGGATGCAGCAAGCTTCTCTAAGATCCTAGTGCCTGTAAACCAATTTTCATGGTGTCATACACCAAAAGATAGTAGTTTTCATCTATGGTGGTGTGAGAAACGCAAATCTCGCAAACAAAAAAATTTCTTTAATAATGGCTTCTGAACATACAACATTCATAAAATTTCATTATACTTTAGACAAATTTGAATTCATGGAGAAAGTAATATAATTGATAAAGATTCATAAAACTGCTGTAGTGCGTGATGCGTGTTTGTGTGATATTGTTATAACATCAAGTATGTGGTTGAAATTGTGGGATGGGTTATAAAATATTGTGGGGAACTGAATACATCATGTATTGTATTTAGGCAACCATAAGGTGACATTTTGTATTTTTTAAACTGGAAATGGGAAATAATCGCATATTCACGTATGCAGAAATAAAAATACGTGCAGAAATCAGGCATTGTTTAACACTTTCTCAGAAAACAAGACCTTTGGAATTATGATGTGTGTTACAACTGCATGTACTTATATAAGTATTGATAATTTTGAGATTGAACTTTTACTGCCAGTGCTATGGTACCTCTGTACAGTTTGTACTGTTCTGTGTTTTTGGACCCATCAGATTGTAGTTGAGTCTTCTACGATGTGTTGTTTTTCTGTTGTGTGGGTGATTTACGGTATTCTGAAGGATCATGGTGCCTTCAGAACATCTGGAACTGATCTACCAGTGGCACACTTCCACATCCCAGAAGACCCGAATCCTCATTTATACTGCTATGAGAACATAAAATCTTGCATTGTGATACGTGGTTATGCATTTGGTCACATTCTTTATTGACACAGCAGCCATTCGGACACAGTTCCATACTCTGAGTGCCTTATCTTTATTGAGCCAAAGATAACGTTGCTTGAAACTGACCACTGGCTTGGAAATACAGTTCTTCCTCTTTCCATCATTTCTGAGGGGAATGCAGAAAATGTCAGTAGTGGGAATGTTCGTAAAGAGTCAGATTTATAGGGATCACAGTAATTGAATGATACACTTGCAGGAAAATGATGCATATGGGAACAACAGGTAGAGATTTTGCGGCATTCTCATACTGACAATCTTTGTGTGCGCATGTGTCGTTTATGCTAGGTTCCAAATGTTGCCTTTGTGAATGAACGACACTTTGTTGCATTCAAAACTGATTTAAATTACAGCTGAACTCGGCTCTACCGGGTGCTGATAAGTCCTTAGCCCGATCCTGGAAGGAAAGAAGCTACAGCGACCAAGACTTACAACACTATACCAAGACTTCTGGCATACAAACAACAGGAATATATGCCTTTTGTTTGTATGCCATACATCTTGGTATAGTGTCATAAGTCTTGGTCGCTGTAGCTTGTTTCCTTCCAAGGTCGGGCTAAGGACTAATCAGCACCCCTGTAATATCACAGGAGGTACTGAAAAATTTTTGTCTTTGCAAACATTTGTTATTCTGAGTAGTGTGATAACAGTGAAGGAAAATTATCTGCCAACAAAACACAAGCCTGTAGGCATATTATTTAAAATTTTATGCTGTGATTTGTACTAAGTTTATATTGAAATTAACTTTTATGAAGAACAGAGGTTCTGTATTCATCATCATCATCATCATCATCATCATAAACATCAAGGTTTGGACCCTTTGATCCGTTCCAGCTCCAGATTTGCAGCTGCTCACACCAACTCTTCTTCGGTCTTCCACTTGTTCTCCTTCCTTGTGGTCTGTAGTGGTATGATTTCAAAGGGATTCCATTTTGTGGCATTCTTTGCAAGTGTGGAAGCCAGTTCCATCCGTATTCATCTATCTTGCCTAGTATGCCTGTAATCCGTAGTTCGCGGCGTATGTAGTCATTTGTTTTGTGGTCATAAAGGATGTAGCCTGCCAGAGGTCTCAGTAACTTCATTTCTGCCGCTTCAGTTCTTCGTCTTTGTAAGGCTGTTAGAGTCCAATTTTCTGACCTGTATAAAAATGTAGGTAAAACTAGTGTGTTGTATATTTTCAAAATAGTTTCCATTCTCACTTTCTTAAAAATAGTTCTCTTAATAGTACCTATTAATTGTAAAAGTTCTGTATTATAATCACAAATTTGGATACAGGTTTACAGTAAAATTATTCATTAGATTAATTAATTTGTACCACAAAATATCTTTAACGCCGTAGATGAGCAGTTGCCTAAATTGATGTTTTAATCGGGTTTGAGTGTCTTTTGTAGAGCAGTCATTCCAAAACTTTTTGTGTATGAGAACTCCTATTTCACTTCAAAATATTTGGGTGCAGTGACATATTAGTCAGTCATAATTTTAGGTTCTGCTAATAGTGTATGTACGTATTTACAAAGAACTATTACCACCTTAGAACTGCTTTAAATGAGTTCACATTTTGTCATTTGCAACAATAATAAAAGAAGAAACTGAACGCTGGCCAGAGGAGCAAGACTTGCTGCAAAGTTACGCAAATTCTCGGAGCCCTTGGAATAACCTCATGGCCTGCATGGATTGCCCTCTGGCCACACGTTAGGGACTGTTGGTATATATCCTGAGTGTTAGTACTGAATATTTACACATATTTGTTATTTTGACCCTCTGAAGCAGAATGGTTGCTGTATATACCCCGCAAAACACCTCAGCAATTTTTATATTGCCCACAGCTTGCATATATGTGTGTGTATTGTTATGATTCTCACATAAACAACACATATTCCATCAAGAATTGTTAACAGGTTTGGTCTTTGCAATGGAGATGTATTCTGTTCCTTAGGAGGTAGGAAGTATATTTTGATGTAATACTGCGATGAATTTTTGGTTTAAATTGAATTAATTTTATATCTGTGGCCCTGTGGTCTGTTGTCAGGTCATAGCCTGCCGATTGCTGGCCTTAAATTTATTTAATTCACTCCAATTTCTCAAAATGTTTGCAGTAACTTTGTCCGTTTCACAAAGTTTAAGGACACATAATATGATCAGTGAACACTACATAGATGCACAGCGCAGACTTGTTCATTCTCTCGACTTGCATGTGATAACCAGTTTTAATTTGTGGTTATCAGGTGTGGTGGGGACGGTACTAATTGCAGAGCGTTGAGTCCAGTATATGGTGGGTAAAGAAAGGTAATGGCAAATTCCACCACAAAAAGCATTGTGTGGACTTGGGGAAATTGGCCACTGTAAAGAGATGGAAGAAGACAGTTACGGATATGAAGGAGAATTCTATGAAACAATTTTATATCATAATTTTCCTCCAAGTTTGTTTCTGGGAAGGTGTTGTTTTATATGAAGTGGGATTGTGGTGAAGCATGTACAGTGTATAAAGTGTAAATGTGCCACCATAATTGTTAACTGCAGCCATTGTAAACAATTAGGCTCTGTTCATTTTTCCCTGCTCTTGGAGATATTTATGTACAATAATTTTGGTTATATGTTCAGCCTTTGAACTGAAGGCTGTACAAAACTGTTTACAGCTGCACGTTGCTTGAACCCACTTGCATCCATGCCAGATGCTGTTTGCCATTATATCTTAGACTTCTGGAAATGCACATTGGTGTATACTGTATATTCAGAAATTGCAATGGACGAGTATCAAGTTCTTATTAACTAATTACAATCATCACATCACAAATACAGGAGATGTCAGAACAAAATAAATTGTGTGATATCAACAAAAATAGTTTTAAATTTTGTATGCTTTCTTCTGGGTAATTCCCCGGCGTCTGAATTTTATAAGCTGACGTTTCGGAACACTGTGTCTTTTCCATCTTCATAGGCGGGTAGGTGTGAGGTATGACTGGATTGAGAAAAGTTGGGAGTATTTATACAGAAAAAGGTTTAGCTCGAAAATAGCCTGAGCCAATAGGACACGCGCCCTATCTCCTTCACACCCTCCACAGCCTGTTTCTGTACTCTGAACCGCCCCTAACCTGTCACCCTCCTTCCTATTGGCTCAGGCTATTTTTGAGCCAAACCTTTTCCCGTATAAATACTCCATCTTTTCTCAAATCCAGACATACTTCATACCTACCTGCCTATGAAGATGGAACAGACAGATTGTTTTTATCTCAGTATTTAACCAACTTGATGCACAAAATTTGTTTCACAATAAGTTTTTATTTCATGCCTCTACATGTTTCGAGCACATGTGCTCATCATCAGGAGGTTAAAATTGCATTACACAGTCTCTGGTATCATCACACCTTGCTAAAGTCACATTTTAAAAACACTCACTGATTAATTGTATATATTAATCAGTGAGTGTTTTTAAAATGTGACTTTAGCAAGGTGTGATGATACCAGAGGCATGAAATAAAAACTTATTGTGAAACAAATTTTGTACATCAAGTTGGTTAAATACTGAGATAAATATACTGAGATGCACTGTCAGCAAAACGTCAAAAAAAAAATGATGTGTTCCGAAATGTCGGCATATAAAATTAAGACGCCGGGGAATTACCCAGAAGGAAGCATACAAAATTCGGAACATAGCGAAAGTTTGAAATCAAGAAGGTTTTAAATTTATTTCCACTCTTAATGAAAAATTAATGTTTTTAGTGTTAAAACATATGAAAATAAAGTCTGTTTATTGTTGTAGTTTGCAAACTAGTGAAAGAGGGTTCAAGGACTGACATTGGAGTGTGGCCATCAGTTTGAGAAACACTACTGTACATTGACCATATAGTGCCTAGTGAGCAGTGATGTGGCTACTCTGCAGACCTCTAATGTACAAGGTTATTTCTCTTTCTGTAATTGCAGTGTCGGGTGCTATTGGTTCCTGCGTGTCCCTTAATGTGAAGGGTCCTTGTGTGTCTGACACAGAAATAGGCATGGGAAATACATGCCAGTGGAAGTTCTGTACATTCAACCCAAACACGACTTGTGCACTATTCTTTGAAGTTGTCAACCAGGTACGTACAACCATAGAGCGTGAAAGGCATTGGGCACAGATGGACAAGGTGTAGTTTATGTATAGGTACAAATGTCTCATATTCTCTACATTAGTGGAAGCAGGAAAGAGAAGGTGTCAGTCTCGTGTTCTTCAGGAACGTGTTATGTGTACTGTCAGGAAATGTATCGGTTTTGAATCAGAATGTTGGTTTAGTTCGGAAGTCCTTTTGCATTCAGCCTCATCAGAATGTCAGTTTGACATGTTACAATTCTCATTTTGTCTTTTGTTTGCTTCTACTTCTGATTGAGAAATCTTAACGGTGCGAATGAAACACCTGATGTGTCCTGTCGAATGTTTATGTGGCCGTATACTCTGCTGATCTCCTTCTTTCCCCCTTTCCACTGTCACTTTTGCAGATTTTCCTGTAAAAGTGGTAGTGGAAAGGGGGAAACATCCCAGTATCAGGAAAAACAAATCTTCTATTGTTTTAGGTTATTCTTCCCATGGATCTGAAATCTATCAAGGCTTTGTTTGTGACATTCTTTTAAGAGAACTTTATACTGACATACATAAACCTTATTTATGTTAAGCACTCAGCACCAATTCCTCAAGGAGGCAGAGGCTGTATCCAGATGATTACGCAGTATCAGCATTCCAGTGGCCAGAGGCGCATACGAGTCACAACTGTAGCTAGAAAGTAAGTCATGTCAGCTCTGCTTTTGCGCTAGTTCACACATATGTTCTTTTGTCCGCTTCGCATCATATGTTGTATCTACCCAGTGCCCTGGAACACAACACAGTGAACTGGGGGGGAATTGGCCTTTCACAGCATATTTATGGCAGTGTGTAATGTCTGCTTTTTGTACAGAGCCATAAAAGGTGAGAAATTTAATATGCTTAAGTTCTGTAACAGGGTGTTCTAGTTTTGTAGTTTCTCTGGATGATTTAGCTGGAGGTGTCATTCGGATTTTGTCCAAAATTACTCATCTCAGAAGCACCTGAACATAGGTTTGTCTTCTGACAGGAAGAAGGAAGCCCAGAGTATCTTTATTATGTGTACTGATATGGAGAAATGCAGGAAGTCCATGTTCGATATGTGGGCTAGGTTCCTGCAAATCACAACATGGAGCAAAACAATGTAGTATGGAGCATTTTTTCCCATAAGAACTAAAATGCATGAGCTGTGTTCTGCAACATTTCTAGTGTACCTTTTTGCTCTATTATATTGCTATACTGGGCTACACAATATGTATATCACATTTATATTATTGTATACATAAAAGAAATGGGACCGCGGTAGCACAGTGGTTAAGGTGCTGCGCTACAAATCAGAAGGTTGCTGGTTCGATTCCAGGTGGTGTCATTGGAATTTTTCATTGACATAATCCTTCCAATCGCACCATGACCCTGGGGTTGACTCGGCCTCTAACGGAAATGAGTACCAGGAGTATTTCCTGGGGGTAAAGGCGGCCAGTGTGTAAGGCTGACAACCTTACTGCCATCCTGGGCCATTGTCATGTATTGTGGGAACCTTAACTTCCTGGAACCCTCTGGGCACTTGGAGCCTGTAATGGTAATGATTTTCCTTACATAAAAGAAACATAATAATGTGTATCATTGTGATATAAATGAACAGTGATCACATACAGTGTGTGCCAATACATCGAACTTGACGTAATATCCTTATTAGCACTAGGAACAACATATTTGAATCCTGTGAAATTATGAAAGCACTTTGGCCAGTGCTTAATCCATGTACCATTCATGCATAAGTATGAAATGACTTGCTTTGCCTTGAAAGCAACACTGATTGAGATGAAGTGTGTTCTAGAGCCATGATGCAGGGGTAAAGCAAGCAAAATACACTATAGGGCACTAAAACACTATGTGCACAGTGAGAGACAAACAGCAGCTTAGCTGGTGGGTTTGGCCATTGAAGATCCTGCCATCTGTCAGTGAAAGTGTTAAATGGGGTTTGGATGATGTTAAATGAGGACTGTCTGTACATTACAAACACAGAAATTTGTTTCTTACCAGCATACTGATTGCTGTGTTGGCCAGTGTGTCGTAATGCTTTCATACGTTATGCAGTACAACTCACATGTTATTATATGTATTGATTGTTTCATCATAGCTCTTCATTGTACCCAGACATATAATATTATTTGTGTGATCATGTAAGTAACTTTAATTCCCATTTTTTCGTCAAAATTGTGACTCATCAATGATGTGGTTTACAAATTAACAGTTGTGTTCGACATTCAGAGGACTATGCATCGTGATATATTCTTACAATAAAACCAACAAGAAGCACTAATATCTCAAATTTATTTTTGGAATGAAACTCTACATGTTTCGGACAGTATCTCTGTCCATCATCAGCAGTCTAGCACTGTACACACAGGAATATGTCATACAGGTTATGCTGACTGCTTGCTATCAAGCAGTCAGCATAACCTGTATGACCTACACCTATTGGAGTCTAGCACTATACACACAGCAATACATACAGGGTATGCTGACTGCTTTCTAGCAAGCAGTTAGCATACCCTGTATGACATATACCTGTTGCTGTATGTAGAGTGCTAGACTCCTGATGATGGACAGAGTTACTGACCGAAAAATGTAGAGACCTATTCCAAAAAAAAATTTGAGATATGAATGCTTTTTGTTGGTTTAATTGTAAGAATAACAGTTGTGTGTTTACGGAGGTTGCATAAACATTGTCATAAGTACTTGTGTGATGTTTGGGGCCATTATAATTCACTGGGTGTACAAACTAGTCTTTGTACTGGATGCTGTGGAGTAGAGATAAATCGTATGTCACTGCTAGGAAGCAAGCCACAGAATGTCGAGGTGTAGCCTAGTTACTGTGCTGATTACTCTACCCCTCTCCCTCTCAGAAGTAACAGCAGTTACTTCCCTGTGCAGCATGTGCTGTTTGGTATTTGTAACCAAGACAAAGTTTCATTGTGCTGTATGAACTGAATGCTAAGAGTATCCTCTATCACATTCAAAAATGTGATAGAGGATAATCTTAGCATTTAAAAAAATTTATCCATGTTGTGCTGCATGTTTGTTGTACAGTTGGGCAGACGCTTCAGCAAACTTGCACCACATCAGCGCTGGGTTTGACCAGGAAGCTGCAGCTGTGCTAATGGCCAGGATGGTTGTGTATAGAGCAGAAACAGATGATGGACCAGACGTGTTGCGATGGGTGGATCGCATGCTTATCAGACTTGTGAGTGATGAGTTTACTGTTTAATATACTTTGAACAGTATGATGACAGATATCTTCAAATTCACAGATTGATATTATTACTTCTTCTTCTTCTTCAGGCACTGAAATTCCTTTAGAGCTTGGAAGTTATGGCCTTCTCAACAACATCTTTCCATCTCCCTCAATCCTGTACGCAGGTTATCCAATTTTTAACCTTCATTTGGAAATGTCCTGCTTGACGTTATCCTCCCATCAGTACTTGGGTCTTCCTTGTGATCTTTTGGTTAGAGGATCCCATTTAAATATCTTCTTGACTGTTCTGGTATCTGGCATTCTCTGTACGTGACCAAACCAGTTTAGTCTTTGAGCTTCAATATAATTGACTATATTTTTATGTTTTATCAGTTTGTCTAATTCTTCATTAGTTTTAATCCTCCATATTTGATTTCCTTTCATAGGCCCAAATATTATTCTTAAAATTTTCCTCTCAAAGACCAGCAATTTATGAATTCTAGTTTATTTCAACACCCATGTTTCTGAGGCATATGTCATTATTGGTCTTATGACAGTTCTGTATAATTTTAATTTTGAGCTCTTAGTGACTAATCTACTTTTAAAGAACTTTTGGTTTGTGTAGTATGCCTTTGTACCCAGAGCTGTCCTCTCTTTGACCTCCTCTTCGATTGAGTTACTGTCATTTATAATTGACCCTAGATATTTATATTGTTGAACTTGCGCTATATATGAGTTGGTAATATTTAAGTTCTCAGTCCTGATGTCTTTTTTTGTGCATTTTAGACACTTAGTTTTTTCCTCGATTGTTAATCCATCTTCCATTGAGTTATTCTTTAGTTGTTGGAATGTATCAATTAGTGACTGTTTGGTGCATGCAGTTATCAGTACATCATCTGCATAAGCCAAGAGTTGTTTAAGTCATGTGGAAATATTACCTCTTAGGTCCATTTTCTTTAGTATTGTATTGATTACCAGACTGAATTCTGAGGTGTGTCATTCCCGTTGTGTGTTGAAAGACTAAAGGTGAGTTAATTTCAGTCAAAAAAAAACAACTATAATTGTATGCTAGATGATGGTATTTATTAACAAAATAAATAACTACATGTGTTGGCCTAAAGCGGCCATCTTCAGGTTATCATAATTACAATTTTGCTCAAAGAGTGTCATATATATGTCTATATTGCATAGTGATGTTGAGATCTCATGCAATATAAACATATATATGACACTCTTTGAGCAAAATTGTTATTGTGATAACCTGAAGATGGCCGCTTTAGGCCAAAACATGTAGTTATTTACTTTGCTAATAAATACCATCATCTAGCATACAATTATAGTTGTGTTTTCTGACTGAAATTAACTCACCATTA
>Ga0131853_10016698_pt1 | contig 13378 bp, 15 predicted proteins | sample TergutLab28metaG_FD_92764 | JGI IMG/M metagenome (GOLD analysis project Ga0131853, IMG submission 92764) | Labiotermes labralis P1 segment gut microbial communities from Petit-Saut dam, French Guiana - Lab288 P1 (version 2) (version 2) | ecosystem: Host-associated > Arthropoda: Insects >...
ACTTAGCTATATTTGACGGGGGTTTCAGCCAGTACTACTATTTGTTGGGACAAATTTGGGACATTGCTCTATGGGCACGATTACGAAGCGCGGCGACCTGCAATGGCAAGCCAAGGTGCGCCGCAAGGGTTCCCCGTCGCAGTCCCGCACTTTCACGTATCGCGAGGATGCGGAGAAGTGGGTGCGGGCCGTCGAGCACGAGCTGGAGACCTCAGGCTTCGTCAATCGACGGGAGGCGGAGAAAAACACGCTAGCCGAGGTGCTGAAGCGTTACCAGAAAGAGATTACGCCCTCCAAGAAGTCCTCGTCCATTGAGTCAATCAAGATTGACATGATCTTGCGCGACTCTGCTTTAGCTGGGCTGAAAATGTCCGCGGTGACCAGCCCCGCAGTTGCTGCCTGGCGTGATCGCAGACTGAAAGAGGTGTCCGGTGCAACCGTCAACCGCGAAATTGACGTGCTCTCGGCGGTGCTCAACCATGCCCGCCGTGAGTGGGGAATCCACGTCGAGAACCCGGTGCCCTACGTAAAGCGGCCAGAGAAGGCGCGCGCACGCGATCGCCGGTTGTCTGCCGAGGAAGAAAAGTATCTTATGGCTGCCTTGTCGGAGGGTGAACGGCAGCCGGACGGGACCTTTGGCAAGGGCGCTCGCAATCCGTGGCTGCTGCCGCTCGTCCAGCTTGCGCTAGAGACGGCGATGCGGCGCGGCGAATTACTCTCGCTGCAATGGGAAAACGTCGATGTGGACAGGCGCACGGCCTTTCTGCCGGATACCAAAAATGGTGACGCAAGGACGGTGCCACTTTCGTCAAGAGCTGTTGCGATCTTGAGGGCGCTGCCGTCATATCCCGATCCCGATTCCGATAGTGACGAACGGACCCTGGGATCAGTCTTCCCTACGACCGCTATGGCCTTGCGGAAGGGATTTACGCGGGCTGTAGAGCGCGCGCAGACGGAATACATTGCCGACTGCAAGATAGAACGGCGGCGCCCGTTAGCCAGCTTCCTTGCCGATGTCCATTTCCACGACACGCGGCACGAGGCGGCATCGAGGCTAGCCGAGAAGTTATCAAACGTACTAGAGCTATCGGCGGTAACTGGGCATCGTGATATCCGAATGCTGAAGCGCTATTACCATCCGCGTGCTGAAGATATCGCCAAAAAACTAGGATAAGAAATGACGATACCAGCGTTCAGGCAATCAGACAGGGGGGCGCTCCCAAGTAAGGCCCGTATTTACCTATTGGAGGTTAAGGCTCGGGACGAGCCAGGCGGCCCAGTTATAGCCAAGTTGCTTATTGAGCGGAACGAAAGCTGCGAGTACGACAAAGACGGGACAGTTACCAGGGCGACGATTCGTTTGTCGTTTTCTCGTCTTGATCCTTTGTACTCTCGCCAACCAGGCGGGAACGGTCATTTTGACGGTAGCTATATCGCGTGCAACTTCGATGGCCCGGTTGTTTCCGTCACAAATAATTCTGAATCGCCCCGGGAATCGTGGAGGCTGGTTGGTTTAAGTTGATGCGGGTTCAGTGGCAACTGTTTCAAGTTGCCGATAGTAGTTTGCCTCAGCTTCGGCGGGCGGGATATAGCCGAGGGGTTCCATCAACCGATGATGATTGAACCAGGCCACCCACTCCAGCGTTGCAAGTTCAACGGATTGGGGGCCGTCGAGCAGTTCCTTCGTTGTTGACAATGCGATGCGCCGTGCGCGCATCTCAATCTCGACGTCTGGCAGAGTGGATGAGTACTCTGACATCCGCTGAACTTCCCGGCGGATTTCCCGGAAAAAGTCTCGCTGGCTCACTCCGCAACGTCTCGCATGGGCCAGCAGCATAAGAATTGCGCGCGACATTGACGTGCTGTACCAGCCCAATTCTTCTTGCATTTCGTAGGCGACATACTCACGGAGCTCTTTTTCTCGCTCTCTTTCGACTTCTCGATTGAGAGCCGGAAGCCCATCGGCAATCCCGCCCGATGACCAGTAACGGCGGTAATGAGCGTATCTCGCCGGGGGGAGTCACGTCGATCTAATCAAACGAATCGAGGCGATAGCCGCAGGGAGGCGAAACGTGCATTTTCACGATGTCATCCGGCAGGGGATTGCAACTGCACTCGATAATGAAACCGCGTCGGAACAAGAGGCGATGCTGGCCAGTTGGCTGGAATATTTGATGACCCTCCCTAGGGCCGGCTCGTTGCCGGAGTACGAGGGCTCATACAGGGAGCCGTATGCTGCACTTCGATCGGGGCTCGGTTCTGGTGTCGCGGTCGATCAGCTCACACGGCTAGTCATCGATTTGTCTACGCGACTTATGGCATCGACGTAATGGCGAAAGTGTCGATTTCGGCGGCTGCTCGTCTGGCTGGCGTTAGCCGGCAGCACCTATATAAGCGCTTTATCGACACGGGGCGGCTTACCGTCGAGCGCGACGAGTGTGGGCGTCCGGCTATCGACACGGACGAGCTATCGGAAGTGTTTGCAGTCGGCGGTGACGCTTGCGATGACAGCCCGGAAGTCCGCCGGTTACGGGCGGCGCCAGGTGTTGACGGTGGCGCTGATGACAGGCGCTTGACAGAGCTGGAGTCCCGGCTTGCCATCGCACTTGGGCTGTTGCGCGACAGGGAAGGACAACTGTGCGAAGCGCGCGAGCGCGAAAACTGGATGCGAATGCACATCGACGCGCTGCGTCGTTCTGCTGAGGCTGGACGCGCAGAGGCCGAGGTCCGGCAGAGGGCCATTGTTGAGCAGGCCAAGAGCCATCTGGGGAAGTACCGCGCTGCACTTGCGGCAGTTCGGCGGGAGCTGGCTGCCGAGCGCGCCCGAAGCTTCTGGTCGCGCCTGTTCGGCCTCTAAACATTTGCGCGATATCCCGCCTGGCCTCGGACTAGCGTCCCAAATACACAGCCGTGATCGCTTCGCGGTTGTGACCTAACTCCTGGCTGATTTGCAATCGCACAGTCCGGTCGATCAGCTTCTGCTCGGTAGTTAGCTGACGGGCGGTTGGCCCGCCGCTAGCTGGGCTCTCCCAGCCGGCTAACTCACGGTAGCGCCGCTGAGCGTACTCGTGCCGCAACCCATGCAGTCGCGACATGCCCGCGCGAATCGTGGCGTTCTCATACTGTTTTAGGCGGTCGATGTAGCGTTGCTCGCTTGGAATCATCGATCCGGTGCCAGCCAGAGCGGCAGCACGCGCCAAGACTTCCCGCTGGTAGTCGCTACAGATCGGCATTTCACGTGCGCGACCGCCCTTGCACCATGAAGCTTTCAGTTGGATCCTGTCGCTACCCGCAGCCGCGGCGTAGGTTGGTTGGAATTTCAAGCATTCCTCCCGACGCAGACCGAAGGCACGCTGCAGCTCGATGGAGACGCGCAGCCGTTCGTCTTTGATCTTCGCTAGTGTGTCGTTCGAGATCGAGACAGCCTTACTCTCGTTCGTCACATAGCGTCGATTCCCAATGCCCAGTTCGGCGTTCGTGCGCGGGACGATGTTCTGCTTGCCGATTTTTTCGGCCACCCAGCGCAGATGAGACAGGCGATTTTTCATCGTTGCGTCGCTGATCCCATCTGCCTTCCAACGATCAACGAGTGACGTAACGTGCTTGGGCTTCAGTCCGGTCACGCCCAAATTGCGGAAGCCGCTGGCTAATAAGTCCTTCCCGGCCTGAATCAGGATCGCTTTGCGGGCCGCCTGCGTCGCAAAGCTGCCGTCGCGGTTGCGCTCAGCCAATTGAACCAGTTCGCGGACAAGGACGTGCTTCATTTCAATCGGTTAGTGTTGAATCAAGGTTCTACGACCCGTGAGTCGCAGAAATTGGCCGGCCAGCCTTAGCTCACCAGCGAAGCCTCTTGCGAGGCGCACTGCAATTGCAACAATCAGATGTCGACAGTCGCTGACATCGCCGCCGTTTCCCCTGCTGGGGGCGTCGCGGTCGAATGATCGGTTCTGTCAGGGGCGTCAACTGCATCACGAACGTCGGATGACAACTGGGCGTCATCAGCCGTCAACGGCGCGGCGTCGGCACTTGTCAACGGGCATACAGCAGTGCTGTAAACCCGCTGTCCATACAGCTTTACGGCGTCAGCCATGCCCGGCACGCGCGAGGCTTCGAGCAACATCGCCGATGCAACCAGCGACAGCTCGGGGCGCATGCCGATAACAGCCTGGGCTGCCTTTCGAACAGTCTTGACTGCATCCATGGCTTCTTCCGTCACGGGAATTTTTACTTCCCCCGACGGTTCTAGCTCAACAAAGTCCTGCCCATTCCACTGGTACAGCCTTCCTTTCTCGTATTGCTTTCCCACGGTTTCACAATCTCCTTTGAATAAATGACCCACGTTCCGATGATCGCGGCGTTGGATGCCAATATGCGCGCCAGTGTTGCCGCTGGACTTACCGCCTTTCGATTTTTCCCGCTCTCAACCGCCTGATGGCTCTAGAGATAACGCCCGAGAAAAGGCGGACCATTTTTTATAGAAACGGTCAAAACTCACTGCAAACCGGTCGGCGAGGCCGCAAGCTTTGCCTTATATCGGTTGGCACGCTCAAGCAGCGCGCGCTGCCGCTCCCTGCCTCGCGCGATACGCCGACGTGCTTCGGCAAGCTCCTGCCCTGTGGCGTTCAGTCGAGCCTCCAGGGCGGCTACAAGCTCGCGGGCCTCTTTCAGAGCCAACAACGCGCGTTTGCGCTGCGTCTCGCTGGCCTGTAACTGCTGTGCAAGTAGATCCGTTTCAGCCTTGTTGTCGCCGAAAATCCCCATCTTTAAGTCCCCCATCTCTGATTTATATATACAGCTATATGTAGTTGTATATATAAATTAGTAAATCTAACTAATTTGTTGAAAGGCTATATCGTTAAAGGCAAAATCGCAAGCGCTGTCACTTTTTTTATCGGCTTGAATCCGCCGTAATTGGTGGGTCTGGGCGCAGCGTCACTACCTCACTTCGTGGGTAGAGACGCTGCGCTTTGAAAAGCAAAACCGTCGCCGCCGTGCGACGACACAAAGGCATCTCGCATGCTGCTCGACAAGATCAAAAGCTTCGCCCTCGCGATGGCGCTCGGGCTCATGGCAACGACCTGCGCAGCAGTTCTGCTGCTGCGGTACGTTGCCGCTCGGCATGGCGCGTCTTTCGCCGACGCACTTGCCTTCGCCTGGCGCTGGCCTGTCGGGCAGTGGCCTGCCGACCTAGGCACCGCCGTTGCGCTCGATGCCGTGATCGGCGTCGGCTGCACCGCACTCGCTTGGCCGCTCGTGCGCAATCTCCGCTGGGGTGACCCTCAGCGGAGAATCAGCAGCTCGACGGCGATCGCCGAGCTTCGCGCCCGCGGTACATCGCGAGTCAAGCCACGCCTCTTTGCGGGACGCTACGGCGGTAAGCCGCTGCACGTGTCCATCGAGGATCGTGGACTCGTTATCGGGCCGCCGGGCACCGGCAAGACGGCCTTCTTGGTCAACCAGCTACTGCGTGCCTCGCAGATTGGCCTGTCGTTCGTTGCCGTCGATCTCAAACCCGAGCTCGCCTCGATTCTCACCCCCTCGCTGCGCAAGGCTGGCTACCGAGTGCTGCGCATCAACCCGGCGCGCGTCGATCAGGATGCTGACCACTGGAACCCGCTCGACGACATCGACGACGAAATCGACATCACGGAGCTTTGCGCCGCGCTGTTACCCATGCGAGACCCACGCGAGGCGCCGTTTGTCGAAGCGCAGCGCGACTGGCTACGCGCCGCGGTGTTCCATGTCAAAACGCAGCCAGGCGGCAGCCTGCCGGCCGCATTCAATTTGTTATCTGCCGAATCGGATCCTGCAAAACTGCTTGCGTCGCTGACGAGCTCAACAAGCCCTGTCACAGCCCGGCTGGCCCGGCGCATGGCAGCGGGGCTTGCCGGAGCCAAACCGGATCCGCTGATCCTGCAGGGGCTGACCGGCTGCCTGCGCACACTCGACTACTTGGGACTGCCGGGTGTGCAGGCCGCACTGGGGCATTCGGATTTCTCGATCAGAGAACTAGGCAAGGGCGGCCAGCCGGCCGCGTTGTTCCTGCAATTCGAGGAAAAACGGATCGGAGCGCTTGGGCCGCTGCTGGCGTTCATGGCAACCGGCGTACTGACCGCACTGATCGATACCGCGGGACAACGCTCGCCGGTTGCACAGTTGCTCGATGAGCTGGGCAACATGCCGCCAATTCCGGGGCTCGCCGAAAAGCTAAATACGATCCGTTCAAGAGATATACCTACCTGGATGTACTTCCAGACGGCCGAACAGATCAATCGGCGCTACGGACCGGGCGCACTTTCGACGTTTTTCGCATCGGCCGACGTCCAGATCATGTTCCGCCTGAACGACCGGGAAACCCGAGAGCTCATCTCAACGCTGATCGGCACCACCGCACAGAAGAGGCACTCGCAGTCGATCAACGCACGCGATGAGAGCACTGCTACGACAAGTTCCGAGCGCGTCGCCGTGATTGAACCGCACGAACTTGGGCAGCTCGAACCCGGCCAAGTCATTTGCCTGTATCGCGGAGCGGTCGCCAAAGGCGAAGCCACCCCGCATTACATCGATTTCCCCGAATTCAGGAGGAAATGAATGCCCGGCCTGCCGCGCCCGAACTCTCAGTTAGTATCCAGCGCACCGGACGTCCGAGACATTTCCGTTCTGTACGCGGAATTCTGCGAACGCCATCCATACCTAGCCGATCCGCAAGAGGCCGAGGGACGCTGCCGCTGGGCAAGCTTGGCGTTCGCCGATCTTGCGGATCGCCACGGCATCAGCGTGAACTTGGTTAGATGGCGTATCGTGCCAGCCTCTTGGCTCGTCCGCGAAGATTATGACGAGCATTGGGCGATAGATGTCGGCCGTGGACGGATACTGGATCCTACTAGCGCCCAAGTCGGCGGACTGACCTCACCGTGGAACCGCTTGGATAGCTACCCAGCGAATTATCTGATGCCCACGTCCGTTCCCGCACATGTACTACTGCCGGTATATCGGCGATGGGGCAAAGTCGAAGGGGAGCCCGGAAAATGGCGTCCCGACTTCATGCGCCAACTGGATATGCTCTGGGAGTTAGAGACCTACAAGCCGAACTTATTGGGAAAGGCATTCAGCCTATCTCGGCTTGCAATATGGCTGCTCCTGTTCGCAGCATCACTACATCATTTGCTACTGACATAAGGCAAGGTGCACGTGCGGCCATCTAGACGACATGCATATTTCACGACGCAATCTCATCGATATATGCAAAAACCTTCGTTCGTTGGTTTTTTGTCAGCCGATGGAATTTAAGCAGTAGTGCGGCCTCATCATCAGAAGTCGTATAGAAATATGCTGTGGGGACTTCTAATACTTTGGCTATCCGCATGACCAATTCCAAGTCTGGTGTGCGCTTCCCCAATTCGTAACGATTCATCCGTGCGCTCGCCGACATGGGATCGAGGCCAGCCTCAATCCCCAACGCCTCCTGCGATAGCCCGGCGCGCTGGCGTGCGTCCTTCAACCGCTGTGCGAACAAGGTGGACATGTTTGTCTTTCGGGATACAAAGACAAAGATCGTCCGAGGTATGCGCAAGCCAAATACTACCAATTTGGTAGTATTTGGCTTGCGCCCCCCATTCAAGGACTTACCGACGATGATCGACCCGAGTCAATACCACCGCTTCGATTGGATAGATGACGCCCTCTACTGGCTCATTTTCTTCCTCGTCGCAATGGCACTCCTGCGCTACAAAAAATGGTCGTGGAGTTTCGCCGCGTTTGCGGTTTCCGCTGTCGCGAGCCTGCAAGTCCATCTGCTATGGATTGCCGGCCTCGCCGGATTTGCAATATGGGGGGTTAAGGCGTGGCCGGCTGCCGTTGCGACTGAAAAGGCAAAGCAGACCCCCTGTTCAGCGGAAATTGACGAAGAAGCCGGAATAATCAAAGTGAATCATCCACTCGTTCACTTTGAGATGAGGCGCTCCGATCGCGCCGTAAAGATTTACTCCATCGACAAACAGCTCATCAGTAACGACGCGCCGTCTGGTTTCAAGCAGCGCTGCGGCGGAACGTTTGGATGGCCATTCTCGGCTAGTTCTCGGCGCCATGAGAAGGCAAAGCATATCCGCAACGTCTCATTGGCCTATACAGCCAGTGGCGAATCGGCAGTTATCCAAGGGCCTGGTGAAACGTATTTTGTTCCAACCGATCTGCGCGATGTCATATTTTCCTGGAAAGAGCCGGATAACGACACGCGAGTGCTATTCACGATCACGGGCCGACCCGGCCAGTTCAAGGCGATCGAAGAGGCCGTCGCGCATTTTGCAAAGTGGATGAGCAAACCGGCGACCACAAACTCAATGCAGCCGTAGAGCGGCAAGATACGTGAGCAGTGGAGCATGAGGCCGCCACAACGACCGAAACGGGGCCCACGCCAAACGTCGGGTCACGGCGAAGCACTCGAATAAATTAGGGTGTTATCAAACTTCGACGCTCGAAGCGGTTTCGCGGCGACTCGGTGGTTGGCCTCCTGTAGGATTTGTCATCAATTATGGAAAACACCTTGCGTCAAACTTTCGCCTCCTAATCGCGACGGGTATTCGAATGTCTAAGGCATGTTGCCTAAGGTCGAATGGATTGGCCGTGTTGACAAATCGGCGTAGCAAGCGCTACTATGTTCTTCACGCGTGGCTCTAGCTACGCCATTTCGAGATCGGCCGGATCTAGTGTATCCAGGAGCATCTCGGGAGCTTGTTTAGCGCCAATGGTCAGCTGGAGTGCCGAGTTCTTCCAGCCAGGCGACGCTACTCCGGTAGGGAACTCAGAAGCAATATATGAATTTCAAACCGAAATACCCGCTCTATGTAGCGGGTAATTTCATTGCTCCTGCCCTGATGAGTAGAATATGCCAAATCATGACGCTGCCGTCGTAGAGCGGCTACTTTCACAGCTCCTTTCCGTAAATTCCCCACAACCAGAACTTGGTGCCCGCCTCAAACAGCGTTTGAAGGCTGCCTACGCCGCCAATGGTTACGGTGTCTTCGACGAGAAGGCGCTCGGGTTCCGCAAATTCGCTGAATACCTTGAGAAGGTTCACGGCGCAACTGTTTCCGTCGATCGCCCTAGCGAAAACGGCGGTGACATCCTCGTTCATTCGAAACTATCGCCATCGTTGTCACGAGCGGTCCAAATCGGTACCGCAGCGCAGATGACGCAGCCGACCACGCGTGCAATACGAACGGCCGTCTGGCAAGCATTCGCGAATCCTGATCCCCTGCGTAAGCGATTTTTCGACCCTGATGGCACGGTAGTGCACTACCTCGAGCACTCAAACAGCAATGCTCAGCGGATGGTCGAGGCGGCACCGCAGTTGTACGTGCCGATTTTGCCAGCTAGCCAAGAGACACAGAGTAGCTGGATGCGGGAGTTCCTTGAGAACCTGTCTATATCGACGGCGGAGAAATCACCGCTCGAGCAGATGATCACAGAGCCGTATTCAAGCACGCTCAATGCAACTTTCACACGTGCACTCGGTCCTCACGGTCACACGTGGAGTCGATTCAGAACCGATAAGGTCGCATCCATAATCCGGCACTGGGCGCATGAAAACAAGGTGGACAGCGAATTGCTTTACAGCCGCCCGTCGACGACACCAAACGCGGATCTTCCGTCCGCGGCCACGATCCCGGCGGCAACGGCAGCTCTGAGTATGTCCCCGGCGGCGGCGCCAGTCGCATCGCCTCGCGAGCAAGTGATCAAGTTGCTTGATCTCCTGTCCGATGACGATTTAGAGCGCTTGGTGCTGCCGACGCTCCTGAGCACCATCATGATCAAGTCCCGTCTGTAACATTTGAGGGGCGAAGCCGTGAGTGGCGTGCTGGTGATCGGACTTTTGAAGTCGATGACTCAACATTTCAAGGCCGAATGCGCTCGAAAGGGCGTAGCTCCGCTTATTGTTCAAGCAGAATTCGGGAACAACGGCTGGGCGCTCATCCCACATCCGGGGTCGGCCGTGCAGGCTGTCCAAGCTTATGCGGAGAAGTCAACTGACTGGGGCGATCTTTTTGTCATCGTGATGCCCTATGCCGAGGTGCCTGAGGAGCTGGACGGTGAGCTGGATGTGCTCGTCGAAGGCGGTGCTACGGTAGTTCGTGCGGCTAATGGTCAAGGCGGCTGGCCGCACGTGCAGAAGAGGAAGCGAGCAGACGCGGCGACAATCGAGCAAATTAGGCTGCGACTCTGGGCCGAAATTCCAGTCGGAGACGCGGTAGACGAAGACAATATTCTTCCGTCCGAATATTTCCGACAGGTGTGCGATGCGAACGCGCGGGTGATCGTCGCGCAGGCGGTCTACGACATGTGCGACCTTGTCGAGCCTCTCAGACGAGAGTTCTTGAAGCGGGCAATTGAGGCGCTCGCGGAGTTCGCGCGAGATGGATCGGATGGTCCCATTGAGGCGTTTTTCAGGGTGCGGCAGTTGACTCATGCGCAAACTGGGCACAATCGAAGCACGCTCAAGTTGATTTCCGGTGGCAAGGAGGTACTCAACGAAACCGTGGAGACGCATCTATACCAGGGAAATGCTACAACGCCGCAAGGGGCAGCGCGTCTGTATTATCACCATACGCTGATCGACGGCGAGCGATGGGTGGTGATAACGTGGGCCGGGCCGCATCCTGAGGGGCATTTCTCGCGTCGTTGTGTTTGCCCCGACGCAAAGCGATAGTCGGAAGCCGGTGAGCGCCTTGGAGTTCGATTTGGCCGTGCAGTACCCGAAATTAACCGCTCTCGTTACTTACTGCTTGTGGCGCTAGATGCAGGCAGTTACTGAATTTTGCGGGTTCAGCACTTAATTTCCGACTTCGGTGTGCATGCGGGTGTCCCACATGACACAAATATGCCCCGTGGAAACCTAAGAACGCTCGCCGCTGGGCGTGTCCGGGGGCGTGCTCTGCACACTCCCGGACGGCCCGGAGCGTTGTTGCTCTTCCGACAGCGTCAAGGGGCCGAGTCCTCGTCGCTACGCGACTGCGGGCCGCACCAACCCCTTGACCCCGTCTCCAGACCGGTTCCGCAAGTGCTGAATCTGGAATAGTCTTTTCGGCCCAAAATCGTCCCGAAACGTCGGACCTAGCGATCGCATAGGACGAACCGTCTTCCCTGCAAAGCCAAAGCCTCACGCGACCGACCACGGATCGCGCGCGCCGCCGCGCCCGAATCGAGCTGCACGGGGACCCTCTGGGGAGAGCAGCGGCCCGCAGGGCGATTCGGTTGGGCGGTTGCGGGCCGCGGGTGCCGTGGTGGGGTTCGAACGATTAGATAATGATTAAAAGATGATTAGTGAAATTTTTTCGAGGCGCTGCGAGGCACGCCGGGCGGGGGAGCACGGGAGATTTTCCCTGTGAATTTGCATCCGTGACTACGGGGAAGTGCATTCGTGACTACGGGTTGGCACATCTGCTACTACGGGCCACTGCATTCGCGACTACGGGGTAAGGGACGGATCGTGGCTGGGCTGTGGATAAGCCAGAAAGGTAGTTAGAGCTATTCGGATAGCCCTGAAACAAAAATGTCCCATCGCCTTTCGGTCATGGGACATTTTTGGGACACTCAATCCCGAGATTTTGTATAACTCGCCATTCATGGCAAGTTAGAGTGTCGTAGATAAATCATTGATCTACCTACTAAATTCTGGTCGGGGTGAGAGGATTCGAACCTCCGGCCTCTACGTCCCGAACGTAGCGCTCTACCAGGCTAAGCTACACCCCGAATTTTACTGCCGCATCTTACTGCGTCACTCTTCAGAACCAACCCGTCTTCTTCAAGACTGGCGCGTCGTCGAGTAAGAACATAATTCTAGCAGGCTATTTTTGTAAATGGAAGAGGGGAAGGCCGAAATTGCATCGGCGGCTGCCTGGGCCTCTGCCTTCGCGCACTGAAGCGTGTGATCGAGCGCGCCCGAGCGCGTGATCGCCGCGAAGATTTCGTCGAAGCGCGTCGTGCCGCCCTGTTCGATGGCTTCGCGCGCAAGCGCCGCTTCTTGCGCCGTGCCGTGCTCGATCAGCCAGATGAGCGGCAGCGTCGGCTTGCCTTCGCGCAGATCGTCGCCGGCGTTCTTGCCCATCGCCTCGGCCGTGCCCGCGTAATCGAGCCAGTCGTCCATGAGCTGAAAGGCCGTACCGATGCGCCGGCCGAACTCCGCCGCCGCTTCCTCGGTGGGCGCATCCACGCCCGAGAGCACCGCGCCCAGTTGCGCCGCGGCTTCGAACAGCTTCGCCGTCTTGTAGCGGATCACGCGCATGTAGCGCGAGACGTCCACGTCGGCGTCGTGCATGTTCAGGAGCTGGAGGACTTCGCCCTCGGAGATGATCGTCGTTGCCCCCGACAGGATCTCCATCACGCGCATCTTGCCCACGCCCACCATCATTTCGAACGAGCGCGAATACAGATAGTCGCCGACCAGCACGCTCGCCGCGTTGCCGAACAACGCGTTGGCGGTCTGGCGGCCGCGCCGCAGATCGGACTCGTCGACGACGTCGTCGTGCAGCAGCGTCGCCGTGTGGATGAACTCCACGACGGCGGCCAGTTCATGCCGGTGTGTGCCGCGGTCGCCGAGCGCGCCAGCCACGAGCAGCAGCAGCGCAGGCCGCAAACGCTTGCCTCCCGCGCCGATGATGTACTCGGAAATCTGGTTGATCAGCATCACCTCGGATGCCAGGCTTTGCCGGATGACGCGGTTGACCTGCTCCATGTCAGCGGCGATCGGGGCGAGCAGGGCAGTTGCGCTGGGGGTAGGAATGGCGGTGGACGACATGATGGCATCTAGGGATAGTGCCGCGAATTATAAGGTCAATCGCGCGACTCCCGGATGTCGCTCTTTGGTCCGGATAGCGATCCGGCCAGGGGCGGGTCAAGGGCGAGTCTGGGGCCGCCTCTCGCAAACGCCTGCCGCACGGCGCTGCCCGCCGTTCCCGTCCCGTGTCCCTCTTTGCGCCGCCACGCCGGCACGGTCGATGTCAAGGAGTTTTGACCGCGCGGCTAACTCTATGTATAATCGAAGGTTTCCAGCGCCTGGTGCACGTTTGGCAGCAGGCTGGAGAAAAGTATTCTCAGAGTGAGGTTCTCAATGTACGCGGTCATAAAAACCGGCGGCAAGCAGTACAAAGTTGCCGTTGGCGAAAAACTTAAAGTAGAACAGATACCGGCAGACATTGACGCAGAAATCACGCTCGACCAGGTTCTCGCAGTAGGCGAAGGCGAATCGATTAAGTTCGGTGCGCCGCTGGTCAGTGGGGCTTCCGTCAAGGCTACCGTCGTCTCCCACGGTCGTCACGCCAAAGTGACCATCTTCAAGATGCGTCGCCGGAAGCACTACCAGAAGCATGGCGGCCACCGCCAG
>Ga0131853_10016699_pt1 | contig 13378 bp, 14 predicted proteins | sample TergutLab28metaG_FD_92764 | JGI IMG/M metagenome (GOLD analysis project Ga0131853, IMG submission 92764) | Labiotermes labralis P1 segment gut microbial communities from Petit-Saut dam, French Guiana - Lab288 P1 (version 2) (version 2) | ecosystem: Host-associated > Arthropoda: Insects >...
GAATGACGGTCAATGCAGACTTCTACTGTGATGTTCTAAGAAGGTTACGTGAAAATGTGCGGCGCAAGAGGCCACAGAAATGGCGAAACCAGAACCTCATTATCCACCACAACAATGCCCCGGTTCACAGGTCCTTTAAAGTTTCGCAGTTTTTGGCCAAGAACAACATGACAGTGACCCCCATCCCACATACTCACCCGATCTGGCCCCCTGTGACTTTTCCTCTTCCCCAAGCTGAAGCTTCGGATGAAGGGTCGAACATTCGACACCACTGAAGATATTCAAGAGGAATCGCAGCGGATACTTGACACAATTCCAAAAAGGGACTTCCAGGGATGCTTCCAAGCATGGCAGAAACGCTGGGACCGCTGTATTCGTGCAAAAGGAGAGTACTTTGAAGGTGATGGAGGAATTTAACATCCAAGGTAAGCAAACTTCTTTTTACAAGTACTGTCCTGGAACTTTTGGATACACCCTTGTAAGAATAACCTTCAACTGTGTTCCGTTAAATATCCATAAGTCACCCGCTATTCCGCTTATAAGAATATATTTCAATTTTGTTCCGCGAAATATTCAGACGTCATCTACTGTTCCGCGTACAAAAATATTCTTTAAACGTGTTCCACGAAAAGTCCTGTGGCAGCTGCTCTTCCAACAAATACAGGCAGCACCCATGGGTCTTATTGCACTCTAACACTGGCAACTAATATCGTCCAGATAATAAAATTAAAAAAAAAAGGGAGCTAACTAGCCTACAGATTGGACGACCGAGGAATAGTGATTCGATTCGCGGAAGAAGCAAGAGACTTTCCTCTGTTTCAAAGCATCCCATTACTGTTGAGGTAACCCAGCTTCCTATTCAGTGTGTACCAGGGGCCCTTACCCTCAAGTAGTGCACTCACCTGCGTCTAGTGCCGTGATTAACGATGTGTTGAGCTATACCTCCACTTATCCATATGTCTTAGTGACGTGAACAGAGACTTTACCTTTATGCTCCACAACTGTACATCGTGTAACGTGTTCGATATAAACCGATTAACTTAGAGTGGCAGTCAAGCAGATACGAACAAAAATTAAGTTCGTAGCAACATTAGTGTACACATCTAAGAAAAAACTAGATTTAACAAAAAATTCGTATCCTGCGAACTGTAACATGCGGCCAAACCAGCCACAGCGCACTTCTAACTGAATTGAAGGAAGGCATAAACATTTTTATTCCATTTTGGCCAGTACTGAACTGCACTGTACAACTCAGTATGCAACTGCGTATGAACGTCACTATTCATTCTGTGCCCATCTTCAGGACTAAGATGGGGACAAAGTCGTTCCCTGAAACGTCCGAACATTTTGACACTTAGACGCGCCTGTCTGCCAGAGCAGATATTACTGAATTTTATCGCCGCGGTGTTTTCAAGACATGTACCTTCACTATTCAATGGCGATGTCCAGAGCTGGTTCAAAATGCGATTTCTCGACTTGTCCAATAGACAGCTAACAAACTCCATGCAGCAGAGTCCTTCTTGAGAAGCCAAAAAACAGTTCCGCAGCTGATTAATAAATTCCCAGGTGTGTGTTTCAACCAACGAATCTTCACAGTGTTCAGAACAGGCCGCCTCTTGCGCCTAACCTCCGCCAGATCAATCTAGTCCACGCTCCCAACCTAATTCCTGGAGATTCGTTTTAATTTTATCCCCATCTATACCTAGGTCTTCCAAGTGGTCTCTTTCCCACGGGCTTTTCAACAAAAATCCTGCATGCACATGCACTACCATTTCTCAAAGACTCTCCTCCATGGAGTTTTAGTTGGTACTTAATATATCTTTGTATGTATGTTATGACCAATCTATTTAGTGACACAATGCGGTTTTTTGATTCGATGATGCGTGTGCAACATTCCCCGAACTTATGCGATGGTAACCCCTTTTTGAAAAATCACTGAAGAATTAACTACACGAATCAGAGTCATAATGACAAAATTCCAGACTCTAAGTTAGTTAAATTACTTCGCTTTTATGTATCCCCAAAGTGCATTACCTTATCCACAACAGTCCTACAGAGTCAGGCGAATCCATTATTCCCTACTCTGCAATTTACACTCGAATATCCTAAGTTTCGTCTTCACTTCATCTTTTCCGTCTAAAATGTCGTAGGTATATCTCGTCTGTCCCATTTCATCCTCCTTGATTTCCTTAACGTAATGATATTTAGTGCACAGTAAAAGTTATAAATTCCTCATTATATAATTTTGTTCATTCTCCCGTTCATTTCGCCGCCTTAATTTTAGTATATCTCATCGGCTTCATATTCTCGAACACTCGCAATATGGGATAAGAAACCAGGTTTTCCACCCATACAAAACAGGTAAAACTAATGTCTTACTATTCATACTGTAATAATAATATTAACATTAACAACAATAATAACAATAATGACGTTTTAGCTAGTAAACCAAAGACAAAAAATGTAAACAGAATGGCAGCAAACATTCCACAAATTTAATATTATCTTAAATTCTTCGTGCCTGTACTTTAGATTTGCCACTGTCATTCCCAAAAATCTCAACTGTGCCACACTTCCAACGAATTTATTAGCTACCCCTATTTTGTGATTTTGTTCTGCACTCTATTCTCACTATTCACTTGCTATACTCGTCTCGTTACTGGCGACTAATAAAGTTTGTGTGATTTTCCTTTATATGTTTTTGCCCAACAAACTGTCGTTAGCAGAAACCGGAATCTAACGTCTCCCATTCAGTTTCAATCCCTCCTGGTTTTCTTACCTTTTTAATGGAATATTCTCATACTAAGTTGATAAGATATGGTGATAAAGCATCTCCTAATAACAAATGCACCAAACACATGTTTACCAACAAGGGACAGACACTGTCATATTCGAAAAAAATGCAATATTAACTGTGTTACCGAGAAGAAGTCAGAATAGGTAGAAGAGAAAAAAGAGAACAGAATACAGTAGAAGAGAACAAAATCAAACAGAATAACACAGTAAATGAGTCAGCAATACATCATTTCAAAGGGTAAAATAAAAACTACAAAATGCAAGGGGCTGCACCTACTAAAACCACGTTTCTACAGTGCACCGCCCTTGTAACACTGCTCACTAACGACTCCCTTTCTCGCTGTATTTAAGTCCCATTTATTAATATCTACAACAACTATGCTCACCCTGTCTTCCAACATTTCTAGCTTCAGTTATCAAGTGGCTCATGTCAATATGCTACAAATATCAGCGCCGTGAAGAATAACAATCAAATCATACATCACTGGCGAATAAGCATAGTGATACCAGCTTTGAATCAGGATAAGTATAAAATGGTTAGACATGTCCCGTTTAGCTCGACTTCCACATCTTACGTCATCTGCGTGCCTCGCCACGGTTTGTATTACCTACGTACTTAGGCCCTATCTGTGTTCTATGCATATTCCCGCGAAGCTTGTTTTCAAAACACTTGCAATCTTGAAGATCTGTGGTCTTCTGCTTTATTTTTGACACCGCGTAGTAGACGACCACCAACATTTCGAAGAAATAAGCTACCACTATCTTCAACGTATTTTAAACACCTACAATTACGCCGTATACAGAGCCAAAAATGGGATAATTAATGAGTTACACTTCAAACAAGGAAGTAGCAGGCTCCTCCGAAGCATCGGTAACTAGCTACCAGATTATACAACTCAACCCAAAATATGCATATTTACTACAATGGTTACCTCAAATCGCACTTTCAGTTTATATTTTTTCTTCACGTAATGAATAACATTCCACGACTTCTGTAAAATACTATATATTATTCATAATAGTGAAAGGCAGGTTGAAACGCAAAAAGCATTTTACATCACATAAAACCGCGAGGTATGTACTGAATAAATATTCACACGACTCGTCATAACAAAGCGCACGTATTTAAATGGATACTTTGTACTACGCTATTCTTTACCATGCTGAAAATGTACAAATACTGAGGGTAAATGATTCTTGTTCACATCCGTCATCAGGCTTGGATACGTTAAAAATTATGCAGACTGTTGTAGCTGCGAAACATACCCCCTCCTCTCCCACACCGCAGCGGCCAAGTGCTAAAACTCAAGGAAGGACGAATGGCCCGATTGAAAAAGGACAGCTATACATAGACACATGGGGAGCCCCGGGGGCTGAGGGGGACAGCAGGAAGGGTCACACATTCCACCAGTGGCTCGCCTACGGTCTTCCCCCCTTCCCCCCAGCCAAAGGAAGTATTCTTCACTTTCCCCTCTTGAAAAGGTAGGATTTCCCTTCTTTCTACGACAAGCCCCTGGGGAAGGCATATGCTACACACAGGTTGGCTAACGTGCTGAAGTATTTCAGAACAGCAATCTAAGACGTACTTACTCTTAGTAGGGGAGATTCCTTGTCCCTTTCGCCGTGGCATATTCCGCTGTGACGTCACGCCCTTAAGAATATCGCAACACAGTCGAAAAAACGAGAAAAAAAAAACAATGTCGCTCTTCCGGTAACAGAAAACACTCCACACCAAACACCACCTCCTCCTCCCGCCTCCACCCTTATAGATCACACTGTTTCACTCACACTTATTCAACATGATGATGCAGAGACAGGGATTTCCCCATGTTTTCCAAAGTTCACGTCACCTTACACTGCACCTTGACTCACTCTCTTCATTCTGTACAGGTTACGTTCACAGCAGACTGGGCTGTCGACTGCCTAACTGCTTGCTTGGGATATTCCTTTGGTTTCTCCTCCACGCACTTCGCAATCCGCCACACTGTTCTCCCCACCTCTCTCCTCACCGATCGTTTGTTTCCGTCCTGTATACGTTCTCTCTCTGTGAACATCGTCCTTCGTATTCCACTGAATGACGTCAGAGATCCAGCAGCAGCAACTTGACACCCCGGCGGCCCCTGAGGCAGCAACAGGCGTGACAATCCGTCGCAAACGCCATCTTGTGGGAAGATATGGAACCCGTTGTCAAGGGTTACAGCATCCTATTTTTGCTCCAGTAATGTCGTTTCACTTCGGTATTCATGTCTATTTTGCTTATACTAGATGGGATTCTTTTTCCCACTACTTCCTCTCATTCATTCCAACAGCTAAACGTCTGTCCAAACGCTTGCTTTTGTAACTAAGATGTGTACGAAGCATGCGCTGACTATTCTAAAAATAATATTGTTATAAATACCTGCTAAATTATCTCCTGTCTACTAACTTAATTAAATTCTGAGGTTGCGAGTCTAGTTCGGAGGAAAAATCGTATTCTTCTACAAAATCTGGAAATCATTGCAGGCTTTATTTAGTGTTTTATTTGTCGACGTCAATTGCTAAAACTACATGTCGTCGATGGTAGATGAATGAAATATAAGTACGGAGTATTCATACAAAGATAGTGATACGGGAGAACCGAAGTACTCCGAGAGGAGCCTGTCCCATTTTTACTCTGTGCACCGCTGATCCTGTACAGATTGGCCTGGAATCAAACTCGGGCTTCTACGGTGAATGACACATTTTTTATATTATTCAGACATACCGTAGTTACATATTGTTGGGGTAATCGTGGTTCTCTACACGGGCTACAAAACAAGCAATTCATTAAATTTTAACGACGTAAGGGAGGGTGGGATTTTTTAAATTATTTTATTTCTGGAGTCGGAGATAAGTATCTTTCGAAGTGACCGCAGGCTCGGGCAACTTGCGATATATTACGTAAAAATTGTTTGCAGATGCCAGATATTTGCACTTGCAGTACGTAGACTATGCATTTAGTACAGTAGGTTTACATATAATTTGCATCATTATTAATTAATTGGGATAAATTTCCAAAACTATGATGGATGCCAAAAGAAGGTGCGAAGACCCGCTGAAATTGGACTTCAGCAATCTCACTTTCCAGGTGACAATTATGGATCTGCGAAAAGTCCGACGACCTTGTGTCTTACATGGGATATTACGTAAAACATATTAGTGCTGCGAGAAGCAAATCTGTGTTGTTTCTATTGGACAATCATCAGTCGTATCTTGACATAAAATTTCTTGATCTTGCCAAGAAAAAGGAATGATAATATCATTCCCAAATCACATCTTTCCCAGGCTGCAACACTAAGACAGGTCTGTTAACTAACCTTTTAAGAATTTTGTAAACAGGGCATCTCATGCATGGATCGAAAGTAATCGTGGAAAAACGATGACAGTTTACGACATCCCTTTCATAGTGTGTCAGTCTGTGCCAAATTCACTCACTAAGAAACAGAAAAGTACAATTCTTCAAGTCTCAGTTTCAGATTCAGAAATTCGCAGTCGCTCTTCAATATACATCTTACATACGGAATATTCGACTTCAAAAACAAATGAGCATCAACTAATCCCGGTTGACATAAGGCCTTTCCCAAAAACGGACCAGTAAGAGTAAATCCAGAGTGAATGCTACGGCGGGTGCTGATAAGTCCTTAGCCCGAACAGGAAGGAAACAAGCCACAGCGACCAAACTCGGGATTTATCCAACATACTCCCCACGACGCTCAATACACTTCTTAGCCCGTTGCTCTAACTTTTGTAAGCCACTAAAAACAAAAATCCGAACGTTGTCCGTCCAAACAGGTCTCCGCGGCAGCAATGACCTCCGCGTCGGACGAAAAATGGAGAACTTTCAATTGTTTTTTCGGTCCAGGGAACAGGTGGTAGTCCGACGGAGCCAGATCCGGAGAATAGGATGTTCGATCAAGACACTGGAAGCCCAGGGAGGCCAGTTTCTTCTGGGTTGCAAGTGCTCGGTGAGCTGGGGCATTGTCGAGCAAGAACAAGACCCCATTGGTGAACTTCCCGCTGTTATTCCTTCAAAATGTCCTTCAATTGCACCAGCAGAGTTGAGTAATACTCCGCGTTGGTAGTTTAGCCCTTCGGGAGGTAATCAATGAGGAGGATGCCATCTCGTTACCAAAAAATCGATGCGATAAATTTCCAGAGAATTTTCGCACTCGGAATTTTTTCGGGCGGGGAGGACCACTAAGCCGCTAGTCCAATGATTGTTGCTTTGTCTCCGGGTCATAGTGATATAACAAGGTTTCGTCCATGGTCACCAATCGCGACAGGAAATCATTTGGATCGCACCGAAAAAATTCCAAAAGTTACTCAGACGACTGACACCGTTGAAGTTTTTGATCCACGTTCAGGTATTTCGGGACACACTTCGAGGAGAGCTTCCGCACGTCCATATCTTCTTGAATGATGGACCCAACTCGCTCACGTGAGATGCCCAGTTGCTCAGCTATTGATTTAACCGAAATCCAGCGTTCTTCCAAGATTAGCTCGTCAACTCGATCAATAATCTCCGGGATGGTCAGTGTTTTTGGTCGTCCAGGACGCGACGCATCACAGGTGGAAAAATCGCCACGTTTAAATTCGGCCACCCAGTTTTTACGGTGGCATACGATGGTGCATGTTCCCCTAATGTTTCTGTCAGAATGGCGTTTGTTTCCTTCGGCGCCTTGCCTTGTAGAAAAAAAAACTTTATGACAGCTCGCGTCTCCTTGTTGAAATCGCACGCGTCGCCTGACATGCTTCCTTTCAGCCTCTTTAATAAGAAAATACTTCAATTCGGCACATGAACAGACCCCCCCCCCCCTTTGCAGCGACACTATCGATTCCGTCCTACGGCATCGGGAAGTAGATCGGGCTAATGATTTATCAGCACCCTCTTATTTTAACTCTTATTCCAATTAAAGATGCTTTTACTGAAAATTAGAGGCAAACAGTAAACATGTTAAACATAATATTTTATTTAGCGGCAGTCACGAGAAATCACGGAAATCTAAGCATTTAAGGAGGGTTATCGGTCGGATGGGTCATCTAAATAGGAAAATTGTATGTATGTGTGATTGCAGACTTCCGCGGCGAAATAGACGAGAATTGCGCTCTTCTGAGTTATTACGCAACGAGTAGTGTTCATTTATTGACGACGATTCAGGACAACCTACCGATTCCCTCTAGACGGTCAAGAATCAAAAAACATGTCTATAGAAGCCAAGGCTAAGAGCTGAATAAGGGTGAAAACTTGAGTCCTTGCCTGAGAGGGGAGGGTAGACCGTGCCTCGTCTTTGCATTATACCTTGGAATTCGCCTTCCAAATGCGGAAAAATGAAGGAAACCCCTCAGTAAAGGTAACAGAAATTTTCCTAGCTGAACAATTCTGGGCACGATTCCGTAAGTTTAATTGGCCCCGTATAGCTCGTCGGACTCATTGAACCCAGCCCCCTTGACTTGCGCTTCGCGCGACCGGAGTCAACCAACGATCAGATTACGTGTCCGTCGATTCGCCGAAATTAGGGGTTGTCACATCATCTAACTTAGAGTCAAAAATGTATGTTACGGCTCTGATGTGTTCGGGGAAGCATGGAACTCACAAATCCTCGTGTATATGCAAGGGTGTCACGAATGTCGTTGGCATCTGAAACTTAAATCGGAGTTCCGATTAGGCATTCACCACCTGGTACGTTGTTGTGAAGTACGTGGGCGTGTGGGTGAGTGGTGCTCGTTGGCGTGCCTCTAGAAGACCGGATATGTATCCAGTGGATATGCGCCTATAAGCTGTCACGAAAGAGACAGTGTGTTCGGAAGCATCCGACCCTTGTTTGTAGTCTTGGGTGGACCAAAATTCTGTGTGGGAGCTGGGGCTCCGCTACAGTAGCAGCTTACATCTCTCTAACCGCGGTGGTCCTAGTTGCCTATTGCAATCTGGAGGTAGTTCGCCCGAGGATTCAGCAGGTTGTACTGACAGAAAAGCGCGCGCAACATCGGACAGTGACTCGGGCGCTGGGCGCCTGGTGGAAGGCTCCAATTAATCGTCCGACCTCGCCAGCTCGTGGCCTTGCTCTTGCTTGCGAGTTGCTTCGTCGCTCGTAGGAAGGGAGAAATCTCATTTCCACAACCTACAATGATAAGTTTCCGAACCGGTACCACGGAGCATCCATTGGCCTTTCCGAATGGCCATAACGCTCCTCAGCTCCCGAAGAAGGGCTGGGGGAAAGCTTCAGCGTCAAGATAGCCTTCATAAAACCTAATTCGTCTTAGGTCAGAATAGTGTGTGGACAGGGTCTCCCTTCCTGAAACGCTATTCACTCTGATTCACAAGTTGGAAAGACGTACCAAAATAATTAGAAAGACGGCTAGACAAGCCAAGCCAAGCCAAAGTGTTAACTGGGAGTGAAGTCTTGCGCGAAACACAAGTCCACGTCCCCCTGTTTCTTAGCCATTCCTGCGTTTGACCGCATTGCTGTTCTCTGTAACAGATACCTTAACTCTAACAGAGGAATATGCTTAAGCTGACGATTTTGAAGTCAGGCTGAGGGCCTCGGCTGATCATGCTAAAACCTAGGACCTAGGTTGCCCTGGACTAAATATGGGAGGGATAAACTTTGGTTTCTTGGCTGTCTGGGTCCAGCCTAGACTGGATCAGTCGCAAACGTGAGGTATGCGACGTTGGTAGGCGCTTTGGTGAAGCCGCCGCGCCTGAGGGAGGGGAATATGGGCTGTGCCACCACTCTGCATCGAATACCCTGGCATTTGCTTTATAACTGAGGAAGAGTAACGGAAAAACTTCAGTCAAGGTAACCGAAGGGCTTTCGGTTGAACAGCGCCGAACGCGATTCGTTTATTCGACATTGCCATCTCTGGCAATGGCCTCGACTGGCCTGCTGGCCCCTGCCACCCTTGGCTTTCGCGTCAGGCGACGGGGGCAACCTTCGTTCAGCGTAAGTATCTGCCGAGTTGGGGTTCCCCACATCAGCTAAATTTGAGTCAAAGCTCTCGGTGAGGGCTCTGATGTGGTCGACAAACAGCGGAACGCCCAGATCCTCGTGTATCTGCCTGTTACTTACGTACTAGTGTCACCATTAGCGAGGAGGAGACAATTGGATTGTAACACTTGTAGCCTCCGGACATGGGTGCGGGCAGTGGATCCACACGCGGGGCTCGCGTAGTCCATCATGGGGCGGATGAGTTGCTTATATAGCAGGACTCCGTTCCTGACCGATAGATCAATCTTCCTATTCAGGAATGATATTATGACAACGCACTGCACACCCTCTTAACACGTTCTGTAAAGATCTAATGGAAAGTGAATATATATGTATGTATATTTGTATGTATTAAGTTCAGATTCTGTCTAGGACGTTACGTTACTACTCATGGCTTGTTACTATGTTTTCTGTCTAAGTACACTATGTATTGTACTGATGAACTGTACATTCCGAGCAAATAGCATTCTTGTATAAATTTCATTTGACTTATTTCTGTATTATTATCATAAGTATTTTATAGTAATTACTCTTTCTGTATTATCTATTTTTATACCTGACATGTTCTATATCCACCTCGGTGGATCTCTGGAATACTAAATAAATGAAATGAAATGAAAAAGGAGTCCAGCATACCCATCATTTGATCAACCCTCTTCCTGACCTGATCGATGTGAAGCGACCAGGTGAGTCGTGTATCTATGTTCACCCCCAGATAACGAGTTGTGTCGACCCATTGGTTTGGTTCCCCGAAAAAGTGTTACTGGTCGAGGCTGGATGAAGCGTCGTCCGACACGGGCGAAGATCATCGCGGTGCTCTCAGATACATTAATGGCGATTCTCCACTCACTCTAGCACCTTTGAAAATCGTTGAGTTATGACTCCAGGTAGCTGACGAGCAGCGGCTGCTAGCGGGACGTGGCTATGATGGCCGTGTCGTCCGCGTAGAGGGCGAGCTAGACGTGGTGCGAGGGTGAGGGCATGTCGTTGATATACAGACTGAAGAGGACAGGGGAGATAATCCACCCTGAGCTACCCTAGCCCGCATGACTCGACGAGATGACGGTTGTCCAAGTACGGAGTTTATATAGGGAAGAGTGTGGGCGGTTGTAAGTTCTGAGTAGCGTGGCGCCAGCCAATAGGGTTGTTGCAAGTGATTTGGTGGGATGGGGAGTGTAGTAGTCAGTGCAGCTTGGAAGCGAGACCTTTCATGTGGGAAGACATTCTACCATTCGCGAGAAGTCCTTTGTCCCCGATCGTCCTTCAGGTTTCCTCCATTTCCCTTCTATTTATACTTTCGATATGTTTCTTCCCTTCCCTTTTCTTTTATTATTTACCAATTTCTACTCCTTCTTGGCCGTTCTCTTTATTTCTTGCAATTTAATACAGGTTCCTTGTCTGTATTTTCTGTACTACTCATGTACCTCTCCTCTCATCCCTCTTCCCGGTGTTTAGTACCGAAATATTACATTCTCCGTCTAAATTTTATTGTTACTTGTTTGTTCTTTTTTCTAGTCTTCTGATCTCCTTCCACCCTTAGTTTTTCCTTTTCCTTCAGTCCACATTATTATGTTCCTTTAGTCTCCCGGCTGTGCACGTGGTAACTGTACCATGGAGTGGCTCCTCCTTTTGTTTTGTTTTGTGTTTTCCTATTTATTATCATATATGGTACTGCTTTTTACCGATTTGTTCTTTGTTGTGGTCTTCAATCTCCTTCCTATTTCAGTTTGCCACTGTCCTTTTCTCTACAGGTGTGTTGTTGGGTCTTCCCGCTCTGCACGTGATATTTTTACCATACAGCAGCGTTGGGCTACGATTTTCCCCCTACTATTGTCTATTTTGGATTTATGTATTCTGTAATTATATATTGAACTTTCCTTCCTTTTCTTTCTCCCACTTGTCTCATGCAGATGTTCCCCTGTGCTTAGCTGCCGCACCTGTTAGAATTTCTTCCCACACGGAAAGCACCTCTTCAAACCTGCATAGACTATTACATTCATCCATCCTCCCAAACACTTGCATCAACCATACCGCTTGGCACCACGTTATTTAGAACTTATCACCGTCCACACTCTTTCTTACATAAACTGTGTATTTGTATAGCCGGCTTATTTTTTAATTCTTGACCGTTGAAAATGAGACCGATAGCTTGTCCCGAAATATCGGAAAGAAATTGCCAATACGTGATTCGTAATAACGCAGAAGAACGCACTTCTCATGTAAATGAATGCTTTGTATTGAATGTGCTGAGCCTTACTCAGTGTCCTGAGCACACACAAAGCGGCTCCAATGTACTGTCATTAATGAGCCCCGGATCGTTGCGCGGGTTTTAGTGATTTTACGTTGCTAGGACTCGCAACTTTAATGATCAAGATGATTTCATGTCTGTTTACTTATTTGATGTTCGTAAAATAATGATTTTGACATTTCTCTTACTTTGATAAGTAGCAGGAAAACTGAAATTTTTTTGTATTCTTGGTTTAAAATTCGGTAATAATTCTTCACTGCTCACATACAAATATATGTTTAGATAGACATGATAATTCAAATCACATTACAAATGTTAATGATAATGAAGTAAAGTATTAAAAACTTGTAGTTGATGTGTATTTCTGTTACAAAGCAATGTAACATGTAGCCCCACGTAGTGTAAATGCGTACCCCATACTGGGGAAATTTATTACTTCGTCATCCCTATGAACAGCTTAAAGTAGTTCTTAAATCTTAATTACAAATACCAAATAAAAATGTAACGTTGAAGAGCAACGATATAAGTAAAGTAAAGGAAATCATCCCGTTGTGTTATAAAGAATTATACTTATTTATTGTAAACTTACAATATGTGTTCAGTCAACACAACAAACATTATAAAATTAATGTGTTACCGCAACATGTTTCGACTCCGGAGAGTCATCATCAGGCTGAATGTTTAAGAAGCATACTTACTTACTTATTCCATGGTGCAGAGTCCTTCTTGAGAAGCTAACTGGTTTACAGCTAGTCAAGAAATTCCCCGCATTCTATGGAACCCGAAGTTTCATTACCGCACTCACAAACGTCCACCACCTGTCCCCATCCTGGACCAAACCAATCCAGTCCACATAACCACATCCCACCTCCTGGAGATCCAACCTAATATTATCCACCCATCTACGCTTATGTCTCCCCAGTGGTCTCTTTCCCTCCAGTTTCCCCACCAATACCCTATACGCCCCCTCGCCTCCCCCATACAGCGCCACATGCCCTGCCCATCTCATTCTTCTCGATTTTATCACCCGCACAATATTGGGTGAGGAATACAGATCACTTTGCTCCTCGTTATGCCGTCTCCTCCATTCCACCGTTACCTCGTCCCTCCTAGGTCCAAATATTCTCCTTAACACCATATTCTCAAACAACCTCAGCTTCCTTTCCTCCCTCAATGTCAGCGACCGTACAAAACAACAGGCAAGATAATAGTTCTATATATCTTAATCTTTAATTTCTTGGATAGCAACCTGGAAGACAAAAGATTCTGCACCGAATGATAGCAAGCATTTCCTGACCTCAGTCTACTCTTTATTTCTTCCCGAATAGAA
>Ga0131853_10016700_pt1 | contig 13377 bp, 14 predicted proteins | sample TergutLab28metaG_FD_92764 | JGI IMG/M metagenome (GOLD analysis project Ga0131853, IMG submission 92764) | Labiotermes labralis P1 segment gut microbial communities from Petit-Saut dam, French Guiana - Lab288 P1 (version 2) (version 2) | ecosystem: Host-associated > Arthropoda: Insects >...
AAGCATTAACATTTACCGCACCTTGAAAACTACATATCCACCATTTATATATCCAAGTCCTGCGCTCGCCGTTTAGTGGGCTGTGTTCTTTGATTGTGGTGCTGATGCTCTTTCCGCAAAACATCATAAACCCTAACCCGAAACTTATCCACTTGCGTAACTTTGGTTTTAAGGGTTTGAAACTTGCTATCCAATTCACGCACTTTTGCGGAAAGTTCGCCATGCTCCTTTTGCCATGATGGAAGTGGGATTTTGCCATTGGCGTTTTTCACGCCGTCCATGTATGACTTCGCTTCGTTATAGCGGTCAACAATCCAAGCGTTGTCATTGATAAAGGCTTTTTTCTTCCACGGCATTTGTGCAGATAAATCCTTTTTGTACTGCTGATAATCGGCTCGGCGTTTTTTGTAGTTTTCATATTGGCGCATATGCTCGTCAAGTTCTGCAATTCTTGAACGGATGGGCGAATATTCATGTGAAAGTGTACGCTGTTCTGACATGAGATTTTTCATGTGTTGCTCAAGCCCGTCATAATCATTTATGCCGTTGTGGACAAGGAATGTATGGAGTTTCATATCGTCATTTGAAATTGGTTTGCCCTGCGCTTGCCGTGTGAGAATATCCAAAATGATTTTGGCGAATGTGGGCGGTTTGGGTGCAGTGGGTTGCGGTTTTGGTGCAGATGATAATGGTTGTTGCTGTGGTTGTGTCGGCTGTGATGCTTTCGGCTCTGCTGATGGTGCAATTTGCGGTATCGGCTGTAACTGCGGTGAAATTTCTATCGGTGCAATTCGTTCCTCGGGCTTCGCCATTTCCTCCGCTAACCAACCTTGCAATTCGTTAATCTGTTCCCCAATTTTTCGCAACTTACGATTGCTGATTTCAATAGCACGGTTGATATTTCCTCGCTCCGTCATAATCCCTCGCTGTTCCATCTGATGGGCGGCCACTCCAAGATGAATTGTTGGGATTTGGTCTATGCCCTGCCTTGCATATGAACAATGTTGTCAAGGGTTTTTCAAATTCTAATATACACATATGAATCATCTCATAAAATAAAGATCGTTAAAGGGTCTGATGGAAGCGTTTCGAGCGATTAATATCGACTATATGTAACGCCCATTTGTTGTAAATACCCAATTCTATCATGAATATTTGGATGTGTAGAATAGAGTGCCTTCAGCAGAGGTTTTTGTGGCTCACTTCCACCTATGGCATCAAGACCTTTTGCTAATTCCAGCCCATAGCCTAATTCATAAACATATTTATCTGCATCATATTCATTTTGCCTACTCGACCACATAAGAAAAATCAAGCAAAATTTTGTCCACAATCCGATAATTGCGGCAAATAACATTCCAACTAGAGCAGAGAGAAAGGAGCGATGCCTAATTCCGAATATTAAAGAGGCTAAGGCAATTGTTGCAGATAGCAGCTTGCTTATTAAAATAAAGGTAGCCACAATGAAATTTCCCCCGCCAATTAGCAGTTGGACTTCGTTATGTCGATATGCTAAATGAGCTACTTCATGTCCCAAAATTCCGCAGATCACATCATCAGGTAGCTTAAAAAGACCTTCCGTGACACATATTGTCCTGCGCCCGATGGCATAAGCGTTAGGTTCTGGCTGATAAATAACTCTAAGTCTTATTTTGTTAGTTAGCCCAGGGGTTTTTCTTTTGGCTCTGCTATAAACTACTTCTAACAAAGGTACCATGCGAATTTTCATGTCCCATCTTGTCATTTTTCTGGCTCCAGCCATTAAGCAAAGTATCCATTCACCAAATGGAGAAAAAGCAATAATGATTGATACTGCGTAAATAATCAATATCGTTTTTAATGACTCAACACCAATCGAAAACAAAAAAACAGCGACTATTATTGCGTTCAAGCAGAAAAAAATAATCGTTCCTAATGTTGATAGCTTGAATATATTTTTAGCAATATCAAACATTTATCTACTGCCTTTCTATTTCTCGTAGTTACATTTACCTCCGCATTTCTTTGAAAAACCTACTTTCAAGGATGTGGTTACTTGCAACGGGTAACTGAAAATCTCCACCATTTCGCTACCTATGTTTGGGTTGCTTGTGTTGCACACAAGGGTGTACTGGGCTAGGTTGTTAAGCAGTCGAGGGATATAGCCCTCATTTCCTATATTCAATATATCCAGTATCAGCTTAATACCGATTGAAGTCACAAAGCTAATATCCACAGATATTCCCGGCTCGAAAACCAGTCCTTCAATATTCTCTTGATTGGAATATATGTGATGATTGGCTTCAGCACGAACGGAAATGCCGCTCCCATCGCCCAAAGCGCACTCGTAGCAGGGCATATTTTTTCCACACATGTGATAGAATATTTCCCCGGCAAAAGCTCGCTCCCAAAATCCAATAGAGATAAAAAAGGCCTTATAGTAAATGCTAATTCTGTTAGCGTAGACATCGGCTATTCGGTTATCGGCGCAGCCAATAAAAATTGTATTTCCAGTAACACAGAAAGAATCCAGAGTTTCTTTAGGTAAATTCTGGACAATGCCCTCGAAAGTGGTTACTTCTGCCCTTGGATTAATGTTGAGTATTTTGCGCTTTAGGGCGTGTACCTTTAAATCTCCCACATCTTCAATACCACATTGGTGGCGGCAAATATTGTGATACTCTAAAATATCCGCATCAGCCAAAATATAATACATGACTCCGGCGCGAGCTAACTCCAGAGCAACCAAACTCCCAACAGAACCACACCCCAATATTACAACTCGCTTTTCAGCCATAATATCACATTCCAGTATGCCTGTGTTGCGAGAGAAAATGCTTTGGTATAGACTGTAGACTTCGCGTTTGATTTTCTTGCCGTAGCTGTAGAAATCAATACCATTATCAACAATCACACCACATAGCTTGCTTCTGCTGGGCGCGCTACCTAATGGTAACACCTTTCCCAGAACATCGCCTTTATCCTGTAGTCCGGGAGGGAATACATTGAAAATTCCAGATGATTTATAGTATCTGCCATAGATACTGCCCCCTAAAGGAGTGTTGATTTGTTCATCGGACACAAATACTATTTTTTCTATCGAAATCTTATTCATTACACTTTACCTCCGACTACGGCTCAAGCTTACAGCCCGATTTTGAAATTAACCTATGCTGAAACTCGGTTAGCCAACAGCTTAGAAAACAATCTAGGTTCATAAAAGTATTTGGCGTCGCAATAATAAAACATAACTTGTTCTCTCTCAACTATGTAGGCAAAATCTACCTCTGTGATTGTGCCGTCAATGTTCTTATGCGATAAACACAGAAAAGGGGCGCTATGCTCAATTTTCAAGGTCAGTCCTAATTTTTCCGCAAGATATTCTATATCTTCAATTAGGGAATCGAAGATAATATCTCGATACTTTCCTGTTTCTCCGATCATTAAGTCCTCGCTTGTCACTTCGTAGGACACGGGTTCAAGTTCTGGTTTGATCTTATCAAGTAAATGCACAAAGTCCAACTTAGGATTTGCCATCGACCAAGAAGATTGATCAGCATGGCTACTAGCGGATTGCAGCGTAATTTTCGGATTTTTAAGTTTCAGTAAATACTCTGGAATGAGATTATCGCCGACTCTATAATCAATTCTTGAATATTTAAGCGGCCAAGAGACATGGTATGGGGTTATGCGGAGCTTTGGGTCGATGTTTACTAAGACAGAGATGGCTTCGCCTGCGCCCAACTTTGCGTAGTCGGAATTAGTATCGTCATCTGTGCTTGAAAACTCATCAAAAGAACCAGGATGCCTATGCCACAGCCCGATCAATGAAAGCTTTGATTGATATAGTAGAGCGATTTTGTTGATCAAGTGCGTGGTGTATTGTTGATCGTACTCAAAGTAGGACGCTTGGAAAATAGATTTTGGTCCGGGGTCTATCGCTTCTACCACATACCAGCACCCATTTTCGTAACAACCTAAAAATATGCCACCCGTTTCAACCTTGATCTTTTCACATGTTTCGGTTATAATCGCCAAATATGATCGATCCGAAAAAATCACCTCCATGTTAGTACACACCTTCTTTTGCGATTTCATCACCAATTTCGCCATTTAGCCACATCTCGCATAAGATTATCCATTTACACGCCCAGCTTAATGCGGAAGCAGCAGAAGTAGAGCGAGTCTGGCCCGCTTTGAAATATTTTGGGTCTGCTGTACATATGAAGTATTCCTCATTACGACCAAAATTTGCGCGATATATGTGGGGAAGCCCTAGACCTAAGCCCTTACTGGCATTAGACGGCAGGTTTTTTGCAATATCCTTCAGTCTGGGTTTAACAGGCATAATTTGTATAGAGCCGCCATAATTTTGAGCCTTCGGATGGTCGTTAGCGTAAATTAGCATCAGATCCCAAACCATGCCGCCCTTGCCTGCTGGTTGCACTTTCCCGCGCCAATATAAGCGCCCCGAACCATCATCCAGCTTATGCAACTTGAAGGAAGGGAAAAATTTGCTCATGGCCATTTGCTCTGCGTCCACTAAATCCGGGGCGTTCTCATACCAGTAAAAACCCATGCTAGCCCCTCCTGACGGCCAGTTTCCCATAAGGCACTTGAATGGCGTTACAACCTTGTTCCTCTGCTTCCGCTTGGAACTCAACTATGCCGGATGGGGTAACAACTACTTCCTCCCCTGAACGCAAAGCCTCCGCCAAGGCCCGGCGTCTCGCGGCAATGGCATAGGCGTTATAGTTACTGTCGTTTGAAGGACTGCTCACTTTGTCTCATCCTCTTTCTAATTATGATGTATATGATGTATAATTTGGAAACTTCCACATTCTCTCTTTACCGCTGTAACATTTTTGATAGCTCGATATACTTGCTTGCTTCTGGATGCCCAAGTTTATCGGCCATTTCGAGCCAATAGATAGACTTATCATAAGCATCGTTCATCATAAGCACTTGCCCCAAGTGCAGCATTGCGTCAATAAAGCCATAATTGGCTGATTCCTCCAGCAATGCGCTCGCCTTGCCGAAATCCTTTTCCGCGCCCCCCGCCCCAACTGCATAAAAATTTCCCATATTCCACAACGCTTTTGCGTGGTTTTGTGCCGCAGCTTTTTTATACCACATAAAAGCCTCACGATAATCTGCGTGACGCTCTTCGGAATTGTAATAGTCTCCCATGGCGCATTGAGCCGATGGATCGCCAGTATTCGCCAACTGCTCCAATTCCGGGATGGAATACTCAAGCCTACTGCTTTCGTCATAGGCGTAGAATTTGCTGGAGTGTCTGTCCACTTTGATGGATATTGGCAATATCGTGATAATTTCGCCGTTTGACCCTACCATACGAGTTATGCTGTTCATATAACTTGGCACCCCATTTTGCCATCTATGACTATTCATTTTGCCATCTATGACTATTTTAGTCCTTACTATTATTTTCTTGTTTTTTGTATGATGGGCTCCCATTGACCACAACCTAACCCATTGTCTTTTGAACAAAAATGGCGATCATAAATATACTCGTGGTCGGAGTCTTTTTTCTCCCACTTAATTTTTGAACCACAATAAGGACAAGGAGGACATTTCCATTTAAGAGCTTGTTCTATAGCATAATCTACCTTATGCTTTAAGCGATCTCTTTCCTTCGCAGCCTTAGCATCCTCCTTTTTCCGAAGTTCGTGTCTAGCATTATTTGCAGCGTTTGTTGCTTCAAGGTGACCTTTTTCAGAAGCTTTTTCAAACCATGAAACAGCTTCACTATATCGTCCTCTTTCAACGCACAGCTTACCAAGCTCATATAACGCTTGCACATTTCCTTGTTCCGCCTCGGCCTGCAATCTTTTTGCCTCATTTTCATATTTGATATACTGCCTGATAGCATAGATAACAAAAAGAATAACTAAAGCAATAATAATTAACATAGGAATCGACATGAGAATACCTCCAGCTTATTGTTTTAATTTCAACATTGATCTATTTTCCTACGTAAGACTTTCATTAATCAGCACTACTCACCATAAACCAAAAGAGTCCAGGTATCGTAACGATGGCATTCGGTATTAACAAAAATACTTTTGAACTAAATATGGTTCCTAAAAAACCAGAAGAATCTGCCCAACTTATGTTAATTGTAAAAGCGATAAAAATTATTATTACCGAAAAGAACTGTATAATGGTGCCGTTGCGGAAAATCATGGTAATGATTCCAATTGTCAATGTTAGAGCCCCAAGTGGTGCAGCAGCAATCAGATTGCTCATCCACCACCCTCCATCGTTATTCAAAATGCCGTTGTACCCATATAGAAAATTACGGAAATTTGGATCGAAAAATATAAAAAACACAAATATTCCGATAAATCCAAGGCTAGTATAGTTTCCGAATGCTGCCTTAGCTCTCTGTGCATTTGCTATATCATTTGCTATTCTGTCATTCTTTTCTTTTAATAAGAGATGCTTTTTTTTATATTCTTCCGCTTTTGCATCGCATTGTCTAGCAAATTGCACAGTATCTTCATATCCTTTTATAGTTCTAAGTTTTTGAGCAATATCTCTATATGCGCTCACTAATTCGTCAAGTTCACTGACTGTATTGCCGCTTTTTTTGTCTAGCTGTTGCAATTTGCTTTTAGCTTCATTATATAATGCAGTCATTTGTTCTTTTTCGCGCCGTCTGGTTTCTTCTTTAACCTCAGCTATGCGATTTTTGATTTTGCTATTGTATCCTTCAATCAGTGTTCGGTGGTTTTTATCTGCAAACTGGACTGCTTTTTTGTAATTCTGTTTGTCATCAAGGGGCGTCTTGCTGTTCGTTAATTCATTTGCATTTTTAAACCCTAATTCCTCGCATAGCAACCCCAGGTATGCTTGTGCGCACTCAGGGTCTAATTCTAATGCCCGCCTAAAATATGTTGATGCGCTATCCTTATTTCCGTCTTGTAGAAATTTGTATCCGCATTTAATTAGTTCTTCTAGTCCTGTGTCAGAACTTATAATCACGAGTTCAGACCACGGCTTTCCTTGTCTTTCAAACTTATGCCATGTGGCGTTATCTCCATTACCAAGAAGAAGCAACAGTTTATTATCGCCTTCAAATTTAAATTCAGTAGATCCGCTCCCGTGCCTTTGAAATTGGTTGCCAATCACAGTATACCTTGAGTTCGACTCAGTTCCTGACATGTGGTTTTTGTAATAGTAAGTTCCGTCAGCTCGAAATATGTATGTCATTTCAGCCATAGACCGGCTAAACTCAACTATGTGGCAATACCATTCGCCTATTAATTTTTCACGCATACCTTTCCCCCCTGTAGTTAATTTTGCGGTCTACACGCTGATACGCTCAATCAAAAGCAGGAGCAAAGCGAAGAACCTTGCAACTTGGATGCCGTTGATCCTTCGCTATGCTTAGGTTGATAGTTTTTGCTGCCATCCTTCCAAGAGCCTCTACACATGAAATAAGTTAGATTCTGTTGTTTGCGGCAAGTTCCTTTTCCATACTATCTAAAAACGCTTCTGTGAACTTTTTATATTCCGCAAACTCTATTATATTAGGAATCGATTTGTATTCCTCGTTTTTATAGTATACTGCTTTCGCAAGGAGGTCGATCAGAGGCTCAGGTCTATTTCTTAGAGGGGTGAATTTTTCATCAGGTTTACGACCTGCAAAGGTAAAGCTATTATGATACGCATCAGCAATTGTGCCATAATCGCTAAAATCAAGTTCGGGGCTGCCGCCGCCCCTAGCAATCTCGAGTCCATTTTCTATTAACCTAAGCCCTTCACTTGGATTCAGCTCTTTTTCGTAAAAGGCGTTTTTTACTAACCTAAACCCTCCTCTGTTTGGGTCATCCTCCCTTTCGCAAAAGGCATTTTCTTCAAAAGATCTCCAAAACCCATGGGTAGCACCACATAACATGGAACCAAGCACAATCATTCCCCAACCATTTTCTATTTTATAAGCAAGGGCCTTGAGGGCTCTGAGGAAGTTTTCGGACGACTTCATCCCAGACTCGTCTTTTGCATATATGTCTTTTGCTAAGATATATGCACATCGCCAATTCCCCGAATCTGTGCCTTTCTCCCACAAATCGCGCGCCTCTCCGTACTTACCTTGCTTATAACAGTCTAATCCAAGCTGGAACAAATCTCTCGTTTCATTTGACATGTAGTTTTCCTCCTAAAATTTATTATACAGCTCGTCGTTGATTTAATCAACATCGTTTTGATCTATTTGGAAAGGTAATCTCCTTATTGTTTGGTAAAAGTACTTTTACCAGGCCTCACGGAATCTCTTACAATTATGTCATTACCTTCAACTGTATATATTTCCGTCGTAAAATCAATCCCAGGGGCAGACAGGATCAATTTATTTCCTGAAAGCTTATATGTGCCCTTATCTATTACGTCATATCCAAAATTATTCGTCTGAAACGTACCATCCGAATAAAAGCTATACCAATCTCCACTACCCTTTTGAATCCACTTACCAATAACTTAAGCCATAAAATTCCTCCTAAATAGTTTTATTTATGAGTTGCTTCACCAATCCGAGCCTAACCAATTGCCGGCCGTGTCGTAGATCCTATCCCCCCTTAGTTCATACTTCCAGTTGCCATAGGTGTCGTAGACGCGATCGCTTCTGAGTTCGTACACCCAATTGCCGGACGTATCGTAGATGCGGTCGCCACGGATTTCATACACCCAAGTTCCATAGGTGTCCAAAATCCTGTCACCAACTCTTCTCGCAATTCGGTTTCCGTAAACGTCTCTAAATTCTGCCATTTGACCCGCCCTCTCCAATATAATGATCATCCCAGAATCAGTGATGGAGTCGCAAACATTCCCTATGTAAGCCTCGTCATCTGACGAAAGAAACTTCACTCCACCACCAATTCAGGAAACTGAGGATTCACATTGCATTTACCTCGATACTGAAAAAAGATGATTGCAGTTATGGCACACTACCATTATGTTGGAGCTCCTATTACAAATAGTACCGCATTTTGGACATCTAACTGACATATGGCTTTCCCCCTAATGTTATAGTGTATAAAAATCATACTGAAACATCAACTAGCGCTACTTCCTATGACCTTCGTAATTCGGACAAGTTCCCCAATTGTTACTGCTCATGCAATAAGTTTGAATCTGATAGTCCCTGCCTAATTGCGATGAGCTGGATAACTTGCAATATTGGTTATGCGCTTCATAGTATGGACACATATCATTCACCCCCTCCCGATCTAAGTCAAATAAACAAACACCAAGACCATAGCGTATATTTTAGCCACCCCCAAGGTGTCAATTCGCAGCGCAATCTGCCGGATCAATTGTCATGTTAACGAATATATCTACATCCTTTGCTTACGACAAAAAATCACATAAAAGGCTAATTTAACCGTATATTCTACAGCTAGTATAGCACAGCAAATTGTGATTTTACAATAGGCTTGAAAAATTAAACCTATCATACTATGTATATTTCGACAATTTGAGATGCCTTAAATTCGTTCACGACACTGCATGGAAAGAATTATAGCACCTTTTCTGAATTTATGCAACCTAATTATATAACATTGCAACAATACAGATTGTTTATAACACAAATATCACCCTGTACAATATATAGTTGGGGTGAACCGAATGTCAAACAAACATGAAAACCGCTATCTGCAACTTGGGCTGAACATAGCATACTACCGCAAACTCAAAGGATTGACGCAAGCACAACTAGCCGAGATTTCCGGAATTAGCCGTACACATATGTCAAACATCGAAGCTCCGGGTGTGGAGAAATCTGTATCGCTAGATGTTCTTTTCGACCTTGCGGAAGCCTTGAACATAGAGCCGGGTAAACTGCTGGAAATCAGATGATGGCTAGACAGCTAGATTTTTTTCCTATTATAACAGCCAACCTTGTATACGTCCACGACTCTGAAAGTCAATTTAAAAAGCCGCGAAGCACAACGCTTTCACGGCTTTTTGGCTGTTTATTTAATTTATCACGTAAACAAGTTGTCCGGAGAACAGGGATTGCAGAATTTCAACTTCGACTTTCTGTGTCAAAAATTATCAAAGCGCTCCCTGTTCCGAGTTAGATCCTAGTTTTTTGAATCCACTCTGGCTGAGAATTTCGTTTTTCGCACATATGTTATAACCGCACATCGAAACAATAATAAATATGTACACATTATGTTCCGGCAGCGTAGGGCTAAAGGCATGGCCGGCTAATCTCAGCAAATCTTCCGTTTCAAAAAGCCCCAAGCTGTATCCTGCCGCGATAGCCATTATTGTACGTATATCAGGTAATGAATTATGATTTTCGCGTGCTCTGTAATAATACCTGTCGTTTAGCAATGTTCTCTTGTTGAAAGTACTAGGGGTTGAGTGTTCCCTCTCTAAAATCTCCCAGATGCGTTGCCAACATGTTTTTGTCTGAACAAGCCTGCTTTCAAACATTTGCTTATTCACTTTAAGCTGGGCTTCGATTTCTTCAGTAAGTTCTTTTTTCTGGCTTTCAAGCTTAAAATTTTTTGAACATTCAATTTCTGTTCGCTTACCGTTATCAGATACTCCACGTTTTGTAAAATTTATATCTCCTAATAGTTTTTCTTTTATACCGATATTAGAGCTTTTCGGAAAGCCATCATGCATCGTAGAACCAGAAGATACAAACATGGTTACTTCATTGAAAGCCAACGCACACTCGTCAAGATTCTGGCGAGCGTAATCAGTTAGTCTAGGTGGGTTGACCTTATCATGATAGACGAATTTTGGCGTATCAAGTACATAGATGTTATCTATGTATACAAAATAATCCGCCTGCAATATTTCTCGGAAGATCCTGTTGTTCTCATATTCTTTTAGTGCTTCGGTCAATGTAATTGTATAAACGATCTCCATCATGATAACGTTACCCCGTTCATGATAAAATTTTGTTGCGTAGTGCACGTAATTTTACCATAAGTTTTCGAGACGCTCAAAACTTCGGGTTGAATGCATTCCCGCTCCCTTCACTTTGAAGCACATCGAACTATGGTGAAGCTATACCTTTGCCGACAATCCCTCAACCCATTCGACAGGCATTTTTGTGTATTGGGCAACCTTTTCGACACTCAAACCATCTTTGAGCATTTCGATTGCAGACTCAGCTTTACCTTCTTCTTTTGCTTCGTCTCTCGTAATCTCAAGCTCATCTTCTAAGCTATACTGGAAACCTAACATTTCACACACCTCCTTATATCGTTCATTCAAGAAGTCGACAAGAACACCTTGCTTAATACAGTTGTCCATAGCGACAGATATCGCCTGATCTCTTGAATGGCCTTCTTGTATATATTTTCTGATTAATGATATCAAGTATGCGTAGCCATTTAATGACTTGCTCTTTTTTAGCGCCTCACAATTACTTCCGTGATTAACGTTTAGTATCTTTACTGTCAAATCTAGCGTGAATTCATTATCAAACATCACCCCCGGCTTGAACGAATCTGAGAGCCTAAGAATATCTTGTGCAATCTTTTCCGGCCCATTATACAGCACATAAAATTTCGGCGTAGGGATGTAGATTCGTTTCTTACCATATAGATCTTTTTTGTTCACAAATCGTGTGAACAACGTGTCGGTAATGTAGGGCAAAAATCGCAGGCACATATTTGGGTTTGGACTAGCTTGATGTTCGAACATGGCAATCAATTGGCCATCAACATCATAGGCAACATCGTTGAAGCGCCGTAACAAAGAATCCTCTCCTGTGCTGCATATTGTCACAGGGGTTCCTTTCGGATAACTCGTTCCGATAACGGCGTTACAAAGTTCAATGGCTCGTTCCTCGTCATGAAACAATACCCTGAAAAGAGTGTCGTTATACTTACGGTTGCTTTTTTGGATTCTGTCGTTCATTTCTCCCATAATTGTATCGCTCCTTGTAAGCTATTATACCATACGTCAAAGTTAATGGCAAGCAGGGGGTGGTGCGTGCATTTCTAACGAAATGCCCTGCCCACCCGCTGCTTGCTGGGGGAAATTCCCCCAGTCCCCCAGAGCAAGGGCGCGCTACGCCCTTGCTCTAAGCCGCCTGTCGGCGGCTACTGTACTGCATGAAAATCTCTACAGGCAGAAGAAAAAAATTATCGCTGACGAAGTACCTCCGCATGAGCGGGTCAGTTTCACGCTGTTTTGTTACAGCGCGTCTCGCTCATAAGATTTTGTCGCTTGTCTCTGTTGCGGCGCACCCAAGAACATATCCACGTTATGTTTCGCGGTTCTGAGCGCGATCATTTCTTCTCGATTCGACTTGTAGCCGGAATATATTTTCTTCTTCTCTGCTTCAAGTTTAGCGTACTCGGTTTGAAGATTTTTTATCGCTGGCAGCGGCTTGTCTCGACTGTAGCCCTGCGCATCAAAATATTTCTTGGCTGAGTTGCAGCGGATGATGGAAGATTCATTCTCCGCATAGAATTTCTCGGCGGGGCTCTGGGCGTTAGTGAACTTCGAAAACGCCGAGGGCTTGATGGATTTCAGCCGGTTGTATTCAGCGAGAGTGTCCTTGGTCTTGCTGTAGGTTCCGATGTTCCTTTGTAACTCGGATATATCTTTCTGCCTAGCTTCAATCTCCTTGATTCGGTCAGCTTGTCTGTTGTAAGACTTGGTTACGGCATCCGCTTTTTCGGAGAGAGCATCGTAACTATCCAAGCCCCACTCCTGTAAGAGCAGAAGCGTCTTGGCCATGTCCTTCAAATTTCGCAGATCGGCCCAATGCTCGAAGCCAGCGCCGTAGCCTTGTTGAAGTTTAGCTTGGATGTCGATTAGCATATTAGGCTTTTCGATTGGCTGGGGCGATGTGAATTTTTCAGTTGCCTGTGTCGGTGTGAATGTTTCAGATGATGTGGCAAGCGCAAGTTGCGGCGCAGAGATTTTTTCCTTTGTCACCACAACCCGTTTGCCGGAAATTCTTTCGAGAATCGCTTCAGGAGAATAATCATCGCCAAGAGTATCCTGACGAACGAACCGTTTGCCTCCCGGTATCTTGAACGATAATTGCTTTCCTTGCTTAATTTCGACACCACCCTCTTGCAGAAAGCGGAGGAAACTGTTATAATCTGTACAAGCAGAGAGAGCAGAATCCATCAAATCCCGAAGCTGGTCACGAACAGTTGGTGCCTTGCTCTCGCCAAGATGCTCCTCGCGATTATAGCCTTTGGACAGCCCCGGATTCTCAATGATGGATAAACCATGCTCCAAGCATAGTTGGTCGCTGACCCTCCGCAGAGCAATGGCAGATCGCTTGAAATCCTGAAATTTTCTGTCGTGGTCGAGGGTGACGCTGTTGTAGATGATGTGGACGTGAGGATTGTTGGTATTGGTGTGAGCCGCAACTATAAATTGATG
>Ga0131853_10016701_pt1 | contig 13377 bp, 10 predicted proteins | sample TergutLab28metaG_FD_92764 | JGI IMG/M metagenome (GOLD analysis project Ga0131853, IMG submission 92764) | Labiotermes labralis P1 segment gut microbial communities from Petit-Saut dam, French Guiana - Lab288 P1 (version 2) (version 2) | ecosystem: Host-associated > Arthropoda: Insects >...
CAAATGACGAGCAATTCCCGAAACCCCGAAGCAAATATTCCCGCAAGCCCGCCGAACTGCCTTATCTGTCGGCATTTTAAAATCACGTGGGAGCCGGCTTTCCCCCGCGCCTGTTTGCTGTTCGGGGTTAAGTGCCGCACGCTGCCTTCGGCGGAGGTTTTTCTCTCCACCGGGAAGCACTGCTTTTCGTTTGAGCCGAAGGGCGGCACATGAGCGGCAGCCGCAGTCGAATAAGCAGGGTTGTTCTTGTCCAGCCGCCCTTTGTTCAGCTCAACGCTCCGTATCCTTCGCCGTACTACCTGAAAAGTTTTCTCGAAACAAATTACCGCGGTGAAAATGCTGTGCGTGTTACAACGCTGGATCACTCCATCGGGCTTTTCGAGAGGATTTTTTGCCGCTGCGGGCTTGAGCAGATTTTCGATGAGGCCGAGCGTTCCACCGCCGCCCGCCCCGCCGCCGCGCACATCACCCGCATAATCGAATGTTTTCTGTCCGAGAAAAAACTCTGGCTTGCGTCAATCGACAGGCTCGTTGCCTTTCTGCGCGGCAAAGACCCCGAATGGGGGCATCTGCTCGCGCTTGCCAACGGCTGTTTGCCCGGCGGCCCCCGCGCGGATGCGTTCATCGAGGCGCGCGGCGGGGAAGTTTCCCCCGATGACGCGAAGCTGCTCGCCGCGAGACTCATTGCGGACATGGCGGATTTTATCACTGGCACAGTGGACAGCGGTTTCAGCCTCATTCGCTACACGCCAGTTGTAAAAGACTCGTTTGGACCAAGTTACCGCGATTTTGCCGCGCTCAAAAAAAAACTTGACGGCTATATCATGAACGCCTTTTACCGCCCGCTGCTCAACGAGGAATGGGGCAAGCTCGAAAGCGATGCGGCGTTTTCCGGTGGCGTTGGCGGCGAGAGCGGCAGCCCGTTCCTGCTGGGGCTGACCATTCCCTTTCCCGGCTGCCTTGCCGGAGCGCTGGTCTGCGCGGAATCCGTCAAGCACCGCTTCGGGTCTGCCGTACGTACTGCCGCAGGTGGCGGCTATGTGAACACCGAGCTTCGCTCGCTTGACACGCCGGAGTTCTCCGACTACTTCGATCACGTTTCCCTCGACAAGGGCTACGCAAACCTGCTGTCGATACTGGAACATCCCGGTTCCGACGAGGAGAAAGCCGCGCTGGAGGATGCCGCCGTTCGCACGGTTTTCCCCGATTATTCGGGCGTTGACTTCAGCCGCTACCTGTACCCCGTTGACGACGCCAACCCGATGCACCGCCTCTGGTCTGACGGCCACTGGCTGAAGGCGTACCTCGCGCACGGCTGCTACTGGCATTTCTGCGCCTTTTGCGATGTTACGCTCGACTACATCAAGCACTTCGCGCCCGTTGACACGCCCGCCCTTTTTGCCCACATGAAAAATCAGGCGGAAAAAACCGGCATCCGCGGGCTGCACCTTGTCGATGAGGCCGCTCCGGCGGCTTCCCTCGTGGAGTTTTCCCTGCTCAACAGGGATGCCGCGCTTCCGCTGAACTTTTGGGGCAACATCCGCTTTGAGCGGGACTTCACGGCGGACACGGCGGCGATTCTTGCTTCCGGCGGGCTGACGGGCGTTTCGGCGGGGCTTGAAGTTGCCACGGAGCGGGGCTTTAAGCGGCTGGGCAAGGGCATCACCCTTGAAAGCGCGGTGCGTACCTGCGCCGCGTTCAAGGAGGCGGGAATCCTCACGCACGCCTATCTGATTTTCGGGTACTGGGACGAGGATGAGCAGGAGATTATCGACTCCGCCGAAATCTTGCGGCAGCTTTTTTCGCTGAATCTTTTGGACTCAGGTTTTTGGCACAAGTTTATGCTTACCTACCATTCGCGGATTTACGCGGAAAAGCGGCGTGGGCTTCACCCTGAACTCAAAATTATTGACGACCCCGCCGCGCTTCTTGACGGCGCGCCAGGCAAACAAAAGCCCGGCACGATTTTCGCGCTGAACGATCTTTCTTTTGAAGGCGAGGAGCGATTTGACAAATACACCGAGCCGCTTGACAGGCTGCTTGCGACGTGGATGTCCGGCGATACGGAAACTCCGGTAACACGCGCCTTTCCGTTCAAGGTAAAACCGCCGTCAATTCCGCCTGATCGTGTGGCTGGTTTCCTCGATAAATATGCGCGGGATCGGGACACGGAGCAATCGAAAAGCGCGGCGGACATTGCGCCGGACCGGAACGTTCTGTTTTTGGGGTCAATTCCCCGGCTGGCGGCGCGGCGCGGCGGGCAGTGCCTCCGCTGGCGCTGGAAGCTTGCGGAGCGGGAACTTGCACTCGAGGCAGATACAGCGACAGGCGGGGCAGAAGCGGGGAAACTTGTCAGCCTTTTGGAAAGTGTGTCAGGTGGGCGGGGTTTGCCTGTCGCGGAGTTTTTCACATCGTTGCGGGAAATTACAGGTGAAGGCAGAGCGCGGGAGATATGGACACTGCTTAGGGAGAGCGGACTTGCCGTTTACCCGCGTTTGCGTAATCCTGAACATCTTTAAGAAATGATTAAAAACGAATGGTTACTGCGTATAAATAAAAAAACCGAACCGGGTCTGCGCGGCGGAATGGAATTACTCCATAACTATATCAACACTGACCAGACCCGTTCCATCCGCCTCCTCGACGGCTTTCGCCATTCGCACACGGCCGACCCTACTACGGACGTATTCGGTTTGTTACTAAAAACGTAGCACGATATAAATAAGCTGTCAATAGGCGTTTTTCTCAAGGGCAACTTAGCCAAAAGTCCGCGACCGCTCAATCCACTGCGTAAATCGGGCCGACAGCGCGGTAGCTGGGTTCGCCGTCTTTTTGCTCGGACTTGATTTTGTCGTAGCGCAGGTGGAATTGGAGCGTCATACCTATTGCCAATTCTTCGGGTTGTTTGTTCACTACGTCGGTGTAGAAAAAGTAAAAGTTGTTGTATTCAACATCGCGAATCCAGCCGCCTGAGTCGTTCAGCGACAGTATCGTGGAGATGCGCTCCTGCGCCATTTCGGCTTCCGTCAGCGCTTTGCGTTTCGTGGCGTAGAGCGGGGCGGGCGGCGCGAAAGGCGATACTGCGCCTACACCCAGCGGCGAAATACCGGGAATAGTTGTTGGTATACTCGGCGGAAGGCTGCGAGGTTCAGCGCCGAGCGAAGTGTTGAGCGGCATGGCTGGCGCAGATGGCGGTTCAATCTGGCGCGGCTCAAAAAGCCCCGTAATTACCGGGTTTTTCAGGTTCAGGCGGTCGTCGATGATGCTCGCCATTTGCAGGGGGTACTTAACTTCTTCAAGGAGATCCTGCGAGGTTATCGTTACATCGCCGTTGGCACATTCAAAGTCCCAGCTTAAAAGCATCACGTCAATCGGCGTTGAGCCCATCGCTTGCAGTTCCCGCACGAGCGGCAGGTAATCGCCGTCTCCGGCAATCAGCACAAAGACATCAAACGCCTTCGACGCCGCCTTTTTATACGCAGTCAGGGACAGCGAAACATCAATCCCTTTTTCTTTGAGTTCGTTGTTTGCACTCCGGATCAATGGAAGATAATGGAGATTTACGCCTTCTCTTGTGAGGGCATCCTCGAAATACCGTTCCCCAACAATCGCCTTTTCGTTGCCGCTTTTTATCGCCCTGCCCCGAAAGTAGTGCGCTTCGACAATCTTGCAAAGCTCGATGTCTACGTTCTGCTTGACGGACACTTCGTTGCAAATGAACGAATGCAGCCCTGACACACTAATTCGCGCTTGCCGTATATGATCAAACTTATAATAGTTGCTTGCTTTGTAAAAGTAATGACCATCATAAAAGATTCCGATTTTTAACACTGTTTTTTTTCTTGCTGCCATTTTAGCCTCTGCCTTCAAAAATTACCCGATGAGAACAATTGGTATTTATTTAATTTCGCCTACTTCTATTTTACCGCACTGTCTCATGACAATCTCCTTGAACAATGATACACATTGTTTTCGATAACATATCATAAATAAAAATAAATGTCTATCCCCATTGATCGATATGTGTAATACATGTGACACTTTCATTTTTTTGTCAACCCCGATAAAGCCTCGGTACGCGGGCGCTAATTCTGCAAAGCACTTCGTAATAAATAGTTCCCAGCTTTTCCGAGATGTTGGCGGCGGTGATAGCTCCGGGGCCGAAAAAGGTTACCTCGTCCCAGCGGCGGACATCGGGCGCAGCCCCCAGGTGAACTATACACTGATCCATACAGATTTTACCGACCAGCGGGAGGATTTTGCCCCGAATTAACACCGAATAGTTGTTTGAAAGTTGGCGCGGCAGGCCGTCGGCATAGCCCGCCGGAATAATGCCGATGTAGGTATCCTCAGGTGCAATCCACGTGCGGCAATAGGAAACCGCTTCCCCTTTGTTGATTTTCTTGACGGCGGTAACAACGCTCCGCAGTTCCATCACCGGCTCAGAGGAAACAGCGGCGGCGGGAGTGCCGGGGTACGCATCCATGCTCGGCGAGTAGCCGTACAGGAAAATGCCGGGGCGGATCATGTCGAAGTACGAATCCTCGTGAAACACCAGAGCGCCGGAATTGGCAGCGTGCAAAATGCCCGGATTAATCCCGGCGGCTTTGATGGTGTCTACCGCTTCACGAAAACGGCGGAGCTGAGTTTTGGTATACGCGATGTCATCCGGCTCAGGTGAATCTGCAACCGACAGGTGAGTGGCAACGCCGCCGAGCGACAGCGACTCGCTGCGGGTAACCAGCGCCGCCAAAGCTGCCGCTTCTTCCGGACGGCAGCCTATCCGCCCCATGCCGGTGTCAATCTTTAGGTGAACGGTAAGCCGCTGGCTCGCGGTGCTAGAAACGCGCGCTGCACGTGCCGCGCACGCCGCCGCTTCGATAAAATCCCTGTCTGAAACAAACGGCGTGAGGTCAAGCGCAACAACATCTGGCAATTCTTCAAGCAGCGGCTGGGAAAACAGCAGCATCGGCGCGGTGATTCCGGCAGCCCGCAATTCCGCACCTTCGGAAACGGTTGCTACGCCCAGATACTCAGCGCCCGCATCCAACGCACAGCGGGACATTTCAACCGCACCGTGTCCGTAGGCATTCGCCTTGACCGGCACGCATATTTTTGGGTGAGCACCCACCTTCTTCCGCGCCGCCAGCACATTCCTTCGGAACGCATCAAGGTGAATAATCGCCTGTGTAGCGCGAAGCACCGCCTTTTTTTCCTCCATCTGTTTACTCCTGACAGAATAATAAGCTATAATTAGGTAATGGGCAAGATTCTCAGGCGCACGGTATCGACAGTCCTTCTGCAACTGCTATTTTTCTCGTTTTTAGCGTGGTCGCTTGGCTCTTGCAATCTGCTGCCCTCCCGCCGTCCGGAAATCCCCGATGAAACTCCCACTGCGCGTCTGGCGCGCCCGTTTACCGTTACCGATTTCAGGGACAACGCGAAAGGCGGCACAATGCCTGAGTGGGCGGCGCTCTGGCTGGAAGGTGGCGTTCAGGCGGTGGAAACGCTCGAGGCTTTTCAGGGGCGCTTTGTGTTTATCAGCCGGAACGAAGGGAGCAATCTCAGCGCTCTTGAAAAGTGGGGGCAGTGGTTTGATCCCGAACTGGATTTCCCGCGCCTTGCTGCCGCCCGCATCCAGGAGCGCTTTCTTTCAGGCGTAACGCGCCCCGATGCCGTGTACGGCGCTTTTTTTGTCGCGCTTGTCCGTGCCGCCTCGAACGCTCGGTGGGCTGGGGCAGTGCGGGAAAGCGATTTCTGGCTGCACCGCAGGTTTTTCACCGCCGAAATTGGCGCGGCGGACAATGCCGAGGGTGGTGAAAACGCCGCGAATACCAAAATTGAAGAAATGTGGGAGTTTCTCGTTCTTGTCAGCATTGACAAAGCACTGTTTGCCGCCCAGCTTGACGCGGTTTTCCGCAGTGTGCGCCCAACCCCGCCGCTGACACGGGATCAGAATAACACCGTCAACCGCGTTATCGATACTTTTTTTGAAGGGTTTTAGAGTACGCTATTTATAACTTCAGTTCCAAAATCGGCGGCATTTGGCGGCGCTTGAACTGCGAGGCGGCGACGGTTTTGACAATCCGTTGAACGAGTTCCGCGTCCCGGCCTGTGCTAATAATCGCCTGCGGGGAAAGACCGCCGCACAGGTGGAGTTCCAGAATCTCGTCGAGAATGCCGTAGGGCGGCAGACTGTCCTCGTCTTTCTGGTTGGGGCGCAGTTCAGCCGAAGGCGGCTTGTCGATGCTCGCCTGGGGAATCACTGCCGCGCTTCCTGATTCGACAGCACGCTCATTGATGCGGCGGCAGAGGGCGAAAATCTCGGTTTTGAACAAATCCCCGATCGGCGCAAGCGCACCCGCCGTGTCGCCGTACAGCGTGCAGTAGCCCATCGCAATTTCGCTCTTGTTGCCTGTCGAAAAAAGCATCGAGTTGAACTTGTTCGAGAACGCCATCATCAAAACACCGCGAATCCGCGATTGCAGGTTTTCCTCCGCAACATCAAACGGGCGGTCGCCGAAAACGGGCTTCAGCGCGGACAGAAACGCCGCGTACATTTCCTCGATTTGCAGCGTGTGGTAACTGCAGCCGAGGTTCGCCGCCATCGCCGCCGCATCGTCTTTCGAGCCGTGCGAACTAAACCGCGAAGGCATGCTGAAACAGGCGATATTCTCCGCCCCGGCAGCCTGCGCGGCAAGGTACGCCACCAGCGCGGAATCGAGCCCGCCGGAAAGTCCCAAGTGGGCGCGGGAAAATCCGCAGGTTTTCATATAATCGCGGATGCCGGAAATCAACGTTTCTTCTATTGTATCGAGTTCGTTTATGGAAAGGCGCATAAGAAAATACTAATCGAAATTTTTAATATAATCTACTGTTTGTAATGTGCTGCTCGCGATGATATACGTGATTTTACATTCGCCTCTGGTAAAAAAACATAAAACAGATTATGATTAAACAATGGAAAGAAGGTACAACACTCCGGTTGCAACAACGGTGCTAAACATAGTGCGGAATAAAACCCTCTGGCGAATGGTGATTGTCATTTCGCTGATCTATTATCTGCCGCTGAGCGGGGTGAGTTTTTTCCCCGCCGCCGAAAGAACGGCGGTGCAAGCCGGCGGTGGAATGGGTGGCGGGGTTTTTCCGGACAATATGGAAACCTTTATCTACGAAGCGTCTATCAAACTTGCCGACATTCCATCGAACGTCGAATATTCCCGCCCAAAAATGCTCACGTTTACGTTCCATACGATGAAAAGCGGCGACCTTATCGGGCAAATTGCCTCCAGCGCGGGGCTCAACGAGGACACGCTTATATCGGTCAATAATATACGAAACACTCGCCTGATGCAGATTGGGCAGGTTATCAAAATCCCCAATCAAGACGGTATTTTTTACACGGTGCGGGAGGGCGATACGCTTGACAGCATCGCGCAGGCGCACGAAACGACGGTTTCCCACATTAAAACGGCGAACCAGCTTTTTGCCGATGCGCTGACTCCCAACACAAGCCTGTTTGTTCCCGGCGGCAAGATGAACTGGGTAACGAAGCAGGAGATAAACGGCGATCTTTTTATATCGCCAATCAGCGGGCGGTTTACGTCGCCGTTTGGGTTCAGGCGAAGCCCGTTTACCGGGGAACGGCAGTTTCACGGCGGGATTGATCTTGCCGCCGCACAGGGAACGCCGGTACGAGCGGCGATGGGCGGACGAGCGGCGCATGTTGGTTACGATGCTGTTTTAGGCAACTTTGTGATTCTGAGCCACCATTCGGGATTTCGTACGCTGTACGCCCACATGCACACGGTGCATGTTACACCTGGCGCGAATGTGGCGACTGGCGAGCGCATCGGCGAAGTGGGAAGTACCGGGCTCAGCACCGGACCGCACCTGCACTTTGAAGTTCACCGGAACGGCGTGAGAGTAAATCCAAGAGCCTTAATGCGCTAGCGCATTGTGCACCGCACAGGGAACACCCCGCATGTGCGGAATAATCCGCCACCGGCGGATTATTCCGCCTAGGTATTTATCTTGAGAAAAATTTCTGCCTTGTCAATTTCGGCATTCGCGATGCTTTCGATTTCGTCAAAACTTTCCATTGTAATGCCGAGCGCTTCCCAAATCCGGTCGTGGGGTTTTTCCGGATGGAGGTCGCCTGAAAAGCCTATTCCCAAAAGAGACGCAAACCAGTTCGATACCGCGACACTGTACAGCACGTCTTTGTGGCTGCCTTCGTATTCCTCATACGTATGGTGATTGACAATCACATCGCCAACCGCGCCTTCCAGTTTCCACGCCTCTTTAATCATCGTGCCGGACGTGCAGTGATTCAACCCGAGCGTGGTGTCCTCCGCGAGGAACAGCGGTTTGCGTTCCTTGTCGGCAACGCTGACCGTTAGCATATAATCTTTGGCAAGCACGGCGTTGAGCGGAATTTTGCCAATATCGTGGAGCAGCCCGGCGGTAAAATATTCCTCCGAGAGCTTGGAGTCAATGCCGCGCTTTCTGGCAAGGAGCTTCGCCGAAACTCCCACACAGAGGGAATGCCGCCAGAACCCTTCCATATCGATGCCCGGCGATTTATGTTTGGCGGGCAGATGCCCCATAACCGCCGTAGACAGCGCGAGGTTTTTAACCGTGTTTATCCCCAGCATAATAATCGCGCGCGCCAAGTTCGTTACCGGCTGCCCCAGCCCGTAGTAGGCGGAGTTGATGAGTTTCAGAACCTTGCCCACCAGCACCGGATCGAGCGAAATGACGTGGTTCAAATCCGCCGGGCTTGTGTGAGGATTATTGCATATCTCCAGAACTTTCGTAACCGAAGTTGGGAGACTGGGCATTGTTTTTATGTAAGCTTTCAGCGCTTTCTCAAAATCTGCTTCCATCTCTATCTCCCATTGTAGCAATATTCGTTAAACTATCAATAACCAATTGCACAGACTGCGGAAAGTTGCTCTGTACATAAAAATCCTGATCTTCCTGAGAAAGCATTTTTATCATATCTTGAAGGTAATCCAAAAGTTTTATTATATCCACAACGGAAACTGCAGCGGAGGAGCTGGCGGTGGTGGATGTGTCAGGCATATCGGGCGATTCGAGCGTTTCAATGTCAAACGTGTTGTTCACTGTGGAACTCATCTGCCGTCCTCCGCCGCGAGCATGAGCGGGCGGGCTGCAACCTCGCGGGAAAATTCCCCCGCGCCAGTTTGCGCCGCTGTACCGTCGCTTGCAGCATCCGCCGCGCTGTACGCCGTTACTGCGAAAAAATAAAGTGTCCCGTTGGTCAATCCTTCAATGCGGACAGAGGTTCGATTTCCAACGTTAATCGGCGATGACACAGCCATATCATTAAGTATAGCATAACTTCCAAAATATTCACCGGGTGCATTGCCGAAAAAAACCAGATACCCGCCAACATCTCTTGACGGGCTTGCTCGCCACGACAGTTCCACAGCCCCGTCACGCGCCGCCGCGACAATTTGAGTGGGCGGCGGGGGCGGTTCGGCGGCTTGGTACACCACGCGGAGTTCGGAAAGGTACGGCGACGTTTGCCCGTTCGCGCTGGGGAAAAAATCCGCCGCGATCTGAACGTAGCGCCCGCGAAAGGCGGCGGGCAAGTCCGCGCCCGGCTTAACCGGAATCCACGGGGAATTGTCCCAGTTGAACATCTCGTTGCTCATTCTGATGGAAAAATGAACCGCCGAGTGATCGGAAAAATTGAGCGCGGCGTTAGAAACGTATTCGTTGCTGACGCTTCCGGCGGCGTTGGTTGTGCGCCCGCCGAAAGCTTCGAGTTTGAGCAGACGGCTGTTCGCCTTGCCCAAGTCCAGCGTGCGGCTTTCCGCCCGCCCGCCCCGCGCGGGAAACTTCGTCTGTGCGGGAAGTTCCGCAAGCCCGCTGTAAACGCGGAACACGTCAATCATACCGGAGAAATACGCGCCGAGTGTCCACTGCCCATTTTCCCCGGCGAGCGGCGTGTGCACTTCTCCGCCTTCGCGCCCTGTCGACGTGGCAAACGCCGCCGCTTCCAGTTCACCGTCAACCCAATACTCCACAAGCCCGTTTGCCGAATCAAAGCGGATGAGGTGATGGCTCCACACGCGCGGCACCAGCAGCGGCCCGGAAAGAGCGAGCGGAATACTGCGGCTTCTATCGGCGGAGGAGAAAAAGTTTTCAAATGTCCACTGCGTTCTGTTCCGCTCCACGGCGCAGAGAATTAGCTGCTGCGCGAAACTGCTGGTGGCTCTGGCGCTTACATACGAACTCCACGAGACAATCTGCGCTCCGTTTTCTATCGTTTGCGGGAAAAGCCAAAACTCAAAGGTAAAATCCTCGATGTGGCTGCCGGCGGCAAACAGCGAACTCGTGCGAGGGCGGGCAGCCAGCGGCGCGTGCCCGTCTAGTCCCGCGCCGGAAAACAGCGCCGATCCGTTTCCCGTGCGGTTCCACGGAGCAGGTGCGGTGCGAAGATCGTCTGACACGGTAACATCGTACCGCCCGCGCGAATCGGTAAACCGCTCCGGATGCCCTTCGTTAAACGACAGGTCGAGGTCAAGCGGCGTTTGCCCGCCCGCTGGGGAAACGCCGTTGGACAACGCCAGCACCGGATGAGGGCGGTTGCGGACGGACTCAGCAACGCCTTCCCGCCGCTCCATCGCCTGCCACGAGGATTCAGCGCCCAGCGTGATGGTTTTCTCCCCCAGAGCGTACACCCTATCGGCGGCAGAAAATAAAGAGTATAATAAAACTATGGCGACAAGGCAATTTTTCATTCTTATAGGTTCTTTCTGTCTTATCGGTAATTTTTGCCGTCATATTGACTACGAATTTGACTATGAATAACGACAAATATTCTCAAACCTATGAAACCTTAAAGAGTTCTGCCAGAGAAGCGCCGCTGGAACCCGGCGTATATTTATGGAAGGATAACGAAAACCGCATTATGTATGTTGGCAAGGCGCGAACGCTCCGCCACCGGCTTGCGAATTATTTTTCCGGCGCGAAGGATATAAAAACCGCCGCGCTCATTAAACACGCCGTATCCATCGAAACCATTATTGTTTCCAACGAGTACGAAGCCCTGTTGCTGGAAAATACGCTGATAAAGCAGCACAGCCCCAAATATAACATCAACCTGAAGGACGGGAAAACGTACCCCGTCGTGCGGATCACCGCCGATCCGTTTCCGCGCGTTTTTCGCACGCGGCACATTGTCGAGGATGGCAGCCTGTATTTTGGGCCGTTTCCGAATGTTCAGGCGGTTGACCGGACACTCGAAATGATCGAGAAGCTTTTCTCGCTCCGCAAGTGCCGGACGCTGAAAAAGCGGAGGCATCCCTGCCTGTACTACCACATTGGGCGCTGCCTTGGTCCCTGCGTGAAAGACACGCCGGATTACGCGGTGCAGGTTGAGCGGGTACGCAAGCTCCTTGCGGGGGAGAACTCGGCGCTGGAGGAGGAACTTCGTGCGAAGATGCAGGAGGCGAGCCATGCGCTGAACTTTGAGGCGGCTGCGGGGTTCCGGAACGCGATTCGGGCGATTGAAAACCTTACCGAAAATAATTCCGTGCAGGATATGATGAGTACCGAGGATCGCGATTACATCGCGTGGGCTGAGGAAGGGATTTTTACGACGTTTTCGGTTTTGTCGATGCGCGGCGGCAGAATGACGGGGCAGGAGCTTTTTAGTTCCCGCTCTGCCGCCGAAGAGGATGCATCGCTGGAAACGTTTATCACCGCGTACTATTCACCCGACCGCCAGCCGCCGCCCCGGATTTATCTGGGGATAAGCGCCCTTCCTGCGTTTGACGCGCTTGAGCGTTACCTGCGGGAGCAGTTTGATTGTACGCCTGAGTTTATTGCGGTTTCGGCAATCGGCGCAGCTGAAGGCGGTGCCAAACGCCACCTTGCCGCCCTCGCGATGGCGCGGCAGAACGCGCAGGAGGAACTTCGCAGGCGGCTGCGGGAGCGCGGCGCTGGTCCGGCGCTCGACGAAATGGCGCGGCTTCTCGGTCTGAAAACGCGCCCCGAACGTATCGAAGGGTTCGACATCGCCCAACTTGACGGCAAGTTTCCGGTGGCATCGCTCATCTCGTTTAAGAACGGTTCACCCGACCGAAAAAACTACCGCTACTTCAGGCTGAGAACCGTGATCGGTAAGGTTGACGATTTTGCCGCCATGCGGGAAGTGGTTCACCGCCGTTACTCGCGGCTTGTGCGCGAAGGCAAGGAGTTGCCTGACCTGATTTTGATTGATGGCGGCATTGGGCAGGTGAACGCGGCGCGGGGTGTTTTGGACGTGCTGGGGATCACCTGCGATGTTGCGGGTTTGGCAAAGCGCGATGAGGAGATTTGGCTGCCTCACACTTCCCAACCGCTGCGGCTTTCCAAACGCTCAGAGGCGCTGAAAGTGCTGCAGTTTGTCCGGGATGAAACCCACCGCTTCGCCACCGGCCTCAACCAGCGCTTGCGCTCCACAAGCCTTTCCCTTCCGGCGCTGGAATCGGTCGAAGGAATCGGTCCTAAACGCGCGGCGGCACTTATGCAGGCGTACGGCGAACTGGAAAAAATCGCCGCCGCCGACCCGCTGGAAATCGCCGAAACCTGCCGCATCAGCGAGTCCGCCGCCCGCGCGGTTCGAGCCGCCGCCGCCCTCGCCGCCGAGGACAAAGCCGCCGCCAGCCGCCGCCTCGCCTCGCCGGGAAAGCGCCGCTCGCCAAACGCCGCCCGTTCCAGCAGCGCCGCCGCCCTCGCCGGAGAAGCCGCTCTGCCAGACGCAGCCTTTGCCGCAGAGCCGTCGCCGGAGTACGGCGGGGAGTGAGGGAGCATCAGGTTTTAGCCCGGCGCCCCCTTACAACAAGGTTAAATTATACGAGATCTACTAAAATGCCCAGCCAAGACTGAGGTACGGTGTAAAACCAACATCGTTTTGAATACCATCCTCATCTGGGGCATTACTTACTCCGAAAGAAATAGGCACTCTGATACCGGGCTGTACATAAAATCCACCCTTGTAGCCAACATCAATTCGCCAACCAACTTCCGGCGTAATGGCAATTCCAGTAGTTGAAACGATGACATCTTTATTATTCACAATATCCGCCTTCTCAATCGTGTGGTAGCCCACACCAGCACCCGCAAAGAAGTTTCCGGTCCAGGGATAATAACGCACAAATGCACCTACGCCTAGACTTGTGCCCGATCCTAGAAGTATCCCCCCATTGCTATAGAAATTAGCCCCTACAGACAATTGAGAGCTAAGCATACGCTCGTACCTCACGCCGTAGCCCACAAAGTTTAACTCCAGGGAAGCCCAGTTAATCAAATCACCCGGCTCTTCCTGTGCGAAAAGACTTCCTGCGCTAAAAAACGCAA
>Ga0131853_10016704_pt1 | contig 13375 bp, 7 predicted proteins | sample TergutLab28metaG_FD_92764 | JGI IMG/M metagenome (GOLD analysis project Ga0131853, IMG submission 92764) | Labiotermes labralis P1 segment gut microbial communities from Petit-Saut dam, French Guiana - Lab288 P1 (version 2) (version 2) | ecosystem: Host-associated > Arthropoda: Insects >...
ATGGGTACCGGGTCTTTCCCGGGGGTAAAATGCGGCCGGGGCGTGCTGCTGACCACTCACCCCCTTCTAGTGCCGCGGTCATGGAAGAGTAGAGCTATACCTCTACCCACCCTCTGGGCCACATCGGGCCTGTAACGGTATCACTTTACCTTTTTTGAATATAAATAAATAAATATATATATATATATATATATATATATTTGAGTGTAATGTTGGGAGGGCAGCAAGAGAAGCATACAGCAGAACGTGTAATTAGGATATCTGTGATTATTTCCTATAAGCCCTTCAAAAACTACGAAAAGCACTCCTCCAGCCTGCACCCGGATACCACACCACACCACACCACACCACACCACACCACCCCACACCACACCACACCACACCACACCACACCACACCACACCACACCATACCACACCACCCCAACCAAACCACACCCTAACACCAACACACATCGAACCAGAAAAATACAACCCATGAAATAACTCAACAAATAAGACGCAAGCTCCTGAGGATGGATGTATTAACATCCGAAACATGTTGAGCACTAAATAATGAAATAATAAAGCAAGTGACTTCAACTTGGTCTCTCTTTATTCAACTATCAAGATGATGCACGGTCCAATAAACATAAGATTGTTTTTTACATTTTGGATACGATTTTGAGTTTAGAAGTAATGAATATGAAATGGTATATCAAAATTAATAAAAAAAACATACCTACATTGACAGGTTTATTTGTAATACTTTGTACATTTGAAGGTAAATTTGTCCCGGTACACGCCATGAAGCCATATGGTGGAAGGGGAAAAAGACAACTCCTATTCTCTTTAATCTCGGCATTAGATGAAGGTGAGTGGTAGTTTCATTCCCGGGCCGCTTTATCCCAAAGGAAGAATGAAGAAGGGGATATGACAGACCCAACGACGGTGTAGTTGTCTTGAAAAAATCTCTTGCCATTTCCGGAAATCGAACCACGAATATTTTGTCATCCAGTCCGCATCCTAGCTGGTATGCTGTCATTCTGCCGTTTTCACAGTCCCTTATAATAAAGATGGTTAAAGTTAGTCGATGACGGCCCCTTTCAGCGGTCTATTTACATGGTTCAGGCCACAAAATAGTATCATTTGTTTTTATACTTAAATGTTACGTAATGATTTCTATTCAGTAACTGAAGTGTGTGGCCAATCAAAGGCTCTTTCCATCTAGAATGTCTCCAGGCGGTCTTTCCCGTTACGTGACACGCACAAGTTTCATTCCTGACTAAAAGCAAATACAGCGGACTTCGCAAAAAAAAAAAAGTTTTAGAGGTTAAGACAACACACGTACAGCGTCCACTAATGGTTCTTTACACTAAAATGAGTACGTGCTACGTGCTGTACGTCAGAAAATAATAAAGTGGTCTTAACACAAAGAGTTGTGTCTTGGCCAAATCTGTTTAAATAAATTACGTAACATTTATTTCATTCTTTCCACATCTTGGATAGGTATTAAACTAAGCACGAAGTTACTTTAGATCATTAAGTAATGTGGTGGTATTTATTGACAGATAACTATAACTATATATATATAGCATAATTCTCCTTCAAAGCTAACATTCCACAGGTGTTACAGAAAATGTCCTTCTTGTATGGCATCCACAGATTCAGTACTCGTTCGTTAGAGTCTGCCACTGAACCCTAAACTAAGCTACATTTTTCTCGTCCACATGCTCACAAACCTGTTTCTGAGATCAGAATTTCTATCTATCAGCGCATAGACCTTACAAACAACCTCCTTCCATCTTAATTTTCGACTGAAATGTTGTGTACATTTTCCATGTCTCAAGACTGCTACCGAAAAATCTATTATTTGGTACACTTTCTTCTTCAGTATTTTAGAACAGAAGTGTACGCAAACAATTTTAGTGTATGCCGGTGTCGGAAGTGAGGGAGACGGGTTGTGAGAATGGAAGGAGGATTAAGCTGGCTCACCAATGTTTCCAACGGCAGGTTCCTGTCCTACTTCCACATTGTTTGTTAGATCAATAAATATTGCGCGAATTTATTCCAGTTCTTGTTGTCTCTACTGAAAAATTCCAACTAAGGTACCAAAAACTCAACACTTCTGAGCTGCTGGCAGCAACTGAAAGACCATTTAAATTAAACATCTTGCATTTGATAAGTCGAGACGTTATAAACCCGTGGACAAATTTGTGCGAAACAGAACATATAAAAATAGGGCTATGTTCAGTATGTAAAGTGGATTCCTGTCACCACGGCAGGGCGAGTCTTCGGCTTTCGGACAGAGGAGACAGCCTCCAGATATGGAGTTTAGCTGTCGGTATACTGGAAAGCAGTCGCGTACAGCCGACAAGAGGTGGTCCTCCAGTTTGAGGGTGGGGCGAGGGGCTAACAAATTCTCAGAGTAACAATTCAACAGGTAACGAAATGTTACGTATGGTATCGATCTTGACATTAATCTTTTGGGGAGACTTGCAGTGTGAAAAATGATCAAATGATAAGGGGGTGGGTCATGTTGCGCATACACTAAGAAGGGAAATGCAAATTGGAATTTGATGGGGGAAGCTATTAGAGACCACTTGGAAGAAGTGTGCTTAGATGGGAGGTAGTACAAAGCAGAGAGATTAAATATGTGGACGTAGATTGGATTGATCTCGTTTAGGACAGGGACAAGTGGCAGGAACTTGTGTATAAGGTAATGAACTTCCGGGGTCCCTAAAATGCTATGAATTTATTGACTAGCTGATGAACCATTAGATTTTGGGGAAGATCTCTCAACCATGGAGTTAATTAGTGAGGTGTGCTGATTTTTTTTTATTTGGCGCAACAACCCCCAGTGGGCCAGGGCCTCCTCATTCACGAGGATTCTAGATCACACACAGCGACGCACCACAGTCGTTAGGACTCCTTTGGACGAGTGATCAGCTCGTCGCAGAGACCTCTACCTGATAACACACAACACTCACAACAGACAGACACCTATGCCACCGGTGGGATTCCAGCCCACAATCTCAGCAGGCTAGCGACCGCAGACCTACGCACGGCCACCGGCATTGGCGAGGTGTGTTGATATGGTTTGCTTTTGAAGACGGAGAATGCAAAGTCCTGTTAGACCACCAGTCGTGTGCTTTACATAACGTCTTCAGTACAGCAAGCCTTGCACAGGCCTGGACAGGACCTGAGGGTTCCAGGAGGTTGAGGTCCCCAGAATGCAAGAAAATAGGCACATGAAGGTGGTAAGGTTGTCAGCCCTACTAACCGGCCGTCTTTACTCTACCAGAAAATATTCCTGATCCTTGTTTCTTTTAGAAGTTGAGTCGACCCCAGGGCCATAGCGTGGCCGGAAGGCTTGCCAATTAAAAATTCCAATGACAAAATCGGGAATCGAACTCGAAACCTTCCGACTTGTAGCGCAGCGCCTCGACTTCTTCCAGTAACTTCAAGAAACCAACATGACATATCTTAAACACCTATAAAAAAGTATGGCCACCAAAATTCTTATACTTTCCACATTTCTTTCCCATTCCTCTTCCAGGGCGGAGCACTCCCAGTCATACGAGGATCGGTTTGGCACCACTAGATTAGTTGCCCGCTGTCATACAAGCAATGTTTTGGCACCACTCGAATATATGGGAGGTCATACTAGCATTACGGCGGCAGGACTCGGAGTAGATGCTGTCGCGTAGGTCTCCGTAATCTAACGACAGATTTAGGAAGTCTGGGACCCTGCAGCATATTCTTTCAGAAGAGCTGCTTTAGCTGTTATTTTGCACACAGACTCGCAGGTCTCTGAATGTGAACTGGATATCAAATAACTGGGAACGTAAATAGAAAGATGAACTTCAGACGTGCCTTTATTTATAATACTAACAGGCTACGGCTTGCTACTCGTCCACTCTGTAGGCTAGCAATCACATTTTGATAGCAGCCACAAGAAGGAGCTAAAACTGAAAACAATACACACGTTGAAATGTATGCTTAACTCGATATTTCATTTTCGACCTTTACCGAGAAATCGCTTGAGCTGTCCTGGTATGTTACCAGATTTAACATCATTGTTAATTTTCTTTTGAGATTTTTGTTATAGAAGTTAGGCCCTTTTAAAGAGCTTTGTTTTTAAAAGCAAGAATACTGTAGGGGCACAAAGACTATTTCCTAAGTATGCTTTGTGCTCCAAAATTTTCCCCTCACAATCTTAAGGCGCTTGTTGCCAGCTGTACTATAAGAGATACCGATGCACAGCAATCAATGCGTCGCTTATCTCGTTATATCGGTCAGTCCGACCTTAACACGCTCTCATACTATGAAATCGTCGACTTTTTCGAAAATTGTTGCGATGTTACACCATTTAACAATAACCTACTTTACTGAAACCTACTACGGGCATGGCATCAGGAAAGCAGATATAAATCACGTATTGTGCTTTGTACTCACAATTCTAGGGGCGGATTAATGATGCAATAAAACCTTTAATGACACCACATTGCCTTTTAAATACCGATAAATGTTAAAACCTCTATCGTTCTTTACAATTGTGACCTTGACGGAGCACGATGTGCGCATATTAATGAGGTGGAATTTTCGAATGGACAGTGTTGAGATTGACAGTGGATGATTAATCCTAGTAAGAGGTTTTAGAGAACAAAACCGATTTAAGGAATCAGTTCTTCTGTTGCCATACTTTGTATTGAAAACCAGTGACGGCTACATCCGGACAATCTAGAATTTTCTCCTTACTTCGCGTGCAATTACATATTGGCTGCCAAGTATGCACGAATATTTAATCCACGAAAAATCTGCATGAAGGACCCAACTTGAAAGAGACGAGGCGCATAAGGAGGGGAGAGCCAGAAGATGCTGAGGGTCGTGTGTGGCGTCACATCTTCGTGAGATCTTGTAATTGGGTTTCTTAGTGGTTACCGGAGGATAGGAACGTCTGTTACTTGCATGGGGGGCGTTCTTTTACGTCACGTGATTAGTGGAAGTCATTCTTGCGTTGAGAACTCCCTGCACTGACAAGTATCCACAGAAATGCTTGTTTGTCTTCAGTTTTTACCCCTCGAGGCACAATTTCATAGCGCTTGGCACAGGCTGGTGGTTGAGGTGGTGGTGGTAATGTCCACTCCCTATTCCCCTTACAGTAGCGCATTCATGATCTTTTAGAAAGCAGTTCTTGTCTTCAGTTGCCTTCCAAGCACCGACAAGCCAGGTTGAGTTTCAGGAGTCTCTTACAATAGATCGTAATCAACAGTTAAGTGAAAATTCGGAGAACGTTTTATCGTTTTAATTATGCTGGAAGTTCATACATATCGTCACCTTAAAGTATAAAGTTCAAGTGTTAGTGATCTAAGTCTCCCCTCCAGAACGCCGATACACTGCGGAAGGTTACAACACAGCGGAATACAACTACCTTCCCAGACTCGTTACTTGTCGCTGCGCTCCTGTGCCAAGCATCAGTACGGTCAGCTAAAGTCCCCAGTGTGTTCATTGTTGGGGCAAAACATTGCAAGTGAGAGAGAGGCGATAAGACGTGTTTTTTTTTTTTAGACAGGCCATTCGACTGGCGCTGTAAGAAAAAGAGAGGTGGTTGACACAGAACGAAGTATAGGTTGACTCGAAAATTACTCCTTTGTTGAAAGTGATATACTTTTCTGTGGAAACGGTGATTATTTCAAATACATTTCGTCGACTGCACACTTTTGAATTGTGCGTGCTAGCCACCCGAAGGAGATCTACATATCAAATGTAAGTGTAACATTTCATTAAAACAAAGTACCTTTGTAGAAATCATATGTACGAATTTATTGGTTTCCTCAAGCTACTAATTTGGTGTTGGGTTACCATGCAAACTAAATATATTTCCATTACACTCTCTGTGTATTTAATATTATATTAATGTTTAATATTAAACGTTTTGGTTCTGATCTGGACAAAAATATGACAGTCCGGAAACAACCTAAAACCAACGGCCTGGTATCCCGTCAAGACAACGGCACATGAAACCTACAATAAAAAGAAAGTAAGGATTACGCGACAGGATTGTCGTCTTTACTTTGGCTTTATTGTCTAATTTTAAACCACGAGAGGAATTCCTTCTTTAATAATTTAGTATTCTGGAAGTTGAAACTTAACTGTCATTTTTGGCGACACTTTCACTAGTGTCATCCGTATATAACAAACGTATTAAATTAAGGTTATTGTGTAATAGCCTACTGTCACTCACGTACTTACTGTCAGGAAATGTGACACCCATTAGCGGAAACCTGAGAAACAATGTCGAAGCACTCAGCCTGTCAGGGCTTTTACCTAGACCACTGTGGCATATTCCTGTGCCTGGAAATTTGTATTTTGCTGAAGATTCGTGTCTTCTGGACTGATTCCATGTGGTTTCGTTAACACATTACGACGTTTAAGAGGACCCTTCTGCCTTCAGCTTCACTTTTCGTATACTGCTCAAGTAAATGGCAGTTTCTCCTGCATCGTTATCATTCTGCAGTGCTAACTCAAAAATTGGTCTCTAACAACCCATTTATGCTCTTGAATAATGCCACTGTGGATGTCATCTGGTATCGACAACACGGAGAAATGCCAGAGAAATATTATCCATATGAAATTGTGTGTGTGTATGTGTATGTATATATATATGTGTGTGTGTGTGTGTGTGTGTGTGTGTATGTATATATATATGTGTGTGTGTGTATATATATATATATATATATATATATATCGGTTTAAAACAAAATATAGGGTAAAGCTCACCCCGTAACATGTCAGTGAGGGCACAGATGGGAGGCAGCGGTAGGCCTATATCTCTCCTCATTTTCAACGCTGTAGCTAGGTGGAGGTCAGTGGCTAAATTCACGTCCCGACCGCTTTAACATAGCGAAAGAACACTAATTCTTACTGTAGAGGAGGCTGGATGGGTTCCAGGACCATTCTGGACGGGTATGGAGAACAGACAATTCTTTGCGTCCACCGAGCCCCTCGGACCTACCATGCTGTACCGAATCGCTACACCGACTACACTACCACAGATCCCCAAAATAAAATATAATGAAATAAATTTGAACTTTTACCACTCTTTCTTGAAACCTGCATTAGCCATATCACATTGGAGAATTATTTTATAACATTTCTGAAAATTTTCATTTTCATTATTTGGCATGAATTTCACTAAGTATTTCGGATATTTATTACAAATTATTGGTCCGTCAAGTCTTCCATATGTGTCTACCGCGTTTCGAGAAGCCTACATCATATGGTAACTTTGATCCTCAGCTGAGGATTCCCTTCTAATATGTAGCTTATCAGCATTAATTCACATGTTAAATACTATTAGAATTATTGTATAAAATATGATGTACTGGGCGGGTATGTAACATGCGATGGGGTTGATAAATGCATATTAGTTTTAGGTGTCAATAAATTGTCCTTATACACACTCAGACACTACTTTTTTTATTATTAAATAAATCACTTCACATTGTCTAAGGCATCATGTTTCGACTTAGTAAGGCGCCTTCAGGCTAATCGGATAAAACATAAAAATTTTAAAAATATTCTAAAATTATATGAAAAACAATATTTTTTTCTTATTTATGAGAACTCTCCTAAAACGTGTGTAAAGAACTATTAGAAGAAAATGTTTCTTAGCAAAACTGAACGGCAGTAGCCAGATGCATGAAAATAAATTAGTTCTTTGCGCTTGAAGTATGAAGCTCAGTACAAAATGTAGAGTAATTTATCTTCGAGTATTATATTCGGATGAGTTTGATATTATAGCCGAAATAGAGAGCCAGAAAACTTTTGATTGGAAAATGTGAAGGAAATAAATCGCCGGAAGATCTAGATATATAATGCGAGATGATATTATGATGGGTATTAAAGAAAAATAGCGCGAAATGTCAATTGGTTCGCGTTAGGGTCAGTAATGGAAATTCGTGAATATGATAATGAAATATTCTGGTTACATAAACGAAGGGGATTTCTTGACGAACTGCAACAATTCTGATTTGTGTGTGTGTGTGTGTGTGTGTGTGTGTGTGTGTGTTTGTGTTTTCCGAGCGTATCATCTTCAAATTTTAGCCCTGATGTAGGTTCCACAAGGAAAATTCAGATAGGATTTCAAAATAGATTTTCGCTGCTGCTTTCCGACACTACATTTTGAGTGACAGCGATAATTAAAAAACCAAAAGTAACAATAAGTCAAGGATAATGTAGGTCGAACACAACTAGTTTATTAGCAGGGTGTTAATGAAACATGTTTCGGCCTACTCGGAGACCATCATCAGGTTTACAGTGTTGGCTCTAAGATACAAATAATAATTATTATTTGTCTCTTAGAGCCAAAATTTTAAACCTGATGATGGTCTCCGAGTAGGCCGAAACATGTTGTTACATTAACACCCTGCTTATAAACTAGTTGTGTTCGACCTACATTATCCTTAACTTATTGTTACATACACAACGGGGATGCCTTAACTTAAGACCAGAAGTAAATAGACAAAAAAATAGATAGATCGCTCATCATAACTGTACTTTCAGACAATATATTTTATTTTCCAAAACTTGCTACTTATTTCGGGTCTTTAGTGAAGCCATTATTTGGCATAGGCATGCATATATAAGAAAGGAATCACTTTCCACACAATATACTAGTCATTAAGAAGGGGGTATTAACACCCCCAGGCTTAAGATATTCAGACAGATATGATTAATCGTGTATTGACAGCGACTGGGTTTAAAGTTTAAATATGCACTCGAGTGTCACAATAATATATTAGAATAACGTGACATTTCTATATAGCGCTCTTAATATGTTTGAAGACTTGGCAGGTCTCAACTCCTTCTTGTAGGCGGCCACTGTGTTAGAATTTAGCAAGTGAAAAAGAATCCAGGATGACGGCCAGTATAGGGCATTAGTTACAGTCAGGATAGTAGAAATTTAGATTTTCTTTTGTCTTAGAATTTTGTACGTACAAAATTTAAAGGAATCCTGTCCCAGCGCAGTTTTGAATACAATCAGGTGAAAATAATGAAATACATAGGAAATTAATTTGACGAACGCGCTTAAGGCCGGTGGTTACACACTCTACTGCCGCTGCAGCTGGCAGCCTCATCTATTCACGCACTGCGCGAATGTTTAAAGTGCAAAAAATATAAGTATTTTACGAAACAAGTTGGTAGGGGGGGGGGGGAGTGCATAAGCGTCCGCTTAGAGTTAACTCCATTTTTCCACTAGAATTTCTGCAACTTATGTTTTGGTCAGCACGCCGCAATGATTGCCCTTAATACTGACCCTGGACAACGGATCAACACTCACAAATCGACATACAAAGAGAAAGAGTTGATGCGAATTGACTCAACAGGAAATGTAACTAGGCGTAAATTTACATTTGTACTCAGAAGTTATTGGAAGCACTCAGAATGTCCCGTAAATAGAAATTTCGATTACCAGGATAGTGTTAATAAACTGAACACTTAATGAATGTTTCTAAATGTTTTTTCTCTTTCACCGTTGTGTGAGACACTTACGCATCGGACTGCACGTGACAATAATATGAATATTACGAAACTCTCCTACAAGGCCGGCCAGTCGTCCCAGTCCGACGACTCTATCTACCAGGAGCCTCCAAATACTTCACCTTCTGCAGGAACATTTAGGTCGACCGCCATCATCAGAACGTACATAATATTAAATCACAGCTTATCACACGTAGCATAGTTGTATTTTATCAGTTCTTCCTTAACTTTCATTGTTGTTTTCGTAATAATTTTATCACCTTATGTTGTCCATTTCATGACGCTGTCAATATCTTAGACGGTAAGTTGTTCAGTGAAAGGTCAGTTGAACGGGAATTGAAAGGAAGGAGTTGTAACCCAAGCGAGATACTATCTCCGCATTTTCTCGGAGGAACTGACGTAAACCACGAAAGAGCTTAATCAGTATTTTCAATGTTCCTGCAGATATCAAACCCGCATTTTTCCAACTCAAATCCAGGCTGTAGCTGCTACACTATGCTGCCTGTTGTTGCTGTTGTTGATGTTGTTGTTTCTTGTCACTACGACAGTGCGCTCCTTAGTCTAGAAATTGAGCTGTCTCCAAACAGGAAAATTCAATATACTGAATAAGAAGCAGAGAAGAGGGCACAAAGGGCAATTTTTCAGCTTGTAGTTTCAGCGTGGCGTTAAAACCTCATCAGATAAAATTTTTAATATTGAGGTAAAGCTTGCGTGGATCTGTAAATCCCTTCTGCTATATGACTTAATGAGGCGCACAAATATAATCTTAAAGCAAACTGTAAGTTACACATAATTTCTACGAGAGATTAAGTGCTAAAATCTCAAAGCTCTGGGTCCTCACACGGAGTTTTTCAGCATTAGAAAATGCTCGTTAGACAAACATGACAATAACGTGAACCGGTAGTCTGTGGTAACAGAAAGCAATGAGAAGAAACTAGGACAATATAGTATTAAGATTTTTCTTATGCAGATAGGCTAAGGCGGACGGATCTAGTGCAGTGGGGCGTAATCGACAGACTTCGGTAGCAGTGATGTTGCAATTTGTGTTCTACATGATAGTTAATTATACCACCGTAAAGGAGTAAAAATTAATACGAAAGATAAAAAAATGTATGCGGTATTGGAAGTGGATATAAGAGCACGGAAGAGTTTACACGTACATGCACACACATACCCATAAAGCATCTTTAAAACAAAATGCTGTAGTTTCAGATGCTCCAGTTCTTTTCATTTATTGCTTTTAGAACACAAATTATGATATCAAAACTAATAAAGTATTGGAAGATTTATTTACTGTAAAAATATTTAATCTCTGGCGCTTGTGTGTACAGTAATAATACGAGGTTGAGTCAAATGAAAGCGGTAAATATTTTTTATCTCTTAATTTATTGAATACAAAATGTATACAATGACTTCATTTTTTTATGTAGTGTCCGTTGCGTTCCATACATATCCAGATGTGCGGCTATTTCATTCGCTGTTACGCAGCGATTTTCCTTCAAGATGGCTTCAACTGCTGCAATGGCCTCTGGTGTCACTACTCGGTGTGGTTTACCAGGTCTAGGAGAGTCTGTTACGGAACTAATGCCGTTCATGAACTTCCTAGTCCACTCTTACATTTGCCGTAGTGACAGACATGCATCACCATACTGAAATTTCACTCGTCGATGAATTTCGACGGGTTTCACTCCTTCACTGCTTAAAAAACGGATGACAGGACGCTGTTCTTCTTTGGTTCATGTTGCAAGGGGGGCTGCCATCTTTACACTATTGCTGCGCCGTCGTGCTGCATTCATGCATCGTATTACAACCTGTCGGCCACTTTTCAAATCATGAGTATCATTGTTGTCAACTTACAAGACAATCGAGCTGTGTTTCGAATTTTTATCGCACTTTTAAGGTTTTCATTTGACTCTCCCTCGTACAAAAATCAAATTAAATTACAATTTTCAAATCTGCGACCAATGTTGCCATAGCGACGCTTTCTTTCAGTTCTTCAATATCATAAATGGGATCATTAAATGCGAAAGGACAAACAAACTCCCTATCCTTAAGTTTCATATAATATCAAATTCATTAGTGCAACCCCTGCACATTTTAAATTAGGGCTGGCCAACTTCAAACCAAAAGAAGGCCACGTAATTCCGTAAGGACCTGCTTGTGGGCTGCACGTGTGTATAAATACACCGGCAAGGGTGAATTAGCTTGAAGGCTGTCATTGACACTCAGTAAGTTAAGCTAAATATACGGATGAATGACAAGGCAATGGGCTTTACTCAATTCGGTAAAACACAAAGAAAGACTGATTTACTGTGCCCTATATTAAAAGTGATGAATTGTTGTCTCACAACATTTTTTGTGTTAATGAAGTTTCCATATTGTTATTCTGTTCAATTTTATTAGTGAAAACTATTCAGGTAAGCGAGGGCCACAAGTAAGAATCTGCGGTCCTCGAGGGCCGTATGTTGGTCAGCCCTGCTTCAAATGATCTCATATGTGTATATATATATGCATACATGCATGATTTGTTGTATAGTTTGTTAAATACACTTGAAAGTTTGAGCCCTCAAATTTTAGACTAAACTGCCCTATAATACCAACACAGGACGTCGCCAATACACCGAAGCAAGAACCTCCTGCTCGCATGCAAAACAATTAAAAAACTGTGATACGGACGTTCAGACTTGCCGAAAATAAACCGTGACAAGATACAGCATGTAATTAGTTGTTTGTTCGCGCAAACATTTCCTAAAACAGAACCTCAAAGACCGGCGATTCGAACAAATTACTAGTCTTCGCTCTTCTGTGATGTTACGCAGCGTAGATTGGTAGTTTGTTGGCTACGTTTCGGGACAATATGTCTGTGTCATATTCTGAATAAGGAAAAGACAAATACGGAACCGTCGGTAGGCAACTACCAACCCATGCAAAGCAATTATCAAGAAGAGCGAAGGCATCTACTTCAACGTGGCGGAAGCCTGAAGATTTGCATCTTGCTAGCCATTTGAAAGAAATAAAACCCCTTTGTGTATAGCTGTCTCCTCTTTCGAATGCTAAATATTCCGACTATTAAGCAAGTAAGTTCCAAGATTTGAACTCCAGTTTCCTGCCCCGAGGAGAAAGTTGTTCATCATAAAACTGTGAATCGAAAGCACATTACCGAGGACAAAATACTTAGATAAGCAATATTGAAAACAATCTCGCTCCCCGAGCAAGGCGACGAGAAATACGTAAAAACAAATTACCTTGAGGAAACATTACATAAACTCGCGGATCTCTCAGACAACGACGCCTACTTGGCGTGTCCTTAGCCGCAATAACATGAACGTGCTTATCTTTCTTCTTCATTCGGTGCTGACCGCAACAAGAATTCAATCAGTTCAGTTATCAAGTGTCCGCCAAAGCCGTCAAGATACATACTGAGTATTCCCAGATGACTACTGGGATTTCGGTTTAACATTCTCTTAATATTCATCCTGTTTTGCGGTAGTGGCGACGTATGGTAGTGGGCTGTGTTGTTGAAGTCTCGGGAGGAATATATTGTCTCTTAAACGTCGGCAAATCATCCCACTTGAGCGTAATGTTAGCATTCAAAAATACGATAGATATAAACCATTAAGCACCGTATGGGCATAGAATTGGTATTTACAAAGTCCTTTGTTAGATAAACATATAAAGGTAAAGTGATCCCGTTACAGGCCCGGTGTGACCCAGAGGGTGGGTAGAGATATAGCTCTACTCTTCCATGACCGCAGCACTAGAAGGGGGTGAGTGGTCAGCAGCACGCCCCGGCCGCACTTTACCCCCGGGAAAGACCCGGTACCCATTTTACAGGAGGCTGGGTGGGCCCC
>Ga0131853_10016705_pt1 | contig 13375 bp, 4 predicted proteins | sample TergutLab28metaG_FD_92764 | JGI IMG/M metagenome (GOLD analysis project Ga0131853, IMG submission 92764) | Labiotermes labralis P1 segment gut microbial communities from Petit-Saut dam, French Guiana - Lab288 P1 (version 2) (version 2) | ecosystem: Host-associated > Arthropoda: Insects >...
CGCTTGTGAGTACGGTAATGAACCTTCGGGTTCCATGAAATGCGGGGAATTTCTTGACTAGCTGCAAACCAGTTAGCTTCTCAAGAAGGACTCGGCACCATGGAGTAAGTAAGTAAGTATGCACTTTTACACGAAATGTGCCGCCCTGCGGTGTGGAGTTTGTAGTAGGTTGAGGTTAGGTGTTTGAATTATTTTTCGTTTATTCCCATTCCAAATATCAAAAATCCATCCCCCCCACAAAAAACCGAAACAGATTCAAGAAAACTAATGTGCAGTTGTGTTGTCAGGGAAACGAATTCATGTACTCAAGTAAAGAAATATCGAAATGCGCATATTGTCCATACCTTGACAGTACAGTAAAGTCAAAAACGCATTTATTACCTAAGCATAAAACCTGTAGGAATAATTCGATTTTAGTTTGTTCTGACTTGACTTAGGCAGCACACATACTGCTGCAGATAAAGATATATTAATGTACTGCTGGCAGGGAAAGAGGGTCGTTAATTACTGCTTTTGCGTTTCTCTCCCACATAAGCGCCAATTAATGGCTGTAATGTTGGATCTTAGGTTTTTGTAACTAAATAATGCCTGACTTGCGTCACATTTTGTATTTATCGACAATACTCCTCCCGGACTGGGAATGTCTCAATTCACTTCCCAAACCACAAAATTTTGTGTCTAACCCCGAGTAACCTGTTCCCTGTTCCGTCCGCGATTTGCCATCACTTTTTATATGGGTCGATTGTTCAACTCTTAACCTTTCTAGGGAAGTGCTGCCACCTTGTCAACAATCTGGTCCTATTGTTCACAAATAACCCGTTCTATTTCTCTGTACGATCTCTCTAGGTTTGAAGGGTATTGTACAGCCGTTCATATAATTCAATTTAATTCAAATTGTATATTCTAAAATATTAGCTGAAATAAATAAAAAGGGAAATTCAAAATAATGTCTTAAGTAATGTACAAATGTGTTCAAACAATGTCTATAATGGTTTAATATCAAGTGGAGCCTGAAACAAAAGTTGAACGCACTTTATTTCGTGTGACGTAGCGTAAGGCATAAAGACGAAGCATAAATGAATAATAACTGAATGAAGTAGGTTACAGTGAACTGCGATGATAAATTTAGATTTTTTTGTAACATATTGTTTCTGAAGGGAAAGAGAAGAACGAAAAATTATAAAGTTGTTTGGTGGAATTTTGGAGGCTGCCCGGAACGATATATGTCCCTGTTCTGAGCAAGATTAATCCAGCCAACTAGCGAAAATCTTATATTTCAAAATGCGCTTCATATATTCCACCAATTTAAAACTAGATCTTAAAATTGGTTGTCATTCCTTCACCTTACACAACCAAAGACTGCATTATCTCACTTCTCCGTCACACATGCTGCATGCACGAAACACATCAGCTCCGTTCATTTGGTAGGTTCTACATACGTCACAGTTATGCTGTTACACATGGACCACATTTGTGAGGATTTGTGACGCTTTGTGACGTGCTCAATTAAGGTTGAAGTGATTTTGCAGTGCGTCAGTTTGTATAGGGAGAATTGGAGAGTAGAATAGCTTTGTAGATATTGCATGGCTTTTGAAAGTTTTAGTGCGACGCTGTATCAATTATTGTTGTTAGGTACTGCCAGAAAACACAATGGTTTTAAAATTAATGGTGGATGTAGACGGACTGTGAGATAAGAAGAATTTAGGTACTTGGTGCATAATGTCAGAAGAGTGAAAAAGCATTACTCCTTCCCAAATTGACGCAGTCGGGCACTGGAGCTCAAAAATCATTATAGAAAATTTGTACCTGCTTTAATATGGACGCAGCGTGAACCAGACCGCTCAATTTCACATTTTGGCTAGTAAAATAATCATTAGAACTGTGACACTTCTTTTCTTCACAGCTGTTCAGTAACTGAACAGCATTCATATTTACACACTTATTCAAAGCGACATTCTGAATACAAGTGTACCAAATGTCGGTGCTGACACAAACGTTGCTGTCGTTGAAAGACTGGCTGCTGCAGTAGCTGCAATGCAGGCACAGTCTGAATGTCTGCAGTGTCAAGGACATCAGGGTTGGGAGATTTTTGTGTAGGTGGTTGTTTATCAGATTTGAAAGTGAGATACATTGTGATGGGTTGCTGGTAGATGGGACGGAAACAGATGTGACAAATAAGGCTGGGATAGCGCCGTTTAATAAGCAGCAACATTTACACGATGCAGTGCTTCTTAAATTATTGAGTACAGTGTGCGCTAGAATTCATACATTTTGTGTGAATTTTATATCTGACAGTTACGGTGCAATTCAAACAGTGTATTTATACCAATCCACAAACCAACAGTTTACCCCGCACAAAACACGCACAGTGCTCAGTCAGTGTCACACCTGCTTCTGACACTTGAAGACAGCTGAACTTATTAATTGTCGAGTTGTGTTCAGCAGCTCACGGCTGAATGCTGACCGCTGCTCTGCTGGGATACTGAAGTGTAACAAGACCGATATTGTGCATTATTTGTGCAGGTTTAGACAGAAGTGTTTCGACAGACATAAAGGGGAAACATTCAGGTAATTACGAAAGAAAAGGATTATTAAACAACTACTGGAAGCGGTACAGGCACTGCAGGCTATAGAAGAAATGAAGGCACTACAGGATATTCAGGAACCACACCGCCCAGTTGTTGTGCTGAAAAAAGTTGTTTTTCTATGATATCGCGTATAACACTCTGGAAGAAATTTACATCTTCATCTACGATATGTACTGGTTCAGGGGCGCTCATTCCCACATCTGGAAGAAAATGTCAATTAGTGATTTTGTTCCATGTAATCCGTACAATATTAAAGCTTTCAGGTGGAATCAGGATATAAATAACCAGGAATGGTGTCAGAATGTTTATTAAGAATTAGAATTTGGACATAAGATTGTAGTCTCTATAGTAGGACCACACAACGGGTCAGCTTACTTAGAAGAAAAGATCCTGAATGTTCTCACACAAATTGGAAGGATATAGGCCGTTTGGAACAAATTTGTTGTGGATTAATGTTGAGGGTTACATTTGGCTTAAATAAGGAGATTATTCTTTTGTTCTCTACTCGTTCTCTCCAGGACAGCAAAATGTGTACAGCTGTTATGAACTGGAGACTGAAACACTAGTTGGTGCTACATGTGGAGAATTGTTAGCTATCTGAATAGCTGGTAAATCGAAATGAATTATTCTCTCTTTCAGTAGACAATTTAATGTTGACGGAAATCATATAAGAGACAACGAAATTTCAGAGGTTTAGTAGAAGTGTAGATTCACCCCCAAGGAAGAACGATAACCTTTGTACAGCATTATGTTTGGACCTAAGTGACAGTCTGCCCGAGTCCGGAAAAATTTCCCCCAACTCGATTCGATCACTGGCCTTCCAGCCTGTAGCGAGACGTTATACAATCTGAGCTATCCAGACTCCACTTCATTTGATGCATTTGTCTATTTTTGGTTTGTGATTGCTTTCAAAATAATTAGAAATTCTAAGGAAAAGGAAAATAAACTTTTTTTATGATTTATATAATTTTGTACAAAATTATCGCACCGGTAAATAAGCGCTGCCATCTGTTATTCGCCACATCAATCAAATACCAACAGCTGTTGTTTTCAGCTGCCGGGATTAAATAAATACGTTAGGAGTTTGTAGTTTAATTTCTATCCACTCGCACAGTTGAAACGTATTTTGTCAATAACGGATACGTGAATATAACAGTGCTGAAGGCAAAATATCCATGTGCATGCAGCTGTCGGTCTTAGAAAGTGCCGAAGAGCATAGAGTGCAGTAAAGGGTGAGGAACAGCACTGCATTGTGGTGCGACGGAAAGACAGAACACTTGTTACAGTTATATCAGGCAGTGTGTTTAAAGCAGAAAATTAATATTTAATGCAAAAAGTAACACTGAAGTGATGTGTACACTGCTTAGTGTCGGACAGAGTCGGAAAGTTTAGGCAGAAACTTTTTCTTTTTAATAATAATATCTAGACACATGAATATGAAACCGAACCGCGCAAGAATTTTGTCTACGAACAGCGAACATTAACTCGCCTAACATTATGACAGCAGGAGCAAATTGCTCAAAAAAATTATCTCTTTTCTTTAAACCTGTGCTAAGGGAAACCTTCCTCACAGTGTGCCCGCTAAAGCTGTGTATGATGGACCATACTTACCGACCAGGAACAGCAGTGCTAATGTGGCGACAAGTACGAGGATCGAGATGGTCTTTATCTTGTGGCTAGCAGTTGACTGTGACCGTTAGCTAGCTGGTTCAGAACCACGTATATAGCACTTGGCTGAAGGCTGTGGGCAGATATTGAGTGGTTCCACTTTGCAGTGCCAACTGTCCTATGGGGGTATAATTGCCGATAAGAACTTATGGATATTTTTGTGTTCATGGCCACATTAACTGATATGCCCTCATGTTTTTTTTTTAATTTACCTTCACATGACTATTATATAACCGTCCGTACTTTTAGGGATCTTTAAAGTAGCTGCGAAAATCTAACTCAAATATTAAAAATTCTATATGGAAATGATTTCAATCTTTCGGTTTTTGTTTCAATTACGGAAATTTGTTAAGAATACATTAGGTTTTTGCTGCTAATTGGTTTAAATTCAAGACAGAAAATCCTTAATTGTCCTGCTATTCTTTGCAATATGTATAAAAAACCATATACTTTACAACACACCATTAGTTCACCCCAAAAGTAATGATACACAAATTAACATTACAATAATTATTCTGTGTAACAGACTTTACATTCCGTAGAGCATGACCCGCTATGATTAGGTTGGCATTCCGTCAACGATTTCTTTCAGAACTCATTAGGTTTATCTGTATTGTGGTTCAAATAAAAGGGAGCAAATTTATCCATAACAGACCACTTATTCATTGCAATCCCAATAAAAATTTCATACCGTTTATTTCAATCCATTAGATTATTTAAATTTTAATGTTGTACAAACCAACAATACAGGATTTTTCTTAATTCCATGAAACTATTTAAAAATTCGCAACAAACAAATTGCTCAACGCATCATGATAATACTTAGGCCGAAAGGAAAATAAATTCTCCAAGTTTTTAACATATTTCACAGGTACTCAATGTGTCCACCATTGGTAATCCGGCAGTTAATATGATCTAGCCCATCTCTTTCCACACGCGTGTCAGCATATCACGTTCGACCAGAGCCAAAGCAGCGGTGATAAGTTTGCGAAAATCAGGAATTTGGCGTCGATTGCGGGCACAAAGAGATTGTCCTTCAGAAACAACCAGAAGAAAAAGTCGAAAGGGGTTAAATCCGGCGACCGGAGAGACAATGCAATAATACTTGATCTTTTGCCCTGTACGTCCTATCAACATTTGTGGCATTTTTCGATTGAGATACCCCTGCAGTTCTTTGTATTGAGCCGGCCAGCCGTCTTGTTGAAAGATGTAATCATTACTATCTTCATTCAACTGTGGCATCAGCCAATTTTGTAACATGTTTCACGGACTTATGAATAAACTCTTATAATAAAGATAGAGAGAGAGTTATTGAATTTTGAGTTGTAAAATGCAGATTAACACCACAAAAATTTTTTGACTGTGTGTAGTGACAACATATATATATGTATATATATATATATATATATATATATATGTAGTGCCTTGTAGAGAACACTTTAGTATATTCTGTTCCGCATCATTTTATATATTTTATGTATGAAGGTAGCATTTTAAGTACGGCTGGGTGCATCCCCCATTTGAAAAAACCAGAAAGGCCAGATCACATATCCTTCACATAGCAACAGAAAACAGTTGAAAGTGCAGAAGGCTGTTGCTAGGTGAAAGCAGGAAATGCAGATTTTGGCTGAGAAGTGTGGTGTGGTTTTGTAAAGCGACGAGAGAGAGCCTTTGTTGAAACTTCGGTAACGACAGACACCTGGGGAAGCGGAGAAGGAACAAAATTTATAAGATGTGAGCTTTGTTGCTAATTATTGTGTCAGGTAAGCGCGTGGTTAAGTTGTTCTGTACAAAATTGATGTGTAGAAATGATTCGGATTATATTTGGTTTTATTTGAAGTTATCAGATATTCTTCATGAATATTCATTTATAGGAAATTTTAATCTTGGTTTTGTAGAAGCACCCTATGGTGTGCCTTAGATTTTGATTCAGTTATTGTGCTTTTCTAGTGTTGTATAGTTATGTAATAAATTGTAGTGTTTTAGAATGTACTGTTTAGCGAAATACGTCATAGTAATGTCCAGCGCGGTGGCGACGGATACCCTTTCCAGGTAATGGTGTCGGTGGTTAGAACAACCGCCACACAACATTATATATATATACTTATATATATATATATATATGTGTGTGTGTGTGTGTGTGTGTGTGTATGTGTGTGTATGTGTGTGTGTGTGTATGTATGTATGTATGTCATATCACAACTTACACATGTAGAATGTAATAATAATCGCCTTAGTCTAAGCGTTAAATTGTGTTTGACACTGTACCAGAGAAAGTCATGTGAAGGTCGGGAAGCAGAATCCCTTCCCGAAATAAATACCAATTACACATTAGAATAATGAAGTTTTATTTTTGTGTATTTCATGAAAAGAAACAAATTCCTCACCGATTTTCGACTCCTAGTGGTCTGAAGAAAATTTCACTTCGGTTCGAAATTTCTAACGATACTGTTTCGCACGGCGGACTGCGTAGTAGAATTAAAAAGGAATCGCAATATTTATTAAAATGATTCTTCCCTGCAATATCCCAATTATATTTGATTTTCTCTTCATATGTGCTATATAAATAAATATATAAATATATATATTAGCAATATGTACACAAAACACACTATGACAACTCCTCTTAACTCCGCGCTGATGAACAGATCCTTTTATGCTACATAGACCAGCACCGCAAATCATTTCCAATGTATTTTTCACAAATCGCAAAAATTGTGTTATGGTGGATTTGAGGTTTGAGGTCTGTATTGGTCCATCACCAGGTTTTTTTTTAAGAAATAATATTTTCCATTACAGTAATCTACTTTAACGACAGAGCAAAATGAACTCTCTGCTACCATTTGCAAACCATCAGACACTCGATGGTGATTTCTGTTGTCACACCAGCTGTGGCAATTTGGTATAGCGGGACCGTTTGACGTCCTGCATCTTACATTTTCCACTTTCCAAACCAAGAGCTCTGGAAATTTCCATAGAGATGTGAAGCCAAATATGATCTTGTCGTCGCGGTTTGAGCTGAGGACGTCAGGCATCTCTCAATATTGTGTTTGCTGTTGTATTTTGTGTTCAATTGTAAAAAGGGTTCATTCTTTCTCTTTTGTCAACTGATATTCTCTTCAACAAGAAATGAGCCGCCATGCAGTGTGGATCTGGTTAGCAGTTCGAGGTTAGGGATTTGAATTATTTTTCGTTTATTCCTATCTAAACATACCAAAGACCCCACATACCCCAACCCAAAAACAAATTTTAAAAAATTAATGTATAATTGTGTTATAAGGGAATCGACGTCATGTACCGAAGTACAGAAATATCGATATGGAAATACTGGCCATATGCTGACAGTACATTAAAGTCAAAGAAGCATTTATTATGTAAACCTAAAACTCTTATGTAAAATTCGATTGTACGTTGTTCTGACTTGAAGTAGGCAGCACACTTACTGCTCTAGTTAAAGATATGGTAATGTACTGCTGGCAGGGAAAGATGATCCTTAATTAGTGCTTTTACCTTTCTATACCACATATGAGGCGATTAATGACTGTAATGTATGGTCCTATCTTGCCTGTTGTTGGTTCGTTGGTTATCCGGAGATCGGGATATGAAGGAACGAAAGCCACTTGAAAGATCTGGTCTTAAATAGAGGGTAATATGAAGCGCATTTTAGAGAAATACGATTTGAGGTAGTTGACTGGATAAATCTGGCTAAGGACAGGGACATATATCGTTCTGAACTGCCTCCAAAGTACCACCGAACACCATTATATATTTTTCTCGTTCTTCGCTGTCCCTTCAGGTACATTATGATACAAAAAACTCGAAATTTGTCACCCCAGTTCACTGTTGCCTACTTCCTTCAGGTAATGTTCATTAATGCTTCATTATGTTGCCTTACGCTACGTTTCACCAAATTGAATGCGCTCAAATTTTTCTTCAGGCTGAACTTGAAATTCAAATATTATAGACATTATTTCTTGCCAAAAATTTCATACGTCACAGACAAAAGAGTGGTCCTCAACCGATACCCTAAACGTGGAAAATTCGTCACATATTCTTCTGTTAAAATTATAAATTGTTTTTAACATTCGAATTGGTTTACTGCCTTTTGTTAATGGCAATTAATTATTAATGTCAATAGTTTTCAAACCTGAATGTGACTCATGGCCTTTCGCAATCAAACGCCTACACCAAGCAAAATGATGTAATTTGGAAGAAGAAATTTGTTAACTTTTTTATACTTCGTGTTTCAAATTATTCTAAATGATACCCAAGAACACTGAACATTTCTATTTATTGAATGAGACCTGCTACCGTCAAAAATATAAAAAATCGATATAAGTACGGCCCTGAACAACAACAAACAAACAAACAAACAAACTGTATTAAATCCGCTAACACATACCATACTTTTGATAACACTGAGTGTATTCAGGCGTATTTAAATTCGAACAAAAATGTATTGTGACTTGAATTTGTGATAAATCACAATTTTAAGATATATTATATGCGTTTTATTGGAGTTTTAAATAATTTTTTTTATTACCACTCCAAAGTCATTTGCAATTCCTTCAGTCAATAGAATACAAATAAGGAAGATATTTTTAAATGAACGACACCTTCGATTATTTTATGTTATGAATGTATCAAGAAATACGTGTAGAATTGGAGCTTTCACAAAAGCTGCCACTCAAATCGCCATCATAACCTGCAGAAATCTGCAGATGTCTGATGCCTGCAGTGTGAAGTTCCGTTATATCAGTTGCTTACGGTAGACGCAGTGTTGTTAACTGATTTTACATATGAACGGACGCTACATATATTTACAATGTAGACACAACAGTTCTTTCCTTATTGACTGTCTGAATGTTTGAGTGACTGACTTACTGACTAACTGACTGTCCGTTTCTTCCTGACACACGGAAAAAGAAATTGTACTCTGACACAGAGGAACAGTGACTGCAATTTTGAGAGTAACAACGGACACGTGTAGAACTGCTGACACGTGCTGATATATTATAGAATATAACAGTTCATTCATGTCAAATGAATTTCAAACCGAGGAAGTTGAATTAAGTTACGAAATAAACGAAGAAAAGAATGAGTAACTGAAAGCACAGGTACACGTGCTGCTGCAAATTTGGAAATGAAATTTATGTCTTGTGATGTGACTTGACATATTCGCAACAAAACCTAAAACCTGTAAGAATAATTCTATTGTAAGTTACTCACACTTGACGTAGGTAGCACACCTACTGGTGCAGATAAAGATATGGTAATGTAATGCTGTCAGTGAAAGAGGGGTCTTAATTACTGCTTTTGCCTTTCTCTCCCACATGTGCCACAAATAATGGTTGAAATGTAGGATCTTAACTTTTTGTATCCAAATAATGACCGACTTACGTCACATTTTGTATTTATCGGCACTAGTCCTGTCGGTCTGTGAATGTCTCAGTTCACTTTCCACGCCACAAAATTACATTTCTAAATGTGCAGCAACATGTGAACCTGTGCTTTCAGTTACTCATTCTTTTCTTCGTTTATTTCTATACTTAATTCAACTTCTTTGGTATGAAATTAATTTGACTTGAACCAACTGTTATATTTTACAATATCTCAACACGTGTCAGCAGTTCTACACGTGTCTGTTGATACTCTCAGAGCTGCAGTCACAGTTCCTCTGTGTCAAAGTACTCTTCCTTGTTCCGTGTGTCAGGAAGACACAGACAGTCATCAGTCCATATGGAAGGGACAGTTGTGTCTACACTGTAAATATATGTAGCTTCCGTTGATGTGTAAGATCAGTTGGCAGCGCTGCGACTGCACTAAGCAACTGATATGGCGGAACTACACATTGCAGACATCAGACATTTTTAGATTGCGACAACAGGTTATGTGGGCGAAATGAGGGGCTGCTTTTGTAAAATTCTCATTTCATTTGCAGGATGTTTATTTCACGATCGAACTGATTTCCCCACTTCACACTGAATCAGAAATTAAAATATACTTATTTATATATTTAATTCACCTGCCTGCCCTTTAACTTCCTCAGCTCCAATTTCCACTCGTATTTCAGGATTCATTCATAACATAAAAACACACATAGAATATAAGAGAAAATTATCAAGAGTGTCGTTCATTTAAACAAACTGACAAGTTTGTATTCTACTGACTGCAGGGATTGTAAATTTTCGACTAACATAATGACTATGCCGAGGAAATAATTAATTGTTATTTAAAACTCCAACCAAACGCATATAATAAATTTTGATTTTGTGATTTAACTCAAATTCAAGTCACAATACATTTTATTTTGAATTTAAATACGCCTGAATACACTCAGTATTACCGAAAATTATGGCATGTGTTAGCGGAATTAATACAGATTTTTTGTATGTTTGTTATTCTTCACAGCTCTACGTATATCAATTTTCAATTTTTGAAGGCAACATGATGCATTCTATAAATAGAAATGTTCAGTGTTTTTGGGTATCATACGGAATATTTTCAAATACAAATTATAAAAGTGTTACAAAAGTTTTCCTTCAAATAACATCATTTTGTTTGTTGTAGACTGTTGATTGGAGAGGCCGTGAGTCACATCCAGTTTTGAAAACCATTGACATTAATGATTAATTGATATTATCAATCGGCGGTAATCCAACTCCAATTTTAAAAGCACTTTATATGTTTAACAGCAGAAAATGTGAAGTATTGGCCACGTTTAGTGTATCTGTTGAGGACCATTGTGTTCTCTGTGAGGTTTGCAAATTTTGGCGAGAAATTAATTTTTATATTAGTTTAAATTCAAGTTCAGCCTGAAGAAAAAGTTGAGCGCATTCAATTTGATGTGACGTAGCGTAAGGCAACATAAAGAAACATTAATGAATAATACCTGAAGGAAGTAGGCTACAGTGACCTGGGGTTATAGATTTCGAGTTTTTTGTGTGGCATTATATGTGAAGGGGCAGAGAAGATCGAAAAATATATGTAACGATGTTCGGTGCTACTCAGGAGGCAGTTCCGAACGAAATGTGTCACAGTACTAAGAGAGATTAATTCATTCCACTACCTCAAGTCGTATTTCTTTAATATGTGCTTTATACTCGTATTATCCTCCAATTTAAGACTAGATCTTTCTAGTGGTTGTCATCGCTTCACGTTAAACCCCCCCCCCCCAAAAAGAAACCTCAATTATCTCACTTCTCTGTCACACATGCCACATACCCGACACACTGCAGCCCCGTTCATTTGACAGAGTCTACACACTTCACAGTAATGCTGCTTATTTTAAAGCAATATGCTTGAATGCAGTTTACGACACCTATGGACCAGACTTGTGTGGATTTGTGACGCATTGTGACGTGCTGCATTAAGGTTGAACTGAATTTGCAGTGCGTCAGTTTGTATAGGGAGAATTGGATAGTTGAATAGCATTGTGGATATTGCATGGTTTTTTAAAGTTATTGTGCGACGCTGTGTTAATTATTGTTGTAAGGTATTGTAAGATAGCACAAGGGAATTAGAGTAAATTGTGGATGTGGAGGGAATGTGGGATAAGAAGGATTTTGGTACTTGGTGCGTAATGTCAGAAGAGTGACTTGAATGCATGATGGTGCTGGTGTTTCTAATTCCTGCAGTGACAACGCATTACAACATCCCAAAATGAAGCGGACGGTCCTGGATGATCAAATATTATTTTTGCCAATTTTTGCCTGTTGTACCTTGGCCGCAGCGTGAAACAAATCGCTCTACTTCACTCATTGGCTAGTAAAATAATCAGTAGATTTGTGACACTTCTACACTTCCTATCTTCACAGCTGTTCAGTAACTGAAATGCATTCATATTTACCCACTTATTCAAAGCGACATTTTGAATACAAAAGTACCGAAGGTCGGTGCTGACACAAACGTGGCTGCCGTTGAAAGACTGGCTGCTGCAGAAGCTGCAACGCAGGCACAGTCTGATTGTCTGCAGTGTGAAGGAAATCAGGATTGAGAGATTTCTGTGTAATTTTTTGTTTATCGGAATTGACAGTGAGAAACATGGTGATGGGTTGCGGATAGAGGGGAAGGAAACAGATGTGACATATGTAGTTGCGATAGCGCCGTTTAATAAGGAACAACATTTATACTATGCAGTGCATTGTAATTTATTGAGTACCGAGTTGTTTCGGAGCCACATTTATATAGCACTTTGCTGAGGGCTGTTAGCAGATAATGAGAGGTTCCCCTTTACAGTGCCAAATCACCTCTGAGAGCATAGTTGCCGATAAAAAACCTATCGGGTTCTTTGAATTCATGGTCAATTTAACTGATATACGCAAATGATTTTTAACTAATAATCCCATGACTTTTATATAAGTGTCTCTACTTTTATGGATCTTTAATTTAGCGTCGAAAATCTAACACAAATATTAATAATTTCTAACTGGAAATGCTGTCAACTTTCAATTTTGGTGTTAGTTACTTAAATTTGTTTAGGATACATTAGGGTTTGTTACAAATCGGTTAAAATTCGAGATAGAATATTTATCCCTAAGAGTCCTGCTATTCATTGCAAGATGTATGAAAACCCATACACTTTACTACACACCATTAGGTCATTCCAAATTTAAATGTTGCACAAATCAACATTACAATATATATATAATGTGTAGCAGACTGTACATTCAGTACAGCATGACTCGTTATTGTCAGGTTGGCATTCCGTCAACGGCCAGCATATTCCGTTCTTCTGTCATCGAATATCTGACATGTCGGTCACTTTCGTTTGTAAATCCTAACAAACCTGACCGTTCCAATTTACTGCTGTCTGTGACTCCCTTCGTTTAGCCATACAAAACTGCAGAGGAATGCGTGAGTCAGTAAACCGGATTATACATTGTATATTGCTGATTAAATACAGAATAATTTTATATATATATATATATGTATATATATTCATTTTTGTTGTGAATGTGTATATGAATGCATCTATTGTGTATGTACATAATCTCACAACATTTACACGTAAAATATTAAATTCGCTGTGAAAGGAGCACTAAATTGCTTTGGATACTGTAACAAAGAAAGACATGTGAAGTCCAGGAAATTCAAGTGATTCCCTAAAATAAATATCA
>Ga0131853_10016706_pt1 | contig 13374 bp, 6 predicted proteins | sample TergutLab28metaG_FD_92764 | JGI IMG/M metagenome (GOLD analysis project Ga0131853, IMG submission 92764) | Labiotermes labralis P1 segment gut microbial communities from Petit-Saut dam, French Guiana - Lab288 P1 (version 2) (version 2) | ecosystem: Host-associated > Arthropoda: Insects >...
AGTAGTAGTAGTAGTAGTAGTAGTAGTAGTAGTAGTAGTAGCACTACTACTACTACTAATAGTAACATAACGGCTTTGAAGACATCTGCTGAGATGTGAGTCTTATTACTGCTAATTTATAGACGCTCCTCAAATTATGGACCGTAATGCTTCAAGTCCGGTCCCAGTGGCCGCGCGGTCTAAGGCTTAGGTTTACGGCCAATCGCCTGCTGAGATTGTGGGTTCGAATCCTACCGGGGACATGGATGTCTGTCTGTTGTGAATGTTGTGTGTTGTCAGGTAGAGGTCTCTGCAACGAGCTGATCACTCGTCCAGAGGAGACCTACCAACTGTGATGTTTCGTTTTATGTGTGTGATCTACGACAAACCTTGTGAATGAGGAGGACCTGGCCCATTGGGGGCTGTCGCGCCAAAAACAAGCATAAAATACTTCTTCGAATTTGATTCAAACATTTTACAATAACTTGTACAGAATGTGAAATTGTCACACGGCTCTCTTGGGAAATTTCCCTAACTTTCCTTTTGAGAATGATAAGTAATGAAGTACTGAAAATAGGGAAGCGAAGTTTGGTAAGGAGATGAATTACAAATATATCTAGAATACCTTCGTATAGTATTTCGTTCTTAAGTCGACACTTTAAAATATGGCGACGGTTACCTAGTGGATTAGCAATTATTTTGATAACAGTTGTGTTCAGCCAAATAAGATAACATTATCTAGGACACTGTGGCAATGTTATTTACCTAAAGACAGAGAACCAATATAAAAGGGTCCATAAACACTATTATTACTTCTGCCTGAAATTCACATTTGTTAAAATCAGTGTAAGTGTAAAAGTAATTCGCCCACTTTCTTACAGTCAATATACTAAGTAATAAATTCACTCAATAAAATACCATAGAACTGAAATCATGAAATGTAATTCATGGTGAGTGTCAACTACTATATGTTTCGGCAATTCACGCCGATCCATTTATTGATCGCCCAGTGTGGGAGAACGATGACCGGTTTGGTTAGTTGGACTTGTGTGTTTCTTTGTTTCAATAGATTCCCTGAAGACGGCACTCCGGTGTTGAAGCATGTAGGAGTTTATATCTTGAATTACAATATAAGCTTTGTATTTTATTGCATTTTATTGAGTGAATAAGTTGAATAATTCTCTCAGTCTGTCTTAAACAAAACGTATTAACTAACGATAATCGGATTATGCCACGGACGGCATCATGTGACGACGAAGTCTGCAGTGTGGGTAATCAGGGGTCACATTTCAGATCAGGTTGCAAGCAGAAACATGGAGTGTGGGTTCAAGGACTTGGAAGTAATCCGCTCCTCAAGCGAGCTTATAGTACTGATTCATGTGAGTCGCCACCGGACACCGTCCCAACGGTCCCAGGGGAGTTCTGGCTGCCGTCATCCGCTGGCGGCTTACAGGGAGGCTTTACATCTACTGACACTGTGGAAGGGATGGAAAAGTCTCGGGAAGTCTAGAGTAGTCTGTCATTGTTCGGAGGCTTTTGTCGGTCAGCAAAAATCTTCGCTTTCTCTCACAGATTCTCACATAATCCGAACAGGTCACTTACCCCAACCCCCCTCATAGGGCCATTCTTACTCACCCACAAGCTCCTGCACACACACTTAACCTCATCCACCAGTATCCCTATCGATAAATTCAATCAATGAATCACAGATTAACCCACGCTCATGCACACACAACACCAATGATTCATCTACCCATAACCACATTCACTAACAACCATCCTTAAGTTAAATCACCCCCTACCAACAATAAATCTATTTCCCTCACTACTAATAACTCAGTCGGTATAGCGACTCGCTACGGGCTGGACGGTCCGGGGATCGAATTCTGGTGGGGGGGCCGAGATTTTCCGCACCCGTCCAGACCGGCCCTGGGGACCACCCAGCCTCCCATACAATGGGTACCGTGTCTTTCCAGGGGTAAAGCGGCCGGGGCGTGGCGTTGACCACCCACACCCATCTAGCGCCGAGGTTAAAGTAGGAGTAAAGCTATACCTCTACTCCACCTCTGGGCCTTCGTGTCCTGTTATAGGGTGGCCTTTACCTTTATCTTTACTATAATCTCAACACTGTCAATAGTTTTGTCTCTTCCCGAAACAATCCAGAGAGGTTCTGCAGACCACCTGGCGTCCTATTCAACGGCTATCGAAGGCTGTATCCCGCTGGAGGAGGAAAGATGTTAGAAGGGTAAGGTGGCCGTGTAGTGAAGCTGACCACTCACACCCATCTAGTACTGAGGTTAAGAATGAGTGGAGTTACGCGGTCTCTCCACCATACGTCTTCATGGTTTGCACAGGAACAGCTTGACATTTTGTCTTTTGTTTCACTCCCTCCTTCATTCACTCACACATTTACCAAGAGATTCACTCACACACACACACACACACACACACACACCCACACATGCACACACACACACACATACACATACATACACAACACACACAACATACACACAAAACACACACACACATAAACACACAACACACACACATACACATACACACACAACACACATACACATACACACACAACACACACATATACACACACAACACACACACACACATACACATACACACACAACACACATACACATACACACATATACACACACAACACACACACATACACACACAACACACACACATACTCATACACACACATACTCATACACACACATAAACAAACACACACACACACAACATACACACACACATACACACACAACACACACACATACACATACACACACAACACACACACATACACACACATCCACACACACACATACTCATACACACACATAAACAAACACACACACAAACACAAACATTCTGTAATGAATAGTGGCAAGAATTGCACCAATTTAAATTGTGCCATAATCCAGGAAAGTTACTGACTTGATCTTTAGTTCCCAAAGTGTGCACCGCGGATTCCAGGTGAACAGCGACCAGGTCCCGGGTGATCTGTGCACACATTTGGGTAATGACGTCTTTGAAGTTTACTTATTTTTTAAATCAATGCAATAATTTTTTTGTTAAAAATAATCGTGGAACTTCTTGAATTGGCGATGTGTTTATTTCGTATGCCCGGTAAAATAACTAATTAAGAATCCACCTGTGGACACGATGCGAGCGACTATTAGTTTAATCCAGGTTAAATTATACAATGTATAATTACTTACGCTAATGATGTGTATTCATAGCTATCTAAAATCAGTTTTATAATATAAATCCTTACCGGTCCCAGTGGCCGCGCGGTCTAAGGCGTAGATCTGCGGCCGCTCGCCTGTTGAGATTGTGGGTTCGAATCCCACCGGCGGCATGGATGTTTGTCTGTTGTGAGTGTTGTGTGTTGTCAGGTAGAGGACATTCCGACGAGCTGATCACTCGTCCAGAGGAGTCCTACCGACTGTGATGCGTTGTTGTGTGTGATCTAGAAACCTCGTGAATGAGGAAGCCATGCCCCACTGGGGGCTGTCGCGCCACAGGGGGAAAAATATAAATTCTTGATTCTGAATATCTATCATCCGGCCGCACTAAGTTGGTGACAGCCAGACTAAGGATCAGTGGTTCTTTTTCGAAGCCAGAACGGTATGCAATCAAAAAAGTATGGGAAACCCTGGACTAGATAACTGAATGTCGTGATTCAAAGACGTAATCTTCTCCGTGTAATTAGTGTGTAACAAGCCATTTTACGTCTTGGGGAAAAAAATTCCATAATGTAAGTTTTCTTGCGCAATATTACTTAGCCTGAAACGTGTACAGTGCATAAGAAGATGCGCAGTTAACATCACTTTCTGACGCGCAATAGCTCTATATTGAGAGTTCTGTCCCAATGTTAATGGCTCATGAATGGACAGAAACATGAAGAAAAAAGGACAAGCATTATTGCATATTAAATGTGTACTTTGTCGGTTATTGACAGAATACTGATTGGTAAGAACATGGGAGGGACAAAAAACAGGTACAAATATATTTACACTGTGTTTTTGTGGTGTATTTAGTTCAAGGACGGCGAAAATATAACCACTCTGAAACGAAACTGAAGATAATGTTTATAGGGTCTCTATAAATTTCATTTCGTGCTACTTTCAACTTTTCTAATAATTTCTGTTAATTATTTTTTTCCATATAGTTCCCACCAACAACAACGTGAATAAATTTTTACTGATAACAGAAAAATGCGTTCGAATTGCCATTATGTCTTTTGTTCTGAAGACAGGAAATTAACATTCTTAAGCTTTAAGTTCATCTGTATGTTAGTAAGCAGTTAGGTATGTTAACACATACAGTCAAACACAACACATTTGCTATTATACGAGTATTATAAGAGTTTACAACAACGACATGTTTCGGCCCTATATGTGTGCCATCATCAGGTTGTGGTTAGACTTACAGCTTAGGCTATACTAGCATGCGTGTAGTGGTCTTGGGATGTAATGGGGCGGGTCCGAGATATCATTATATCACAGGGTACCATGGTCCCGGGTGTATCTGTTTGGATATCGTTTTTCTTTATTCCCCATAGGGACTGTTTCTTATGCTAGATGTATAATATAATGTAATATATAATATATATGTATAAATACTTAAGCTAGGACAAGAATAGATACAATCAGTGAGAATAATATAGGTTACGCCTTGTGCTGAGGCGCTTAGTAGATGGACCCTATCTCAGCCACTTAGCGTCTCAGCACAAGGCGTAACCTATATTATTCTCACTGATTGTACCTATTCTTGTCCTAGCTTAAGTAATTATACGTATGTATTATATAATATATTATATTATATTACACTCCCTAGCATAACGTATAGTCCACATGGGGAATAAAGAAAAACGATATCCAACCAGATACACCCGGGACCATGGTACCCTGTAATATAATGATACCTCGAACCCGCTCCATTACGCCCCAAGACCACTACAGCCTAAGTTGTAAGTCTAACCACAACCTGATGATGGCCCACATATAGGGCCGAAACATGTCGTTGTTGTAAACTTCTATAATATAAAAACAAACATAGTTGTGTTCGACTGTAAGTGTTAACATACATAACTGCTTAATATTGTACAGAACACAACGGGGATTATGCACATTAGAATCACGTACATGTTGTTTAAGGGTCAAGAAACAAGATGTTTAAATTTAACTAAGACAAACAAGAATAATCGATGTTCTTTTTTTTAAATTATGTGAAACCCGTTATGAAATCTTGTGGATAAAAATACAGAGATTCTGAATTTTTACGTTTTGTTGACCGTGCATCCTAATATAATGATAGTCTTTTTTACCAACTTGATACACAAATTCTTTATTTTAATATATTTATTATACTCCTCTACATGTTTCGAGCACTATTATGCTCATCTTCAGGAGGACATTTGTATTAACACAGCATCTGGTATCGTCACTCCCTTTAGGTGACTGTTCAGTACACAGGCGTCACTCCCTTTAGGTGACTGTTCAGTACACAGGCGTCACTCCCTTTAGGTGACTGTTCAGTACACAGGCGTCACTCTCTTTAGGTGACTGTTCAGTACACAGGCGTCACTCCCTTTAGGTGACTGTTCAGTACACAGGTTATGAGAGGACTCTCGTAGCCTGTGTACTGAACAGTCACCTACAGAGAGTGACGATACCAGATACTGTGTTAATACAATTTAATACAATTATCCTCCTGAAGATGAGCACAATATTGCTCGAAACACGTAGAAGAATGTAATTAATGTATTAAAATAAAGAATTTGTGCATCAAGTTGGTAAAAAAAAAAGACTATCAGAGATTCTGAAGTTTCCATTAGCCTGTAAATGTACAAATCATGGAGTTACGAAAAAAAAAATTTTAAAATGTACTGAGCCTTCCTCAAAATTCAGTTGTTGTGGAAATCTTGATGCATGTCGGGAAAGAATATCATTGCATAAGTCTGATATCTCCCGACACGCACGGTTTAAACTGACATCAAAGCTAAGAGCGTAAGAAGGTGTAAGAGCTGAACATAGTCGAAATGAGATCGTTTGAGTTGAGAAGTTGGTGCGTTTGTTGACTTCGGTTTTGGCAACCTCGCCGGGGCACGTCCCAACTTAATCTGCTAGAAACCCGACAGGGAAAAAGTACAGGGGAGAGCGGTGATGGATCTAAAAAAGAAACCCTTTTACCCCATTCCTACACTTCTCTCCCCATCCCCCTCCATCGAAACCAGTTGGTCACTCTCCATTACCTTTGAATTGAACAGGTCTCTTTCCTTAATGCCTTTCCGCTTGAAATCAGCAACAAAGAAGTGAACTTTCGTAATTCGAATAAAAACTGGATAAGTCCGGTTTTACTAAAGGTTACCTTGGAAATTTACCTTCTCTCTTGGTAAATACATATGGACGAATTACAGGTTCTTAGTTCCTTCTTCACAGCAAGCAGTCCAGCAACCCATTGGTCTAGATGCTAGACTCCAGTTGAAATGTGATGGCACACGGTGACGCACGGTAGTGGAAGTGAAGATTAACCTTTTGGCGTCGGAATTATTTTTTTAAAATTTTAGCACATCCTGTATATAAAATGTGAATAATACAGGAACCTAATATGTTAGAATTATGAAACAAACTGCATTTTGAAGAGAAAAAAACGGAGAGTATATAGCATTCTTAAAATATTCAGTACATATATTCGTCGAATATATATAAAATGCAACTTTAGAGGTTAGCGGTGCGGTACGACAACTATAGTTGACATTAGGCGTCAAAAGGTTAAACTGGCGAATGGAGTGTGTAGCCAGTACCCTTCACACTACCTCGGAACATGGTATATGCAGCATTACTACCGCTGATGCGCACACCTCGGCTGCCAGTAGTCGACTGAACTGACGCCCCCGCCGATTTAAATGGACTCGTCCGTTTCGCCGAAAGACGAAATCTTTTTTTTGCGCGTGTTCCATGACATTTCAAACGCAGTCTACCTGCGAACAATCCTTCCATCCGCTACTGCATTATCCGACATACCAATAGCGCTACAAATTAACCTTTTAAAGCCTACCGTTAATTATACATAACACAAGGTTTAACATTCAAAGATTTTACATTGTGATCGCATGGGATTTTTGTGTTTTGTATGGATCTCGGAAAAAAGAGCTAATTTTGCCTTTCACAACATTAAAATTTGGTTTTATAATCGAGGAGTGTTTACTGCGCGGTACGGACTGAGTCCTTTTATAACATAGACACGTTTCTTCTTTAAAATGTTGAACAACTACATCTTCATCCCTCGTTAATTCTACTGTGAAACCAGATAATTAATTTGCTTAAATTTCACTATAGTTTTAGGTTCTTGTGATCGTGCATCATGAACATAGGTTGAACAGAGATAAACCAACAAGATGCAACTAATCTGGTGTTTATTATCAAACTTCTATCCAACATTTTTCGGGCATCATTATGCCCATCATCAGGAGAACAAGACGGTGTATTACTGCATATGGTGTTCTGCACTGGTTGTGCTGGCTGTGGTTGTGTGGAGCTGGGTCGTAAGCTGTGTGCACTGTGTGCAGGTACAGTAACCTGCACACAGTGCACACAGCTTGCAGCCCAGCTCCACACAACCACAGCCAGCACAACCAGTGCAGAACACCATATGCAGTTGTACTCAGTCTTGTTCTCCTGAAGATGGACATAATGATGCCCGAAACATGTTCAGATAGAAGTTTGATAATAAACACCACATAAGTTGCATCTTGTTGGTTTCTCTCTCTTCACTAAAGTTATTATCCTTCTTCAACTAAGACTTACTCCCAAACAAACCCTTCAGCAGTGTCACTACTTTAGAACAAGTTCCATGTTACACTGAAGCAAATTCTTAGGGCTGTGCCTGCTAACGCGAGATGTCACTGTATTAGACACCTCCAAGTCTCCTTCCTGTGTTCCAATGTTCGTTATTCTAGGTCTACATTTGTACCGACAAGTACGTACTTCAAACCTGGAGTTTGCTCGGTTGTAATGCCACGTACCCTGGTATTTGTGTACCATATCATTCCACAATGTATCACGAATAAGAAAGACCACAATTTAAACATAATCCACGGTGAAAACATCAAATGTGGCTTCATTTTTATCTCTTACTTTACTGTGATTTAACCTTTTATTAAAGCCTAAAGATTATTTCACGTATAACCAGGTTGAACACTTAAAAATACAGCATGGTGTTCACATTGCGTTTAAGTATTCTGTGTGGACTTCTACCTTGTAAAATATCAACGGATTGGTTTGGTATAACCGAAGCGGAGAGTGTTTACAGCGCGGTACGGACTGAGTTCTTAAACAAAACAGGCACGTTTCGTCTTTAAAGGGTTACTATTGTAATTCTCAGTGTTACAACCACGGTAGCACAGTGGTTAAGGTGCTGTGCTACAAATCGAAAGGTCGTTGGTTCGATCCCAGCTGGTGTCAGTGGATTTTTCTTTGATATAAAATCCTTCCGATCGCACTATGGCTCTGGAGTCGACTCAGCCTCTAACAGAAATGAGTACCAGGAGTATTTCCTGGGGGTAAAGGCGGCCGATGCGTAAGGCTGACACCCTACCACCTTCCTGTGGCGTTGTCACGAAATCCGGGAACCTTAACTTCCTAAGAACCCTCTGGGCCTAGTCCAGGCCTGTAATGGGACTGATTTACCTTTACCTTATTTACCATAAAAACACAAATTATTCCGATAGCTTGCCACAGCCCATTCTTTTCTGTCTCTCTACAATGACAACATTTATGGAAGCGTTCGCTCGTTAGTGTGTGTGTGTGTGTGTGTGTGTGTGTGTGTGGTGTGTGTGTGTGTGTGTGTGTGTGCGTGTACATATATACAATAAGGACATGAGTGTCTCAAAGCATTTATTAATTGCCTTTTAGAACGCAACTACAACACATGCTGAAGTATCTGCTATTTGTAACATAAAATGCTTGACTGGCCCTACTACGTCTACCCTCTTTATGTCAGCACGTCATGATGACGTCATCTCCCTGAAATCTCATTAAATCTCGCGTAATTTATTGGTTACCAAGCAAATAACTCCATCTCTCGTGGTTCCTCCTACTCGCCCGACTTCTATAGACCCTGTCGATATTTCCGCTCACGTTACCCAGGGTAATAAGTTCCTGTTTGACAATATATATCAGATAATGTGGTCAGAACCAAATATTGCGACCAAACTACCAGAACGTCAGTCCCAGTGGCCGCGCGGTCTAAGGCGTAGGTCTGCGGGAGCTCGCCTGCTGGGATTGTGGGTTCGAATCCCATTGGGGGACATGGATGTTTGTCTGTTGTGAGTGGTGTGTGTTGTCAGATAGAAGTCTCTGCGACGGGCTGATCACTCGTCCAGAGGAGTCCTACCGACTGTGGTGTGTCGTTGTGTGTGATTTAGAAACCTCGTGAACGAGGAGACCCTGGCCCACTGGTGGGGCTGTTGCGCCCCCAAAAAATTATTAAAAAACACTCAGAACACTCAAATACTGCCACTGGGAACCAAACTGCAGTTGCAATACAGGCATCAGCATGCTTTCCGCACAGAGTACCTCTCTTGGAGATACATTAGTACGAGACACTGTGCGACAGCATGACACCTAGCGTCAAGTCACGTGCACCTATCACACAGTGTTGGGCACCAAATGAGGAACTTATGAGTAAGGAACGAATTTGAATAAGTCAAAACACAACAAGTATCTTTAGGTATTTACTAATTATTATTATTTAAGGTGAATACATATTTCGGTCCTTGTTATTGGGCCATCATCAGGTCACAAAGTATGAATTTTGAGGAAGCTGTACAGTGTAAGTCATAAAATAAGTTACATAAATCTAAAATTCAACGAGATATTTTTGTCGTTCTCATGTTTACATGAAATATAACCAGGTTTCAAATATTTAAAATTACAGCCAGATCATCATCATTATCATCATCATGTTTCCGAAGGGTTAGGCGTGTTTCCTGTTCCTTGATCCTCAAGATAAAGTTGGTCCCTCCACCTCTTCCTCGGTCGTCCTATGATACTTCGTCCTTTTGGTTTATATTGTAGTACTTGTTTTGGTAGTCTGTTTGTGTCCATCCTCTGTACGTCTTGTAGCCACTTTTTCTGGTACTGTTTTATTTCCTTTACTATGTTCTTTGCTCTCGTTTTTCCCCTAATACATTGATTCTTTTCTTTATCTAGTTTTGTTATTTCAAGTAAGTGTCTCAAAAATTTCATCTGTGCTGCTTCTAAACGTTGTTCCCATCTTTTCTTCAGTACCCAAGCTTCACTTTCAAATTTCAATGCTGCTTTAGCTGTAATGTTGTGAAATCTTAACTTTGTTTCTTTGTTCATTTGTTTTCCAAAATGTCTCCGTATAGCCCCGTTTATTTTGTTGTATGTTTGCAATTTATATTCTAAATCAATTCCGTATTCTGATATGCGATACCCCAAATATTTAAAATCTGTTACTTGTCCAATAATATACAGCCAGATGATTATCAAAAATTAGAAAGAGGATTCTATATATTTACAGTTGTAGTGCTGATATTTATTTAACTGATGTTTAACGGGATTTGAAATAGTCATATCTTCTAATTCATATATCGTAACAGGGGCCGAAACATGTCGCCATCTTAAATAATAATAAAAGGTAAAGGTAAAAGTAAAGCGATCCCATTAGAGGCCCGGTGTGGCCCAGAGGGTGGGTAGAGGTATAGCTCTACTGTTACATGACCGCGGCACTAGAAGTGGGTGAGTGGTCAGCAGCACGCCCCGGCCGCACTTTACCCCCGGGAAAGACCCGGTACCCATTTTACAGGAGGCTGGGTGGGCCCCAGGGCCGATCTGGACGGACGGAAAATCTCGTCCCCACCGAGATTCAATCCTGGACCGTCCAGCCCGTAGCTCAGTTGCTATACCGACTGAGCTACCCGGACCTTAAATAATAATAATAATAATAATAATAATAATAATAATAATAATAATAAATACCTAAAGATATTAGTTGTGTTTTTTCTTTTTTAAACTCGTCCTTACTCGTATTATTCTGAACACAACGGGGATGACTCACAAAAGAGGAACACGTGAATATTAAAGTAGCAAAGTATTCAACGCTTCCAATATCGTTCAGGCGTACAGCGACAGCAAGTTGTGAATACTTCTTATCTGTCCATGGACCGAAATTTATAGCCACTCAGAACCTCGTTGTGGAGATTACTCGATGTCTACCTCTTCTGCCAGCAGTGCACTGTCCATAATAACAGAGGGACTTACATATGCTAAGTTATATTATCCAAGAATTCGGCTGAGTCCTTCTAAGGTTCTCAGTTAGCCATCTACTTTCACAGAGTGGGACAGCCAACAAACATTTTGCTGAATATATTTGTGTACTTCCGTATTTTTGATAATTCTGACATTGTTTTTATTTTCCTTAGTTCAACTACCAAAATAGGGCATAGGCTTCCTCACTGTTGAGCTTTCTCAATCACACACACACACACACATACATATATATATATACATATATATATATATAAATATATATATATATATATATACCGAGTAGGACTCCTCTCATTGAGTGGTCAGCTCGTCACAAAAGCCGAAATCTTCACACCTCACACACAAATACAAGGAAAGAATTTTCCCTCCGCGGGCTTTGAACCCAAAATCCCAGCAATCGAGCGGCTACGCATTCACAACTTCGACCACAAAGCCGCCGGAATCGGCTAATGCACATTTTTATCAAATTACATTTTCTGATTTCTTGGCCTGGTTTTCCCAAAGTCTCCCACATTCCTGTGTTCAGTGAAATTTTTGTAAGTGATTATCTTCCTGTGTGACATTTTCCTGATTGATATGCGGCCATTAAGTGATTAAGCATAATGTAACTAATTTTAATCTCCAAAAGTTTCACTTAATAAATTTTCTGCTTAAATTTTTTAAACTTAAATTCGAGGTAGAGGAAAAATTGTTTTAAAGACGAATTGGAATGCATTGTGAAAGGAGCCATTACAGTATTAGCTGGAGGAGTTGACGGATAGCGCTATGATCTGTTTATATTGCCTGACTTCCGAACTGGGAATGAACCAAGAACCCCTAAATACTAAGAAAATGTAAAGCAATCCCTGTACATGCCAGGATAAACCCTGAGGGTTCCAGGAGGCTGAGGATCCCAGATTTCAAGGCAATCAGCTCATGAAGGTGGTAAGGTAGTCAGCTGTACGGACCGCCCGCCTTTATCCCCTAGGAAATATTCCTGGTAGTCATTAGTGTAAGTGGCTGAATCGACCCCAGGGCCATAGTGTGGCCGGAAGGATTATGTCAATGAAAAATTACAATGACATCATTGAGAATCGAACTCCAGACCTGCAGGCTTGTAGCGCAGTGCCTCAGGTAAAAGCTATCCCATTACAAGCCTGAACAGTCCCTTAGGGTTCCAGGAGGCTTAGGCTCCCAGATTTCAAGGCAATCAGCACATGAAGTGGTAAGGTATTCAGCCCTAAACACCGGCCGCCTTTACCCACTAGGAAATATTCCTGGTACCATTACTGTAAGAGGCTCAGTCGACCCCAGGGCCATAGTGCGGCCGGAAGGATTAGGTCAATAAAAATTCCAGTGACACCATCGGGAATCGAACCCGAAACCTTCCAGCTTGTAACGCAGTACCTCAAGTAGAATTTCTAAATCGCTAATCAGCGATGGCCTTTAGAATTTTTAAAATGAACTTTAGACTTTAATGTGCCGAACCTGACAGTCCATCCGGAACAAACGTCACAAATCTCGGAACTGAACATCCACACTGCCATTGCAGAACTAGTTACAGCGAACACTGCTTATGGCCTGCAGTGAACGAGTCTGATCTAATCAACGGGTATGTTATTCTTGCTACACTCATGACACAGCATCTGTGGCTGCGGGTGGTGGTGATTGATCGCCCCACTTGAAGCGAATAAAAATCACTGCCAGGCACGTGACCTGTTTCCTCATATTTCCACCTGTGATATTCTCACTGTACAAACACAAGCTCAAGCGTCTCACATTCCCTCCCTCTGGAGTAATTTCAGGCATCCAGATTATCCATTTTGCCAGTCCTTCCAGAGTCATGATTAAGTCAACGAATTTGCGGCACAAAAATACGAAAGCCCGAGGGCAAGACAAAGACAAACAACCGCTACGAAGTTTTATAAACTAGCTAATATAAAGCTCTTTGAAATTCTGCAGAAAGACTTCAAAAGTCTCAATCCGTAGCAAGATGCGTGATCTGTAATAGCAAGTTTAAAGGACATACTAGCCATAAAATTCTTGGGAGAAATATCAATAGAATACTAGGTGCTGCTACCTAGAAATA
>Ga0131853_10016707_pt1 | contig 13374 bp, 9 predicted proteins | sample TergutLab28metaG_FD_92764 | JGI IMG/M metagenome (GOLD analysis project Ga0131853, IMG submission 92764) | Labiotermes labralis P1 segment gut microbial communities from Petit-Saut dam, French Guiana - Lab288 P1 (version 2) (version 2) | ecosystem: Host-associated > Arthropoda: Insects >...
GATAGAGGGGTGTCACGTGGTCAGCGCAACGGGTCTCTGTTTCCTAGAACTGGAGCCGCTACTTTTTTCATTCAAGTAGCTCCTCAATTGACCTCACGAGGCTGAGTGGACCCCGTTCCAGACCCACTACTGCTCAGAAAATCTGGTAGCGCCGGGGATCGGACCCGGGACCTCTGTATCTGTAGCCAGAAACTCTGACCACTAGACCACAGAGGCGGTCCCCTAATCTACTTAACGGATTTTAATTATTCTTTTCAAATTGTCGTGCTTATTTTTGTGAAGTAATTTTGTTCTACATATAGCCAAATCAAATATTATTTATTCTTTTATTATCTGCACTATTTTAGATTTTTAATGAAGTACAAATTTGAGCACTTTCTGGCATTGTGTTTTACGGAGGCTTACGTGAAATGTTTCAATAGCTGAATATCATTCGGCAATTACGCGTCTCTCTTATATTTGTCGTTCTCGTAGTGGTTGTTATGAAGTTTACTGGAACGTGGTAACGTGTAACTTGGTATGTAGGTGTACCTATCTTCAGCAATAAAAAGGACAAATATTGTATGAAAAGTGGTTCAGAATGAATTAGCAAAATATGTCAACCCCGTAGGAGTATAAGACGCGAGTCATAAGCTCATATCCTCACTTTTTTGCGGGCTTTCTATTTTTTAAATTAGAACAAGTGACAATACTGAACAATTTCAGAGCATTTAGGGGACTAGATTCCAACAGTGAAAGTTGTTATGTTATTTGGGTCTCTGTCATTCCGATATGGTGGGTCCCCAAATTACAGATAGACGAAACGGAATCTATACATGGTGGATAGCTACGAATATACGGAATAAGCAAATTGTTACAGCCGACAAGAGCTTGCCCTCCAGACTGAGTTGTGGGCGTAGGGATTACACCTCCTTATTTGACGAAGTGTTGCCCAGGACCTCGAAAATGGATGGATTTTGGAACTTGGTTTCCCACGTTAGGACTAACGTAGGCTGAGGGTAATCAAAAATAGGATGGTGAGGAAAATATTTTGGACTAAGAAGGAAGAAGTAACAGGAGGCTGAAGAAAACTGCGCAATGAGAAGCTTCATAATAAGCACATGATTATAAAAGGAGAATGGGGTGGACGGGGCATGTGGGGCGTATCACGGAGTGTATATCTTATGTGGACTTTTCGTGGGGGAACCTGAAGGGGACAGCCAATTGGAAGAAAAAGGCGTAGATGGGAGGGTAGTGTAAATACATGTCTTAAAGAAGTAGGTTGTGAGAACATGGACTGGATTTGTCTGGATCAGGAGAAGGACAAGTGGCGGGTTCTTGTGAACTCGGTAATGAATTTTCGGGCTACCCGAAAAGCAGGGAATTTCTTGAGTGACTGGGGAAATGTTCGCTTCTGACGAACAACTCTGCTGAACGGAGTTAACTAGTTCAATAAGACAATAGCTTTTTTGACTTCTGCTGATCTTTGAGAGTAAATACGAACAGGAAATGTTGTCAGTCAAATGTAATTAAGATAGCCTGAACCACGTCCCATATATATATATATGAACACACACACATACGTATTGGTTGTGGTGGTACAAGCCTGTTATAATGTATCTGGATTCGCAGTTGATTTAATAACATGACAATTTAGTCGACCAAAATCCGATACTACTCAGGGTATTTCTATTGTGACCCTGAGTTCGATGAACCATATATTCGTGAGCATTATTTGTAAGAATGTGCATAAAGTGTATTTTCATATTCAATTTCAACGGCTGGCCTCTCATCCTAGAATCTTCGTGCTACATCAAGACTTCATGTCGTTAGAAATACGTGCTACCTTCATGGACTTTCGTCTCCTACGACGTGCTGCCCGTTTAAATTATACATTTTAATTCCAACTTCTCTCCAATACCTAAGTGTACCTTGTCTGTTTTAAGTAGAGCTCTTTCATTATTTACGGGGGGGGGGGGGAAAATATTTTTGTGCGTAATTGTGGTATAATGGATGGGCGAATTTTCCACATAAATCAAATGCCACAAACTGACGGTTCCTCAAAAAAATACTGAGTGGAAGGCTCTGCGCTTTTAGTCTGTGTGCAAGTTAAAACAGAAAAACATAGGTAATATATGTATAACTTAATAATGTGGCGGTTTCGCTTAACAATTGTTGAAGTATCAAAGCTACAATACCTTCCCTTTTTATTACTGTTGGTGTAAGTGTAACTGACAACAGTTCTCGATAGTTTAGCGCTGCCATGGAGATGCAAAAATGGTTTGCCTTTGCACTGTTGTCGAGCTGCAAAATGTATCGTACCGCTGTCAGTAATATAAATGTTCTTAGGTCTTCATATAATGTGTCCATATTTTTGTCCGATTTTAACCAAATCTGGAGTTTCTGGACAGCTTTTCGTGTGAGTTTCCTATTGTAAATTTCACCCAGTTCCTTCAGTAGGTGCCCCGTTTATATACGCGGACGGTCAGACAGACGGACAGACATGACGAATCTAATCGTCCCTTTTCGCGCCTTATGCGAAGGCGCCTACAAGATGTACGCATCAGTTCGTAACAAGCGTTGTGCGTAGCAGAAATACCGCAGTTATTTGGATAAGAATGTAGGAACTAAAGGTATCAATTATTCTCTCTGGTGGGAGTATTTTTCGTTGTGTGGTTCAGTAAGTATTCAGAACCCCATAGGTCACAAAGTGCTGGAAAGATTATTCTGAACGATATATTTTAGCAACATGTAAGATGGGTGGTCGTGACCCATTGTAGGGAGAAGATTTTGCCTGGCGAAACACAGAAACTGAAGACTTGCGGTGTTATCATAGGTAAGGGACGGCGAACTATTGGCTACAGTGCCAAATTTGGTATCAGCTGAAACATCGGTGGGTATCAGTAATTAATACCCAGATCCTCTTTACAGTTCAACATTTCACGATGCTATAATAAATATGCTTTTAGGAAACATTATTGTTCTTACTTACTTATTCACTCCGAATGTCCAGAAGCAAAATTACGAAGAGGAAGCCAGCTAACACAGGGAAACACGGAGTTGTGTCTACGATATTGTCGATTACTCTGAACCGTGAAGTATACAAAGTCATGTTTATAAATTTTTCTCAATTATAATGATTGCGGTATGTCACTGTCAAAATCGTACAAAAGCCAAACCTAAGACTTAATGACCTGTGTAAAACGATACACAGTAGCTCAAAATAATGTCCTTAGAATATACTGGGGCAAAGGAGAAGGTTGCCACAACTTATTTGCAAGTAAGCTTCGATCTAAATTTAACACCCTGAGCTGAAAATTTATGCCACAAGTAAAATGAAACCGTACAAATATTGACAGAGCTGCTGAACACTAGAGGCACTAAAGCAATATTTTCGTTATTAAAGAAAGGATGTGTAAGACGACGTCAATCTATAGTGAATATATTTTTGTACACAAAGTAATATAGGAAACTATTTTACTTGACCAATATTTATATCACTTCCTGTCGACTCGCTTATTATATAAATGTACAACGCATCGACCTCGACTCACGGCACATCTTAATATGGAACGGGAAGTGAAAAACATATTGGCTAGATAAAATAATGACTTTACTCTTTATTTATTTCTTGTTATTTCATTAAGTGCAAGTCGTATTGCAAAATAATAGGCCCAATGTAAAAGTTTAGGTACAAAATTTATGTTTCTGTAATATTTCGCGTTTTGTGCGATATCTCATATTGACAAACCTTAAATTTCAGCTTCGTGTAAATTAGGATACATAACACAAGAAGGCTGGCAAGAATGAAGTTATTTGGCTACTTTATTTTACATTTGGAATATCAAGTGTACTATAAATCCCTAATTATTATGGGAGAGGAAACACTGGAACAAGCAGAAAACAGACAAAACTAAAATATAGTTTGTAAACATAAATGTAAGGGAAATAACCTACATAACACAAAACTTTAAGGAGTAAGACGTGGGTAACACTCTGATGTGTAATTACACTTGGAATAGCCCATGTGTAAAAGTCAGAAGTAATGTTTGCCTTCTGCTGAGTCCTTGTGGCTGTGACGTCATATAAACATCATCTGGGTTTCCTCGGAAGTAGCAGCAGCAGCAGAATAACCGGTCCTGCAATCAGACGCAGACCACACGCATATTAATTCTCTTCGTACATTCTGTTACATAAAAGAAGAGCCAGAAGAATAACCGTCACTATTAAGCAAGTTTGTGAGCACAAGGGAGGTGTGTTTTGTGTGTTTTTGATCTACAATGAGGCGTGTTGTAATCCTAGTGCCCTTGACAGCACTAATGTGCTGCGGTTTACACCAAGTGAACTCTGCCCCAGAACACGGTAAGTGAAATATTATGGTCAGATTTGCTCCTACAATAACATTTATAAATGTCGTACAAGTCAATTTCAGCAAAAGAAGTCACAATATAAATAACTGCATGTTGCAAATTATTTGCGAATATATCAACATCTATGTACAGTATATGGCAACAATAATACATACGAATGCAGTTCTGGGTAAAATTAGAAGAATTTATTTTCGAAAATGTTTTTTTATATAGTTGGGAAACTTACGATTCTTTTGGTATAAGTACGAATATACATATGTATATATATATATATATATATATATATAAATTTATACATGTCGATCCCAGTGACCGCGCGGTCTAAGGCGTAGGTCTGCGGCCGCTCGCTTTCTGCGGGTAGTGGGTTCGAATCCCGCCGGGAGCATGGATGTCTGTTTTGAGTGTTGTGCCTTGTTGTAGAGGTCTCTGCGACGAGCTGATCACAAGTCCAGGGGAGTCCTACCGCCTGTGGTGGGTTGGTATATGATCTAGGAACCTCAAGAATGAGGAGGCCATTGGCCGAGTTGGGCCGTAGCGCCACAGGAAAATATATATGTATATATCACATAAAATGCCTCTGCAGATGTAGAAGTGCCAATATATAACTATAAAAATCACAGTTAATGTGGAATATTGAAGTCAAGAAGGAGGTTAAAATGGGAAGGATATCTAGATAGGGCAGGAGAGGAGTAACGCACAAAACACTCTGATGTGGAAATGGAGTGGAAGAGGGTTACGTGGCAGACTACGAAGGAAAGGGAAGGATACCATGAGGACGAATCATACGGATATGGCTCATGAGATCAGTGATTCAGTTACTTAGTTACTCGTTCACTATATAACACATTTTCTTGCTGAATTAACAACATGGTGTGCGGAAAACAGCAACTAACAACCACCTTGGGAGTAACGAGGAATCCCGGTTAAAAATCCTGAAACTTGTCTTCTTGTTGCATGTACACAGATTCGCAGTCGGGGGTTATCAGTGCCTGGTTTACGTAAAGAAAATTTATAATCCAAAAGCAAAACAGAGTTTAGTTCATAGGCTAACTTATTGAGCTTGTGTTCATATTATCGTACTAATGGAACACAGACAAACCAAATTATTATGGCTCAAAGAAAATTCAATGATATGAAATTGGGGTGACCTATACTGGAACAAACTCCAATACATATTTCCTGAAATCATTCAAATTTGCAGAAGTTAAAATGGGGGACCGTCGACGTACACACACACGCACACACACACACACACACATATATATATATATATATATATATATATGTGTGTGTGTGTGTGTGTGTGTGTGTGTGTGTGTGTGTGTGACTTCCGATACCGTAAACCTAGTTCCTTTCCTTAAGAAGGGAAAGTAGACTGAATACAGGTTCGAATGTCTACGAAGCATTTACAGTCAATGCACTACGTTGCAAAATCTTATATTTAATCCTTGACATAGTTTTTCACTAATTAATAACAATGCCGTGTTAAGTAAACAAAGTGGCCAATTTGTTTACAGAAGCACGTGCTAAGGAGTTTCACGGTTAATATTTTCGGTGCAAAATCAAGCTGTGTAAATTATTTTGTAGTTATGATACTTCCATCAGCATTAATTCGTAACATCTTATATAACAGAGGTGTGGTCAAAATGATATCAAAGCCGTGGGCGACTGTCAGATTGCAAGAAAGGTTGTGTTCTCTTTCTTCCTTTAAGAACATAAATCCAGGGGCTGTAGAAGTGTATTGTTATATTTTGTGTGAGAATAAAAGACGGTCATCTCTAAGGAACTTGGACTTCAAATTTCAGGGTTACTGACTGCTTGTATTCGGTTAGTTAGTTAACGTAATTAATACAGAAAACATCGAAAAACTTCCAAGTAAGCATAACCCGTAGACTACTACCGCCGAGTACCTTGCTTCTTCCATTTGCCTTTCTCGAAATAGCAGAAACATTTTATTCAAGACATATTTCTTTATGATTCTAGAGCGGCACGTACGCACACTGTTGGACGCAGGTGGACTCATCGGTGGACTGGGGAAGATCTTGAATCCTTTTGGCAGCAATGGCGGCGGATCCAGTTCGAGTGCTGACTCACACACCTCACACTTGGAGTTCACAGGGCCTCTAGGACTCCTTAAGTTTAACCTCGACTCGTCTATTGCCAATGCTGCATCAAATGCTAATTCTGGTGGCGGCGGTGGCTGGGGCGGCGGTGGTTGGGGCGGCAGTGGAAGCTCAGCAGCATCAAACGCCAATTCACATTCATTCGGCAACGGTGGATTCAGTAACAGTGGAGCCTCATCTAATGCCGCCTCTCAGACTTATGGAGGCGGTGGCGGCAGTCACAGCTCTGCGGCATCAAACGCCGCGTCACAGTCACATGGAGGAGGCGGTGGGGGATTTGGTTCCTCAGCATCAAATGCAGGGTCAAGCTCTTTTGTAGACGGAGGTGGTTCTGCAGGGTCGTCATCTGAAGCCCAAAGCAATTCCTACACTAATTATCACAGAGAGTTTAGTGGTGGTCCTGGTTTTGGCCCTCCACCTCACGGAGGCTTCAGAAAACATCACAATTTCGAAAAGCATGTGGATGGTGGATTCGGTGGTCAGTTTGGAGGGCACGGCGGTGGAGGATTTGGACCAGGAGGAGGTGGAATATTTGGAGGACAATCGGAAGCTAGCAGCAATGCTGCTAGTCAAGCAAGTGGTTTTAACCAAGGGCATGGTTTCAATGGAGGGGGTGGATTCGGTGGTGCTAATGGATTCGGCGGAGGTCATGGTGGTATTAATCATGAAATTTCTGGTACTTCCAATCAAGGAGGTGTTGGTGGCTTTAAAGGTTCACCAGGAGGAAGTCAATCCAGCTCATTTAGTAATTCAGGCAGTCAGTCGAGTGGTGGACTCGGAGGTTTCTATCCTACTGGAACTAATTCTCAGGCTGACAGTAGTGCGGCAAGTCAATCAGGCGGTCAGTTAGGCGGATTTGTTCCAAGCGGAACCAACTCTCAAGCAGCCAGTAACGCTGCAAGCCAGTCTAACTTCGGAGAATTTGGCACTAATTGCCAGGGTGGATGTGGAAGCTCTGGTGATGATGCTGCAATTTCTCAAGTCTTTGGGAATGGTGGTGGTGGCGGTGGTTCCTACAGTAATGCTAATGGTCTATCGGGATCTTCCTCCGGTGGAGGATTCGGTGGTTCTTCAAGTAACTCTCAGAGCCAGTCTTCGTCTTCTGGTTCTGGTGGTTTTGGTGGGTCATCTAGTGGATCTAAGAGCAATGCCTCGTCATCTTCTGGTTCGTTTGGTGACGGTGGTGGCAGCAGTTCTAAGAGCCAATCATCGTCTGAGTCATTTAGTGGAGCAGGCGGTTCCCGATCGTCTAGCCAGTCTAATGCATCGTCCAAGAGCGACGCTATAGTATTTATACAGTGAATCTGCAATCCTTCAAAGACTAACGTTTCTTGGATTTTAAAAAGCCATGACCGATAAACTTGTATTTTATAAAGGTTCTCTGGTTTTGGTGGAGAATGTTGCTCAAGTGATGGTCTTGTGGGTTCTAACCCTGAGCAAGATCAGGAAAAATCATATGAGAAAATGCAACGTCTCAGTAAAGTGGCAGATTTGAATGATTAAGTATTAACCTTTTATAGCCTGATGCTTACTGTATGGACCGCCAGTTTCAACATTCAGAAATTCTGTGTTCAATACATTTATGTGTTTTGCGTGGACCTCAGGATAAACAACGATTTTTTTTATACAGAATTAACTTATCGATTTTTATAACCGAGGCAGAAAGTGTTTACTGCACGATAATAACTGGGTCTTTAAATCAGACTGATACATTTTTATCCTTAAAGGGTTAAATTCTACACTATAGATTTGGTACATAACCTTAGTTTTTAAATACGTATTTAATATTCTGTGCTCTGGTGCGTTCAGAAACATTGGCCTCATATCTGCAAACATCCACGAGTCTCCACTGCGCATTTTTAGCTGTTTGATTAGTAAGTCACACTTCTCGTCCAAGAGGCTCCCAACAGAAGCGATTTTAAAGCAGAATCGCATCATGCGGAAAATTCTGGAGCACAAATTAATGATAGCATCACCAAATTTGGGGTCCAACATCTTATCAGCGTGTTTGAATCCACTACTTAGCCACACGAACTGAAGTGTTACGTACAGTCAATAAGTCCACAATATAAGTTTGAAGTAAGACACAATACTAATTTTCAGGGGCTACGCAATTGTTCTTGCCATCGTTTGAATGAGCTATGATCAAAGTAAGAATAAGTAATTAGGAGTTTATTTTTATCCTAGTGTTACTGCCCTCACTTTTCGATTTAAATGCATCTTTATCAAATATCTGAAGATTTTAGGAATCCCGGTGAGAGCGACATTTTCCGCAACGATCCACGCCTGCCCTGGGACACATCTAGCCTCCTGAGCAATGGTTACCGTGTCTCTTCCCCGAAGTTAAGGCGACCGGAACGCGGCTTTGATTACCCACCGTCATTTAACGCCAAGGTTAAACAAACAGCAGAGCTACACCTCTACACTTCATCTGGGTCTTCATGGCCTGTTATAAAGTTAACTTTACATTTTATTTTGTAAGTAGTGGAAATACATAATGATTTTTAAACAATAGCTGTCAAATATGTCCCTCTCTGCACGTGAAGTCAAATATGTGTAATGTGAATAACAGCATTCAAATGTTGAGTCCCTCACATTTTCGAAAAAAACTTTGACACGTGAAACTTTTAGAAAATAAATCTTAAATTCTGTTATTAAAGGCACTGAATATACAGGATCCGCCAGCGAATCGGGCGATTTTTAAGTGTTAAAAAATTAAAAGTATTGGATATCATGATACAGTTACATTTATATGGAAGTACATACTTTAGCATTTGCGGAAATAAGTGAATCAATGGTCCTGTAATATAACACAAAACATAAATTACTAAAAAATATATATTTACTACGAACCACCTATCATCTGTCTCGGTAGGCACACAAGAAAGAGAGCAGGCAGGAACTTTGAAATAAGGTTGATGGAATACGCTATTGTCACTGAAACCATCGAGATGCATGCGTGTGTTGAATTAAAGAAGGCTGTAACAAAGGTAGAAAATTTCTGTTAAAAATACATTCTTAAGATTACATTACACAATTAGAATGTTAAATTGCGTAATATTTGCTTCGCAAAGTCACGTTTGTATAAATTCAATTAACGAATGTCTGTCAGATTTCAACTCTTATTCCATTTACATCGTGTAGTTCATCTGAGAAACTTTATGGTAGGATTACTCAATTATTACACCAACTACCGCACACATAAAAAATTTATAAAATTTATATGTGTGCAGAAGTTGGTGTAATAATTGAGTAACTCGACAACATGCACGGTGTAACAACGAAAATAAATAAAAATTATGGTAGAGTTTTTAATATATTGTGGCTAACAAAAGTCAATATAACGTTATAATTCAAAATATCAGCTGCTTGAGATGGATCATCCCCCATGACAAATACATATATTTAGGAATTTAAACTGCTAAGTTTCGTTCACATTTGATCTACAGTATATATTCAACATTCCTGTGAAGTGTAATGTTTTAAATTACATAAATTCTATCATCTAAAAGTTCAAATGCTCTTATACACTGTACGTAAGCATGTAGGCCTAACTACCCAGATTATCCATAGGGCTGTATTTTGATGTTTCACAATTTAATACTGTACCATAACATGTCACAAATACTCCTGACCAGAGCTTTTTGAGCAGACCTCATTACGTAAGATTTACAATTGAAAGGCGTTTTCCTTTTATTTGCCGTAGTACCGATTACAGCCAGATGTCCGCCGAAAGAGAAAATTTTACTTTACCACGTGACTGGGTTCTTGGCCCGGCCGGCCAACAGACAGTCAACTAAAAAGCACAACATATACCAATTGTTGCATATATAGAGTATACCTCCTGATAATGGGCTAAAAATATGCCCGAAACATATAGAGGTTGACTGACGAAATAAACTGAGGATAAATAGTGCATGAATTTGGTTTTCTTCACAAGGATAGTATCGAGATGCACGGCCAACACAACATAAAACAAAAAGAGGTTGAGCAGTTAGTGTCATTTCCCGGTAGCTTTATTTCTATGTAAGTGCCAGAGGGACACATTAGATATGACGCTGTGTGGGCCACAGGTCTGTTGTTTGTTTGACACTTAGGAGAAGAACATTTTCTTGTGATTGCCAGAAATTGAATTATGCTTTCTCGGTTGCTCAGCCTATAGCCTAGTCACTACACCGACTAGGCCTCATCTGTGCAACATACGTTTCGAAAGAGACAAATAATGTCCAGGCGTTTGCTGTGTACTTGTTACCAGTAGCTTACTTTGTAAACTGGTGGTGAAAACTGTTGTCTCTTCAGTCTTACTCAATAAAAGGTTCCTCTAACCTCAAGGCTGCGAACTTACGCATTCTAAAGTGGCGCTGATAAGTCCTTAGCTCGACCAGGAAGGAAACAAGCCAATGCTTCTGTCAGAATGGCGTGAATTTCCTTCGGCGCCTTGCCTCGCAGAAAAAAAACTTGATGACAGCTCGCGTCTTGATGTTGCTGAAATCACGCACGTCCCTGACATGCTTCCGAACTTGTTTACTTTCTGGTCGGGCTAAGGACTTATCAGCACCCCTTAGTTTCACCTGCACCTTCAAACGGTTGACATTAATATGCGGTAGAATAGATTTTGGGGCGAATTCGCGCTGTCAGCTTGGGAGGAAAGAATGTCATTGCCTAAGGCTCAGGAGTAACTATATGTGTCGCCTGCTGTAACACTTGAAAATTCTGAATATTTCTCTCTTTATAATTTTCTTAATTATCAGCACTGAATTATTTTCTTTAAAATTGAGACGGTGTTTTTTTTTTTTTGTAAAACAGGAACTGAATTTTTGCGTAGGTACAAACAATTTAGATACACTTCAGTCTTCAGAGAGTTAAAAAACCGTTCTCTATTTTGTGAAGGAAAATGTTACTTAAAAGGCCCCTAGATCTATTTAGAGTATCCTAAAGGAACGTTAATTCTTCTTACGTTGAAAAATACATTTTAACTCTTTGCCATACACTGGAAACTACTCGCCGGTTGTGTATGTATCGATGGTTGCTTAAGGCACGAACAAAGTTCTAGACTACAAAAGTATTCACATTTTATAAAGCAAGTAACATTTTCCTTTTAAAGTAAATAAAATTCAGTGTTTTATGCTTGTATTTTATAGGCAGAAAGAAGATGCATTTGTTATTATTTTCGAGAAAGAGTGAATAATATCTGTTCTTAAATAAAAAAAAAAAATTGAGAAAAGCGTTTAGGCCTAAATGCCAAAAATATTTCTACCAGAATTCATACATACGTTCTAGATAACAAACGTGAAAATACTGAAATTTGAGGCATAATTTTCTGTACTACTTTTGATGCACAATAAGAAGTAATGCTTCTGTGTTAATAAAAATCCAACCAGATGCAACATTATGCAGATATTTATTAACATTGAATTATGATGCAAGGAACCACGAGCTTAAAATTTAACGCTTCTATGTCTGTTGGCTGTTATGGGGTATTATGTTAGTGAATTACAGAAATGTAAGATAAATAAATTTTGTTGTAAATTGGTATAAGTGTCTTTAAAAGTGCTTGAAAGTAAAGAATATTGCATTGGATTCCTATGTCACTGCACTTAGAGATTCTTTATTAAACTTGGCAATCAAAGAAGACTCACGCTTCGGGGACAAACATTCAAATCGATTCCAGTCGAGACAAATTATGTCATAAGTACTAAGAAGCTGCAAAGGAAGACCAAATTTTATTCATACAATTTCTGTAGGGACTTCTCTTGTCACATGGCGTGAATCGAGAGAATTAAAGCCAAAATCTTACTTTGCAGCAGCTTAGACCGGTTCGAGTCGAGTGTACTGGACCCGATTATTACTGTGCTTGTCAAAGAAGTCTTCTAGCGTGCCTGGATATTTATCAATACATAATAAATTGAGAGTGGAAACAGTTCAGGCGACCAAATGTGTCAGACGTGAGACATAATGAAGTGCATGGATCAAGTTGCTTCTTCAGGCGGGCATGTGGTTTTGCAGCAATGTAACTATTTTATTGTTCGTTTCTGATGTCATAGTATCAACTGTAGATCCAGGTACGTCACTGCTATGAATATTCCTTTTTTAAGCATGACGTAAAGCAGTTACCTTCTCTCCCTCTCCGATAAATACGGCAATCCCACACTTGGAATCTAAGGTCAAATTTTGACTTCACGTCACGCTTTCTACTGAATACGTGAAGACGTAATGAAAATTTTCCAAGTCATAAATTAGGTGGTAATGCGCTAGACCAGTGGTTCCCAATCTTTTTTTATTTTTTTTATTTGCGTACCCCTTGACAGACTATTTCCATAAATTGTACCTTTCATATCAGCAAAGTGTTTGTAAATAATATAGTTGCTGTTATTTCAAATTTATATGTTAATGTATGTGCCTTTTCCCGCCATTATTCAATTTTTTCGTGTACCCCTAAATGTCCTGGTCCATACCCCTGGGAGTGAACGTACCCCAGGTTGGGAATCACTGCGCTAGATCAACTTTCTGAAGAAAAAAATATTAATTTTACTACAAAGCAATTATTACGTACTCGAAAATAAACTTAAGATAAATGTTATTTTTTTTCATTGTTACACCGTGCATGCTGTCGAGTCACTCAATTATTATACCAACTAACGCACTTATATAAAATTTGCAAGTTAAAACACTAAAACTGCTCCGACATGTTTCGGTCCCAAGACCATCATCAGGGAGGTGCCTTACTAAAGTCACATTAAAACCCACATTAAAACCAGTCATAAATTAACTTCGTTGCGTTAAACTTATTTATTGTAAACTTACAATATGTGTTCAGTCAACACAACAAACATTAGAAAATTAATGTGTTACCGCAACATGTTTCGACTCCAGAGAGTCATCATCAGGCTGAATATTTAAGA
>Ga0131853_10016709_pt1 | contig 13373 bp, 10 predicted proteins | sample TergutLab28metaG_FD_92764 | JGI IMG/M metagenome (GOLD analysis project Ga0131853, IMG submission 92764) | Labiotermes labralis P1 segment gut microbial communities from Petit-Saut dam, French Guiana - Lab288 P1 (version 2) (version 2) | ecosystem: Host-associated > Arthropoda: Insects >...
AGACCGTCGTGCACGAACTCGAACGTCGTCTTGGTGTAGTAGTCCAGGCCGCGGACCATGCGCGGGTTGATCACGTACGGCACACCGAGTGCGTCGAGATGCGCGAGTACCTGGTCGAAGTGGGCCTTCGCGCTCTCCGACAGGTGGTCGAGCATGAGCGGCGCGTCGGCCGTCATCTCACGGACTTCCTTGCGCTTGTCGTCGAGCACCCGCAACGGGTTGATCTCGGCGCGGCGCCGGGTGTCCTCGTCGAGATCGAGCCCGAACAGGAACTCCTGCAGGCGCTCCCGATACTGGGGACGGCAGGTGTCGTCGCCGAGCGAGGTGATCTCGAGCCGGAACCCGTCGAGCCCGAGATTGCGGAACCCGGCGTCGGCGATCGCGATGACCTCCGCGTCGAGCGCCGGATCGTCGACGCCGATCGCCTCGATACCCACCTGCTGCAGCTGCCGGTAGCGGCCCGCCTGCGGACGCTCGTAGCGGAAGAACGGGCCGGCGTAGCTCAGCTTCACCGGGAGCTGGCCGCGGTCGAGACCGTGCTCGATCACGGCCCGCATCACACCGGCGGTCCCCTCGGGACGCAACGTCACCGAACGGTCGCCGCGGTCGGCGAACGTGTACATCTCCTTGGAGACGACGTCGGTCGACTCACCGACACCGCGGGCGAACAGGCCGGTGTCCTCGAAGATCGGCAGCTCGATGTGCCCGTAACCGGCGAGCCGGGCCGCGCGGGTCAATCCGTCGCGGACTGCGACGAACTCCGCGGACTGCGGCGGAACGTAGTCGGGAATGCCCTTGGGGGCCGAGAAGGTGCTGACGCCTGACTTACTCACTGTGCTTACTTTTCCTTACTGGGAGGCCGTCAGTCCAACGAGGAACGGATTGGCGGCGCGTTCCTGGCCGATCGAACTCGCACCGCCGTGGCCGGGCAGGATCGCGGTGGTGTCGTCGAGCACGAGCAGCTTGCGAGCGATCGACTGCAGCAACTGCTCGTGATTGCCACCGGGCAGGTCGCTACGGCCGATCGACCCCTGGAACAGGGTGTCACCGGTCAGCGCCACCTGCAGCGGGCCGTCGTCGGTGCCGATCTCGGTCCGCAACACCACCGAGCCCTGCGTGTGACCGGGGGTGTGATCGACGACGAAGTCGATGCCCGCGACGGTGAACTCGTCGCCGTCGGCCAGCTCGATCACCTCGGCGGGCTCGCGGAACTCGACACCGGCGATGAACTGGTTCATCGAGGGCCCGATCCCCCGCCCCGGATCGGAGAGCATGTACCGGTCCTCGGGATGGATGTACGCCGGGATCCCGTACCGCTCGCACACCGGAGCCACCGACCACGTGTGATCGAGATGACCGTGCGTCAACAGAACCGCCTTGGGCTCGAGTCCCTGCTGCTCGAGGAACTGCACCAGCGGCTCGGTCGCATCCTGCCCGGGATCGACGACGACACACTCGTTCGCGTCGTCCTGCGCAAGGATGTAGCAGTTGGTCTGGAACATCCCGGCCGGGAATCCGGTGACGAGCACGGTGTCAGCTCCTAAGGTTCGGGTCGACTACTCGACCTGAGACGAATCGAATACAGCCTAGGCGCTCGTGCTTCCAGGATCCTCTCAGGATTCGGTGGCAGACTCTGTGCCGCCCACGCACGGTGGCGGGTTCGCAGGACCCACTGCGTAGAGTGCGGAAAAGACCGAACGAGATGCACGGGAGGACGACTGCAGTGCCGAGCAATCAGCAGCGCCGGGAGGCGGCGAAACGGAAGCTGGACCGCCAGCTCACACGACGCGCCGAACGCGCCCGCAAGCGCAGGCAACTGACGATCGGCGGCTCGATCGTCGGCGTGATCGTCGTGGTCGCCATCGGCGCGGTCGTCGTGACGCTGTCGGGCAAGGACGACGGCAACACGACGGACAATACGGCCGCCTCGGAGACGCCCAGCGCGGCAGCCATGCCCGCGGGCCGCGCCGAGGCCCTGCCGAACCTCGTCAACTGCACGTACACCCCGGCCGGTGACCCGGCCAAGCCCAACAACCCGCCCCGCGCCGACGGCATCGACACCACCGTCAAGACCGTCAGCGCCAGCATGGAGACCACGCAGGGCAACATCGGCCTGACGCTCGACAACGCCGACTCCCCCTGCACGGTCAACAGCTTCGCGAGCCTCGCCGGGCAGGGCTACTTCGACGGCACCACGTGTCACCGCCTCACCACCAGCGATTCGTTGAAGGTCTTGCAGTGCGGCGACCCGACGGGTACCGGCGCCGGCGGGCCGGGCTACCAGTTCGCCAACGAGTTCCCCACCGACCAGTACGCGGCCGACGATCCGATGGCGCAGATGCCGGTGGACTACAAGCGCGGCACCCTCGCCATGGCCAACGCAGGCCCGGGCACCAACGGAAGCCAGTTCTTCCTCGTCTACGGCGACTCGCAACTGCCGCCGCAGTACACGGTCTTCGGCACCATCGACGAGACCGGACTCCAGACCATCGAGAAGGTCGCAGCCGCTGGCGACGACGGATCGATGTCCGCGGGCGGCGGCAAGCCGAACCTGCCCGTCGACATCACGAGCGTGAGGTTGGACTGATGATCAAGAAGCACACCGCACTCCTCGCCGCCGGCATCGGCGCCGCCCTGATCCTGACCGGCTGTTCGAACGACGACAACTCGTCCGACAACGCGGCCTCCGCGACGTCGTCGAACGCCTGGACCACCCCCGCGGCCCCGACCATCGACATGTCCCGGTTCGGCGCCCTGCCCGCCGTCCCGGCCCCCGCCGCGCCCACCGTGGACTGCAGCTACCCCGCCGGCGGTCCGGTCGCCAAGCCGGTCCAGGCGCCCGCGGGCACCGGCATCTCGGACGAAGGCACCGCCACCGTTGCCCTCACCACCAACCAGGGCCCGATCGGGCTGACGCTCGACCGTGCCGCCGCGCCGTGCACCGTGAACAGCTTCGTCAGCCTCACCCAGCAGGGCTACTTCGACGGCACCCCCTGCCACCGGCTCTCCACCACGCCGGGCCTGCAGATCCTCCAGTGCGGAGACCCCACCGGCAAGGGCACCGGCGGACCCGGCTACGAGTTCGCCAACGAGTACCCCACCACCGCCTATGCCCCGACGGATGCGGCCGCGCAGCAGCCGCTCGTCTACCCCCGCGGCACCATCGCAATGGCCAACGCGGGCCCGGACACCAACGGCAGCCAGTTCTTCCTCGTCTACGCCGACTCCGTCCTGCCCCCGCAGTACACCGTGTTCGGCACCATCTCCGACGAGGGCCTGGCCACCATCGAGAAGATCGCCGCGGCCGGCGACGACGGATCGATGTCCGCCGGCGGCGGCGCGCCGAACACCGCCGTCACCATCGAGACCGCCAAGGTCGCCTGACACCGCTTCGTACAACAGCTGAAGGGTCCCTTCACGCGCTGGCAGCGTGTGAAGGGACCCTTCAGCTGTTGTTTGCAGGCTGCGCCGGCTCTACGCCGCGGAGGTGACGCGGTAGACGTCGTAGACGCCCTCCACGTTGCGCACCACATTCAACACATGACCCAGGTGCTTGGGGTCGCCCATCTCGAACGTGAACTTGCTGATCGCGACCCGGTCGCCCGACGTCGTCACCGACGCCGAGAGGATGTTCACCTTCTCGTCGGCGAGCGCCTTCGTCACGTCGGACAGCAAGCGGTGCCGGTCGAGCGCCTCGATCTGGATCGCCACCAGGAACACCGACGACGGCGACGGCGCCCACTCGACATCGATGATCCGCTCCGACTGCTCGCGAAGCGACGCGGCGTTGGTGCAGTCGGTGCGGTGCACGCTCACCGCACCGCCGCGGGTCACGAAGCCCATGATCTCGTCGCCCGGAACCGGGGTGCAGCACTTCGCGAGCTTGGCGACCGTCCCCGGCGCGCCCGGCACCAGGACCCCGACGTCGCCCGTGCGGGGACGGCTCGTCGGGATGGTCGACGGCGTCGACCGCTCGGCCAGTTCCTCCTCGACAGCACCCACACCGCCGAGGTGTGCGACGAGACGCTGCACCACGTGCTGGGCGGACACGTTGTGCTCGCCCACGGCCGTGTACAGCGCCGAGACGTCGGTGTAGCGCAGCTCGTGCGCGATCGCCGCCATGGACTCGGCATTCATCAAGCGCTGCAACGGAAGTCCGCCGCGGCGAACCTCCTTGGCGATGGCGTCCTTGCCGGCCTCGAGGGCCTCCTCGCGGCGCTCCTTCGCGAACCACTGCCGGATCTTCGCCTTCGCCCGCGGCGACACCACGAACGACTGCCAGTCCCGGCTCGGCCCCGCGTTGGCCGCCTTGGACGTGAAGACCTCGACGACCTCACCGTTCTCGAGCGTGCGCTCGAGGGCGACCAGACGGCCGTTGACCCGAGCGCCGATGCAGCGGTGGCCCACCTCCGTGTGGACCGCGTACGCGAAGTCGACCGGTGTGGACCCCGACGGCAGCGTGATCACGTCGCCCTTCGGGGTGAAGACGAAGATCTCCTTGACCGCGAGGTCGTAGCGCAGCGACTCGAGGAACTCCCCCGGGTCCGCGGCCTCCCGCTGCCAGTCGAGCAGTTGGCGCATCCAGGCCATGTCGTCGACCTCGGCGACGTCACCGGAGTGCCGGCCCTTGGTCTCCTTGTACCGCCAGTGCGCGGCGATGCCGAACTCGGCCGTACGGTGCATGTCGCGGGTGCGGATCTGCACCTCGAGCGGCTTGCCCTCGGGACCGATCACGGTCGTGTGCAGCGACTGGTAGACGCCGTACCGCGGCTGCGCGATGTAATCCTTGAACCGGCCCGCCATCGGCTGCCACAGCGAGTGCACGACACCGACCGCGGCGTAACAGTCGCGGATCTCGTCGCACAGGATCCGCACACCCACCAGGTCGTGGATGTCGTCGAAGTCGCGGCCCTTGACGATCATCTTCTGGTAGATCGACCAGTAGTGCTTGGGGCGGCCCTCGACGGTCGCGTTGATCCGCGACGCCGACAGCGTCGCGTTGATCTCCGCCCGCACCTTTGCCAGGTAGGTGTCGCGCGACGGCGCCCGATCGGCGACCAGCCGCACGATCTCCTCGTACTTCTTGGGGTGCAGGATCGCGAACGCGAGGTCCTCGAGCTCCCACTTGACCGTCGCCATGCCGAGTCGATGCGCAAGCGGCGCAATCACTTCCAGCGTCTCGCGCGCCTTGCGCGCCTGCTTCTCGGGTGGCAGGAACCGCATCGTGCGCATGTTGTGCAGACGGTCGGCGACCTTGATCACCAGCACCCCCGGATCGCGGGCCATCGCGATGATCATCTTCCGGATCGTCTCGCCCTCGGCGGCCGATCCCAGCACCACCTTGTCCAGCTTGGTGACGCCGTCGACGAGATGCGCCACCTCCTCGCCGAACTCCGCGGTCAACTCGTCGAGGGTGTACCCCGTGTCCTCGACGGTGTCGTGCAGCAGCGCGGCCACCAGCGTCGTGGTGTCCATGCCCAGCTCGGCGAGGATGTTCGCCACCGCGAGCGGGTGCGTGATGTACGGGTCGCCCGACTTGCGGAACTGCGTGGCGTGCCGCTGTTCGGCGACGTCGTAGGCGCGCTGCAGCAGCGAGAAGTCCGCCTTGGGGTACAGCTCACGATGCACCGTGACCAGCGGCTCGAGCACTGGCCGGATCGGCGCGTTCCGCTGACCGGTGATGCGTCGCGCCAGCCTCGCCCGAACCCGGCGCGACGCGGACGTCGGCACCGGCGCGGTCTTGTCGGCAGGGGGCGTCGCACCTGTGTCCTTCGCACCTGTGTTCTGGGACCGATCAAGATGCTGGGTCATGCCGTCACCTCCTGCCACCGCGCTGCGGGCGGTCCCTCGGGACCCGGCGGCGCTGCTACACCACCAGGCACAACTCTAGTCCTCAGACCCTCACGAGCGACGTCAGCGGGTAGCGGTCGAAGCGTCCCCGACCACCGAGCTCCTCGATCTCGAGCACGACGGCCACGCCGACGACCTCCGCGCCCGCCCGGGCGAGCAGCTCGGCTGCCGCCAACAGGGTTCCGCCGGTCGCGAGGACGTCGTCGATCACGAACACCCGACGGCCGTTCAGGTCGGGCGCGTCGCACGGAATCTCCAGCGTCGCGGCGCCGTACTCGAGCGAGTAGCTCTCCGAATGGACCGGCGGCGGCAGCTTGCCGGCCTTGCGCACCGCGAGGACCCCGCAGCCGAGTTCCATCGCCACGCCGCCGCCGAGGAGGAACCCGCGGGCATCGACACCGGCGACCAGGTCGGCGCCGGCACCGGCCGCCGCGAGGCCCTCGATCACGGCGCGGTACCCGGGACCGTCCGCGAACACCGGCGTCAGGTCGGCGAAGCGGACACCGGGCGTCGGGAAGTCGTCACACCAGCGCGTGAGCCCCGACACCGCCGTCCCGGCCCGCTCCAGCGCATCGGCGAGATCGGGAGTCACGGCTTCGGGGGCATCCATCGCAGAAATCACCTGAGAAGTATCCACCTGTCCATGTTCCAGCCCGCACCGGACCTCGTCGGATTCGGCACCACCGCCTGCATCCCCTTCGAGTGCGCGGTGGTCCGGGGCTGGTCGAACAACGGAATCGTCGGCAACTCGTCCCACAGGATCGTCTCGGCCTCACCGGACAGCGACATCCGCGCGGACAGCGACCCGTCGACCGCAAGCTGATCGACGATCTGGTCGAATCGACCGTTGGAGAATCCGCCGAAGTTGTCACCGTTGCCGGATCGCAGCGCGAACGACGCGTCGGTCGGCACGCTCGAACCCGCCGCGCCGGCCGCCGAGGCCGTGCCGGCGAGGACCGCGTCGGCCTGACCCGCGCCGAGCGCAGTCGGCGAGAATTCCGGGGAACTGACGTCCTCGACGGTGATTCCCGCCGGTGCACACGACGCCGCGATCGTGCGGACCGTCTGCGCGCGACGATCGTCCGGGCCGAGGTATCCGACCCGCACGGTCAGGTTCGACTCCCCGGCGGCCGCCCGCGCCGACTTCGCACCGGGGATGTCGGGATCGGTGTAGATGCCGCCCTCGGCCGCGACCGCCGACTGGTAGAACAGCGTGTCCGGTGCGGTGATCCGGGAGTCGACGACTCCCGAACCCAGACCCGAATTCGCGTCGAAGCCAGGATGGCCCAGCTCGTCGAACAACTGCTGCCGCGGTAGGCACAGCGCGAACGCCCGGCGGGCGTCGGCGGAGCCGAACACGCCGTGGTTCGCGAGCACCAACTGCTCGACGCTGCGCGAGGGCTCGTTCACGACCTCGAAGCCGCTACCGAGATTCAGACCCGGCACCGACCCCGAGCCGACGTCGACCACCTCGACATTGCCAGCATCGATTCCCGACTGCACGTCCGAGCCCTTGGGCCACACCACAATTCGCGACGTCGCGGGCTTGGTTCCCCACCAGCGCTCGTTCTCGACGAGCACCAGACCGCCGTCCTCGGTGTACGAGTCGATCTTGTAGGGCCCCGACGACGGCAGCTTGGACAGGTCCAACTGGCCGGGGGCGAGGCGCCAACCGGTGTTCCAGAACTCCGCGATGCGGCGCACCGCGTCGGTATCGCCCGAATGCACCGCACCGACCAGGTCCGGGACCCCGGCCGCCTGCGCGGCCACGTGGGCCGGCATCAGTTCGGTCGCCCCGAACAGCGACCGCCAGTCCAGGTAGGACCGACCATGCTTGAACACCACCGTGGCTTCCTTCGACCCCGGCTGGCAGTCGACACGGTCGATGTCGGCGTAGCCGGCGCGGGTCGCGGCGTCGAACATGGGGGCACGGCCCTCGTCCGCCGAGCGGATGAACCGCCCGCTGCCGGCCGCCCACGCCAGGACCAGGTCGTCGCAGGCGATCGGAACGCCGTCCGAGAACACCGCCGCCGGGTTGATCCGGTACTGCACGGTGAGGGTGTCGCCCGGGAGGACGCTGGCGGTTGCGAAATCGGTGTCCGCGACGGGACCGCCGGACGGCCCTATGTAGTTCGTTCCGGTCAGGACGCGCCCGAAGGCGGCCGCCGCACCGGTCGCGGACCCCTCCACGGTGTTCGCGTTGTACGTCGTCACGACGTTGTCGATCGCGAATCCCAGCGACGGCACCGGATCGGCCGGTTCGCTGCACGCGGTGACGGTCGCGCCCACCGCGACCGCGGTGGTCAGGGCACCGACGGCCCTGACCACCCACCGACGAGATCCGCGAGGGGTGTTGGTACCCGGCATGTCAGTGCCTCTTCTTGTTGCGCTTCCCCGTCGGCTGTGCCCCCGGTCGTGGCGCCGCGCCCGCGGCGGACCGCACACGGGGCTCGGCGCGCTCGGCCACGGCCGGCTTGTCACCGGACGCGGCAGCCGCACGCTTCGCCAAGACCTTCTTGGTGTGCGCGGCCACCGGTCCCCAGCGCTCCTTGATCGACACCAGCAGTGGGGTGGCGTAGAAGATGGACGAGTAGGCGCCGACGATGATGCCGACGAGCTGCACCAGCGCCAGGTCCTTGAGGGTGCCGACGCCGAGCAGCCACACCGCGACCACCATCAGGCCCAGGACGGGCAGGATCGAGATGACGGTGGTGTTGATCGACCGCATGAGGGTCTGGTTCACCGCCAGGTTCGCCTGCTCGGCGTAGGTGCGGCGGTTCAGGTGCAGCACACCGCGCGTGTTCTCCTCGACCTTGTCGTACACGACGACGGTGTCGTACAGCGAGAAGCCGAGGATCGTCAGCAGGCCGATGACGGTCGCGGGGGTCACCTCGAAGCCGACCATCGAGTACACACCGGCGGTGACGATCATGTCGAAGAACAGCGAGACGATCGCCGCGATCGCCATGTCGCGTTCGAACCGGATCGCGATGTAGATACTGACGATGACCAGGAAGACCACCAGCGCGATCAGCGCCTTCTTGGTGATCTGGCCGCCCCACGTCTCACTGACGTCGGCGACGCTGATCGCGTTCTTCGACGGGTTCCCGTTCTTGTCCTCGGGGTGGAACTGATCGAAGAGCGCATTCTGCAGCTCGGCGACCTGGGCGGTGTCGAGCGCCTCGGAACGGATCTCGATCGACGAACTGGACCCGGATCCGACGGTCTGGACCGACACCGGCTCCTTGCCGAGGGTGTTGGAATACACCGTCTCGACCTGCTCGGTGGTCGCGCCGGACGCGGGGAACTGGATCCGGGTGCCGCCCTCGAACTCGATGCCCAGCGTGAACCCGCGGAACACGATGCTCACCAGCGACAGCGCGACGATCAGACCGGTCAGCCAGTAGTAGAACTTGCGGCGACCGACGACCTCGAAGCCGCCGGTGCCGGTGTACAGCCGCTGCAGCCAGCTGTGGTGCGGCAGCAGGGTCTGGTCGACGCCGGCGTCGGTCATCGCCGAGCCCGACATCGTTGCGGAGGTGTTCGACTCGGTCATGCTCATGCCTCCATGTCGGACGATGCCGAGGTCGACGCCGCCACCATCTTGCGTTCGCGGGCGACCTGCTGGACCGCACCGAGACCGTTGACGCCGGGCTTCGACCAGAAGCGCGACTTCGACGCCATGTACACCAGCGGCCACGTCACCAGGAACACCACGACCACGTCGAGGATCGTCGTCAGACCCAGGGTGAACGCGAAACCGCGGACCTGACCGATGGCCAGCACGTACAGCACGGCCGCGGCGATGAAGCTGACCGCGTTGCCGGACAGGATGGTCCGGCGGGCACGCGCCCAACCGCGCGGCACCGCGGAGCGGAAGCTGCGGCCCTCACGCATCTCGTCCTTGATGCGTTCGAAGAACACGACGAACGAGTCGGCGGTCATACCGATGCCGATGATCAGACCAGCGATGCCGGCGAGGTCGAGCGTGAAGCCGATGTACCGGCCCAGGAGCACCAGAACGGCGTACACCATCACGCCGGACAGGATCAGCGACAGTGCGGTCAGCAGCCCGAGCATGCGGTAGTAGACCAGGCAGTAGATCAGCACGAGCACGAGGCCGACGGCACCGGCGATGAGGCCGGCCTGCAGCGACGCGAGGCCCAGCGTCGCCGACACGGTCTCGGCCTCCGATGCCGAGAACGACAGCGGCAGCGAGCCGTACTTGAGGGTGTTCGCGAGATCCTTGGCCTGGGTCTGCGTGAACTGGCCGGTGATCGACGTGGAGCTGCCCGCCGGGGTCGCACCCTGGACGACGGGCGCGCTGACGACCTTCGAGTCGAGGGTGAAGGCGGCCTGCTTGCCGATGTTCGACGCCGTGAACTGCGCCCACGTGTTGCTACCACCGGACTTGAAGCTCAGGCTCACCTCGTAGCGCGACTGCTGAGTGTTGAAGCCCGAGCTCGCGTCGGAGATCTCCTGGCCGTCGATGATGCTCGGTGCGAGCACGTAGACGGCGGTGCCGTCCGTCGAGCATGCGACGAGCGGCAGGCTCGGGTCGTCGTTGCCCTGCAGCGGATCGGGCGTCGAGCAGTCCAGTGCGGCCATGGCCTGCTGCTGGACGGCCGGATCCTCGCTCTGCCGCGTTTCCTTGGCCTTGGCGATCTCGGCGGCCGCAGCCTCCGGTGTGTCCGCCGTGGGGGCCGCCGGCGCGGGCTGCGCCGCGGGCGCGGCTGCTGCCTGCGAACCGATCACCGGGCGGATGTACAGACGCGCTGTCTGACCCAGCGAGCGGGCCTGAGCGCTGTCGTCGCCGGGAACGGTGATGACGAGGTTGTCACCGTCGATCACGACCTCCGAGCCCGACACACCGAGCCCGTTGACGCGGGTCTCGATGATCTGCTGGGCCTGACGCAGGCTGTCCTGGCTGGGGGTGCTGCCGTCCGGCGTGCGCGCAGTGAGGGTGACGCGTGTCCCACCTTGCAGGTCGATCCCCAACTCGGGGGTCGCGGATTTGTCTCCGGTGAAGAAGACCAGCGCATACAGTGCCGCAACGATCACCGCAAAGAAGGTGAGCGCGCGCACTGGGTGCACCGATCCTGTCGAAGGTGCCACGGTCTGTCTATCTCCTCGATACGGGCGGTTCGGGTGAATGACGCAATGAGTGGCAGGTACTCGCTGCCGCTCGGACGAGCCACGCGCACGTGCGCCCTCGTCGGCAGATCTGCGAACCTGCCGACGAGGGCGACTGCTGCGTTACTCGCCGTTCAGACGGCGCTGAGTCTCGTCCGGAGTCTCGTCGATGTGATCGAGAGTGATGTCCTCGACCGAGTCGTCGTCGGTGAGGACCTCACGCACGACCATGCGGGACCACGTCGTCACGACGCCGGGTGCGATCTCGAGATCGACTGTTCCATCGGCGAGGCCGGCGACGGTGGCATGGAGTCCGGACGTCGTCATCACGCGGTCACCGATCTTCAGCGCATCCTGAAGATCGGCCGTCTTCTGCATCTCTTTCTTCTGCCGCCGGATGCCGAGAAACATCGGCACCAGCAGAGCAAGGATCAGAAGCGGAAAGATCAATTCCATCGGGAAGTCAGTCCTCGGTTTCGTTACAGCGGGTGTTGCACAGAACTACGCACACGGGCCAAGTACGCGCCCGCGCATCTCCCAGTGTGCCATCACCAGGCCGATCGAACGGGAATTCGTCACCTTCACATTCTGCTCATGTCGAACGCCGGGCCCGACCCGCTCTTCCGTCTCAGGGCTCTTCGACTCGTTGCCGGGGTTCCTCGACGCCCTCGTCGAACAGATCGAGCTGCGGTTCGCGGGCCCGGACCTCGATCCCGCCGATCGCGGCGTCGGGTGGCGGTGTCAGCCCCAGCTGGACCCACGCCGCGGCGGTCGCGACACGCCCCCGGGGCGTGCGGGCGATCATTCCGGCCCGCACGAGGAACGGCTCGCACACTTCCTCGACGGTGCCGGGCTCCTCCCCCACGGCGACCGCGAGCGTCGACACACCGACCGGCCCGCCACCGAAGCTCCGCACCAGCGCGCCGAGCACGGCCCGGTCCAGCCGGTCCAAGCCCAGCGGGTCGACGTCGTAGACCGCGAGAGCGGCCTTCGCGACGTCGCGGGTGACGACACCGTCGGCGCGTACCTCGGCGTAGTCGCGGACCCGCCGCAGCAGGCGGTTGGCGATACGCGGCGTCCCGCGCGAGCGGCCGGCGATCTCCGCACTCGCTTCCTCGCCGAGGTCGACGCCGAGGATGCCGGCCGAGCGCAACAGAATCCGCTGCAGCTCGTCGGGCTCGTAGAAGTCCATGTGGCCGGTGAAACCGAACCGGTCGCGCAGCGGACCGGTCAGCGCACCGGACCGTGTCGTGGCGCCCACCAGGGTGAACGGCGCGACCTCGAGGGGAATCGACGTGGCGCCCGGGCCCTTGCCGACGACGACGTCGACGCGGAAGTCCTCCATCGCGAGGTAGAGCATCTCCTCGGCCGGGCGGGCCATCCGGTGGATCTCGTCGATGAACAGCACGTCACCCTCGACGAGATTGCTCAGCATGGCCGCGAGATCGCCGGCCCGCTCGAGCGCCGGGCCGGACGTCAGGCGCAGCGACGTCCCCAGCTCGGCCGCGATGATCATCGCCATGCTGGTCTTACCGAGACCCGGCGGCCCGGACAGCAGGATGTGATCGGGGGTCCCGCCGCGCTTCTTGGCGCCCGCGAGAACCAGTTGCAGCTGTTCGAGGACACGGGGCTGGCCGATGAAGTCATCGAGATTCTTGGGCCGCAGACTCGCCTCGATCTCGCCGTCCGACGGGACGAAATCCGCGGTCACCGCGGACTCCTCGCCCGAGGTGTCGAGGTCGTCGGGTTCGTCCGAGAAATTCATCGGGTCTTGCCCAGCAGCGCGAGCGCCGACCGGAGCACCTTCGACGTCGCGGCGTCCGGATCGGCGGCGAGAACGGAGTCGGTGGCCTTCTCCGCCTGATCGAGCCGGAAACCGAGCCCTGTCAGCGCCTCGACGACCTGGTCCCGGACCGCGCTCGAGGCCCCGGGCACCGCACCGGACGCGTCACCGGACGCCGGAACGGCCTCGACCTTGTCGCGCAGTTCGACGACCATGCGTTCCGCGCCCCGCTTGCCGATCCCCGGCACCCGCGTCAGGGCGGTCACGTTGCCCTCGGCGAGGGCCTTGCGCAGCGCCTCCGGCTCGAGGACCGCCAGGATCGCCATCGCCAGGCGCGGACCGACACCGGAAACCGTCTGCAGGAGGCCGAACAGGTCCCGGGATTCGGCGTCGGCGAAGCCGTACAGCGTCATCGAGTCCTCGCGGACGATCATCGCGGTCAGCAGCCGCGACTCGTCGCCCCGGCGCAGCGTCGCCAACGTCGCCGGGGTCGCGTTCAGCCGGTACCCGACGCCCGCAGCCTCGATCACCACGTGGTCGAGCCCGATCTCGAGGACCTCACCCCGCACCGAAGCGATCACCGTTTCCCTGCCTTCCCGGCCGCAAT